>JAEEGL011320088.1_pt1 | contig 10285 bp, 13 predicted proteins | sample 9134231 | NCBI WGS metagenome assembly JAEEGL01 (sample SAMN16246548, study PRJNA631951) | gut metagenome | biome: gut microbiome; feature: rumen; material: fiber-attached | host: Bos | place: Iran: Karaj | collected 2018-10
GATAACACGGTAGAAGAGTGTACGCATAATTGTTCAACTTGTTCGGCAAATTGTTCTTCGCGAGAGACGAACGTAGATCCGGCTGCCGAAATGAGAAAACAGATCAATCATATCGGCAAGTGTTTTGCAATAATGAGCGGAAAAGGGGGCGTAGGCAAAAGTTTGGTTACCTGCGGTCTTGCGGCGGCGGTAAATTCACTCGGGAATACGGTCGCAGTTATCGACGCGGACATTACCGGTCCTTCCGTTCCCAAAGCGTTTGGGTTAAAAACGCCCGCTAAAGCGAACGAACTCGGTATTCTTCCCGTTGAAACGGCTATGGGAATAAAAGTCATCAGCCTGAATCTTTTGGTTGAGAACGAAACGGATCCCGTCGTTTGGAGAGGTTCGCTTATTTCCAGCTGCGCAAACCAATTCTATACGGACGTCGTATGGGAAGACGTAGACTATATGTTCGTGGATATGCCTCCCGGAACGGGGGATATTCCTCTTACCGTATTGCAACAGTTTAAAGTCGATGGAATAATACTTGTAGCAAGCCCCCAGGACCTTGTGGGGATGATTGTGGAAAAAGCCGCGAAAATGGCAGGAATGATGAAAATCCCGGTTGTTGCCTTCGTTCAAAACATGTCGTATTTCGTTTGCCCGAGTTGCGGCGAAAAGCATTACATTTTCGGGAAAGGCGCTCCGGACGGAATGCTGAAAAAATACGGGATTCCGTTCAAGTTTGAATTGCCAATAGATAGCAAATTCGCGTCGGTAATGGATAACGGAAACGCCGAAGGGCTGTTTGAGGAATTCATTCCTCTTGCTAAAGAAATAACCGGAATGAACGCCTGAAATATCGGGACGCCGGGTGTTTGATTTCAGCAAGGAACTAAAATGGTCAAAATAATCGTAGTAAGACACGCTAAAACGAATTGGAACGTTTCCGGCCGCATACAAGGGCGGTCGGATATTCCTTTGTTAAGCGAAAGCGTTGAAGATACCAGGGAACGAGCGAAGAATTTCGCCGGATATGGTTTTAGCGCGGTGTATTCCTCTCCGCTTAAAAGGGCGTACGAAACGGCAAGACTATTAACCGAAGGCAGCGGGCTGGAAATAATAAAGGACGACCGTCTAATAGAGCGCGATTTCGGTTTTTACGACGGCAAGACGTACGAGGAGCTTCACATGACCGACCATAACCGGCTGTTTTATCTTCTTGATGAAGATCCGCTTGCCGAACGGGCGGAAGAAGTGTTTCGCCGAATGAAAAGTTTTTTGAACGACGTAAAGAAGAGTCACGACGGGCAGACCGTTCTTTGCGTAACGCACGGCGTGGCTACGTCCTATCTCATTTACGCGTCGTCGCACGAGTCTTTTAACCCGGACGATTATAAAATGACGTATATCAAAAATCTGGTCGCTACCGAAGTAACGGTATAGGAGTAAACATGATATCCATAGTGCTGGTTGAACCGGAAATACCGGAAAATACGGGCAACATTTCCAGAACGTGCGCCTGCACGGGAATGCCCCTTTATCTTGTCGGCAAACTTGGTTTTGAAATAACTCAGGCCAGGTTGAAGAGAGCGGGGCTGGATTACTGGGATAAAATGCATATTGAAAGGGTGGAAACCCTCGAGCAGCTTTGGGACGCGTTCGGCAAGGAAAAGTTTTATTATTTTTCCACCAAAGCAAAAAAAGGATACCACGAGGTAGAGTATCCGGAAGACGCTTTTTTAGTGTTCGGCAAAGAGACGAAAGGGCTTCCAGAGTCATTAATATTCGGCAATTTCGACCGTGCGGTCAGAATTCCGATGAGAGACGGGCTGAGATGTCTGAATCTGTCCAATTCAGTCGCGGTCGGAGCTTACGAAGCGCTTCGTCAGCACGATTTTTTCGGAGCGCTTTGACAAACGCTGAAACTAACGGTACCGCCGGAAACGGTGGCGTAAACGGAAACGGAAACGGTCTATTTCGCCCGCGCGTTTTCCCCGGTCGTTATTGACTTTTATATTTAATTGTATTATAACGAATCTATGATAAACGAGCGCACGAGAAACATACTGTTGGTTGCGACCGCTACGGGAGTGATTATCCTACTGCTGGCGGTTTTTGCGCTTCTTTACAACATCGTTTCTTTTGCGAATCTTGCGGCCAGAAGAGACGCGCTTCAGGAAAAGAGCGAGATGCTCGCCGAGATTATAGACAATAACGAAAGCGAGATAGAGTACAGACAAACGTCGGAATACGTCGAATCGTACGCCAGAGAATACCTAGGAATGAAGTACGAGGAAGAAGAGGTTTACGAAGCCGAATGAGTACCGGAATAATAGACATAGGAAGCGCCAGCGTCAGAATGCTGCTTGATGGGAAACGCCACGTTGGAATGACGAAGCTTGCCGAAGGTCTTGATTCCGCCGGAAAACTCTCGGAAACCGCAATGAAACGAACGACGTCGCAAATAGCCTCTTTTGCCCGCACGGCTCTGAAAGCCGGAGCGGGCTGCGTCGCTTTTGCCACTGAAGCCGTTCGCGCCGCGTCCAACCGCCTTGACTTCATTAATATGGTCTTTAAGAAAACGGGCGTAAAAATAGAAATAATAAGCGAATTCGAGGAGGCGGAAATCGCCTTTTTCGGAGCGTGTCCCGATGGAAACGGAACGGTTATAGACATAGGCGGAGCTAGCGTGGAAATAGTTTCCGGAGCAAACGGCGAACTGACGTACGCGAAGAGTCTTCCGTTAGGCGCGGTAAGGCTGACCGAAAAATGCAAGAGCCTTAAAGGCGTGAAATCATACGCCGCGGCGCAGGTTATAAAATACGGCGACGTTAAACCTGAGAGCAACTTAAGGGGCGTGGGCGGAACGCTGACTTCTCTCGCCGCCATGGTGCAGGGGCAGAAAGTCTACAACGCGTCCAGGGTTCACGATTACGTTTTGACTTTAAAGGACATAGAAAAGACGGGAGCGGAGCTTCTAGCGCTCGGCACTCCCGAAAAAATACTCGAAAGGTTTCCTTCTCTTCAGCCCATGCGCAGCGGAATAATAACCGCGGGCACTCTCTTAGCGGGTGAACTGCTGAAGTATTTAAAACGCGATTCCATTAAGATCAGCGTACTGGACAACCTCGACGGATACGCCGTGTATAAAAAGATCAGTTAATCAGACCGGCAAGTTTTTCGAAATCCTCGGGGCTGAGACGCTCGCCGCGTACGTCGGGAGGAAAGGATAACGCGTTCAGACCGCGGGCAACCGCGGTTTTTTCGTATCCCGCCTTGGCGAGGCAGTTCATCAGGGTTTTTCTTCTCATGGAAAAGGCGGCGCGAACGAGCTTTAACACCTTTTCGTCCGGTCTTTTGCTTCTGTCCAGTCTTATTACGGCGCTGTCGACGTTCGGAGAAGGGTTAAACATTTCTCTTCCGACCCTTCTCGTTATGCGCACGCTGCCCGAAAGCTGCGCGGAGACAGACAGGACTCCGTAATCCTTTCCGCCCGGCCTAGCGATAATTCTGTCCGCGACCTCCTCCTGAACCATTACGGTAACGCTGGACAGCCTGTCGTCTTCAAGCAAACGGAATAGGACCGGAGTGGTGATGTAATAGGGAAGATTCGCGACGGCTTTAAAAGAATTCGCGCGCAGTCCGCTTAAGTCGTATTTCATAAAATCCATAAACTCCACTCGGAGGTTGGGGTATTTCTCTTCGAGAGGGGTTAAATACGGCTTTAAGCGCTCGTCAAGCTCGAACGATAGCACCTTCGCTCCGGTTTCGGCCAGCTTTCTCGTCAGCGAGCCCATGCCGGCGCCGATTTCAACTACGGTGTCGCCCTGCGTCACTCCCGCGTCGCCGACTATCGCTTCCAGGAGGTTTCCGTCCGAAATGAAGTTTTGCCCGAGAGAATGGGAATGTCTGAACTCGCTCATAGTTAAAATATATTAATTAAAGGGCCGAGTTGTCAATAGAATGACTATGCCGCAGCAGCTGTTATCGTGTATAATAAGGACGATGGATGAATTCAAAGAATACTCGGAATGCAATCTTTGTCCCAGAAGATGCGGAGTGAACAGAAACGTTACCGCCGGCTACTGCGGCGCGGGAAACGAAGCGGTTATCGCGAAAACGATGCTTCACCGTTACGAAGAGCCGGTTATAAGCGGCACGAGAGGCAGCGGCGCGGTGTTCTTTTCCGGCTGCAATCTGAAATGCGTTTACTGTCAGAACGGGGATATCTCGAGAAGAATCACGGGAAAGAAATACGACCCGGACGAACTGGCGGAACTGTTTTTGTCCGTGGAGGCTCTCGGCGCGCACAATATAAACCTAGTTACCGCCGCGCATTACGCTCCTACGGTAATAAAAGCGCTGCTTAAAGCGAAAAAAAATCTCACCGTTCCCGTCGTTTACAACTCAAGCGGGTATGAATCGGTCGAAACCGTTGAGAAACTGGCGCCTCTAATAGACGTCTGGCTTCCGGATTTGAAGTACTATTCCTCCGTCTTATCCGGCAAATACTCGGGCGCCGGAAATTACTTCGAGGCCGCTTTCTCCGCAATAAAAGCGATGCTCCGCAGTCAGCCGGAAGTCGTTACGGAGGAAGGGCTTATAAAAAAGGGCGTAATAATCAGACATTTGGTTCTGCCCGGGTGCAGAAACGATTCTATAAAAATAATGAAAATAATAGCCGAGCATTTTGAAGGCGCGCTGGTTAGTCTAATGAGGCAGTATACTCCCGAATTCGCGCCCGCTCTCTCCGGACTGAACAGGCGCGTGACGTCGTTCGAGTACGAAAGCGTTCTCAGCGAGGCGGTTTCTCTCGGGCTTCGCGGGTTTTTCCAGGACGCTTCTTCCGCGAGCGCCCGTTTTACGCCCGACTTTTCTTCCAGTTAACGTCCGGAGCGTCCGCGTGAAAATTGACACCGGGACGCGCGGGATACTATAATTGACGATATGAAGATGCAGCAGATATTGTCTCCGATGCGAAGAGCGATCGAAGACTTTGACATGATCAGCGAAGGGGATAGAATTGCGGTCGGCTTATCCGGAGGGAAGGATTCGGCCGCATTGCTGTGCGTTCTTAAGGCTTTTCAGCGCTTTTCTCCCAAAAAATTCGAACTTATCGCCGTAACGATAGACACCGGGACGGGAGCGGATTACGCTCCTATGCGTGAGCTTTGCGACAAACTGGGCGTCAGGTACGTACTGGAAAAAACGGATATTAGCGAAATAGTGTTCAGCGTCAGAAAGGAGACCAACCCTTGCTCTCTATGCTCCAAAATGAGGAGAGGCGCGCTCTGTTCGGTGCTCAGCCGGGAGGGCTACAATAAACTTGCCTATGCCCACCACGCGGACGACGTGGCCGAAACGTTCCTGATGTCGGCGTTCTACGAGGGCAGGCTGAATACGTTCAAACCCGTAAGCGTGATGAGCAGAACGGGCATAACCCTCATCCGTCCTTTCGTCTATACCGACGAAAAAGACATCGTCAGCCTTTGCAAGGAGGAAAAGATTCCCATAGTCTTCAATCCCTGTCCCGCGAACCATCAGACGAACAGAGAAAGTATGAAGAAACTGCTTCGCGAGATGGATGAAAAGTCGGGTCACATCGCGTCGCAAAGTTTGAAAAAAGCGATTTTCCATCCCGACCGCAATTCGCTGTGGGACGAAACCGACGAAGAAAAATAGTCCCGTCACTTTACTTGACTTTAAGGGGATATCAAAATTATAATGTATCGGTAGTTTTGCGCCCTTTCGGGGCATAATATCAATATACTTGAAGGATAGATAAAATGAAAAGAACTTACCAACCTAAAAAAAGAGCTCAAAGAAAAGTTCACGGATTCCGCGCCAGAATGAAGACTTCGGCCGGACGCAGAGTACTTAAAAGAAGACGCGATAAGGGCAGAAAGAATCTTACACCTGCACCTTTGGGACGTTAAAAACGCGGACAGCCGATGCTGAGTAAACGGTACAGGCTTAGAAAACGCGGGAGTTTTTCATACGTAAGGGTGCACGGCACGCGCAGAAGCGAGTCATGCATTTCTTTTGTGTACATTCCCGGGCGCTGCAAGAGAATAGGAATAGTCGTTTCCAACAAAATAGGAAAGGCCGTTAAAAGAAATCTTGTCAAAAGGCGCATGAGAGGAGCCGCCGCCGAACTTATAGACAGCATCCGCAACGGGCAGATGGTGTTTTCCGCTAAGCCGGGAATTGAAAAACTGACTTACGCGGAGATTAAAACACGTATGGAAAATCTGCTGAAATCAGCCGGAGCGTTAAATTGATTCTCAATAAAAAAAAGAAAATGACGTTTACGAGAGTATTCGTTTCCGTAATTACCTTCAGATGGCTTTTCTTCGGCTTGATATGGATATATAAGCATACTCTCAGCCGTTTAATCGGAGGATCTTGCAGATATCAGCCGACCTGTTCGACGTACATGTATCAGGCGATAGACGAATGGGGAACCATAAGAGGCATTGCGCTCGGCACGTTCAGGATTATAAGGTGCAACCCGTTTTCCAGGGGAGGGCTTGACAGAGTGCCTTTTAATCCGAGAGGAGAAACAAAATGGCTCAGATGAGCATAACACTCGCAGCGGGATTAGTCGTAAAAGAGTTCATGGATTTTCCATGGGCGCTTATTCTCAACGGCGCGATGTCGGGCATAGGCCTGTACGCGCTGAGAATTATGCTGCTCGTTCTTTGCATAAAAGTCGTTCTCTTTCCGCTTGATTTATATCAGCGCTATAAGATGCGTAAGAATCAGCTTATCCAGAAGCGCATTAAGCCGCAAATGGAAAAGCTGGAAAAGGCGTATGCCAACAATCCGCAGGTTCTTCAGCAAAAACAGGCGCAGTTAAACAAAAAAGAGGGAATGAGCATGTTCGCAAGCTGCCTTCCCATGATAGTCACGCTCGTGATTTTCATCTGGTTCTGGCAGACGCTGTCCACGACGGCTCAGTACAAGCAGTTTGACAGTTACATGCAGATATACGGCGTTTACACGGAAGCGTATTCCGGAGTTATGGGAGATTACTACGACGCGGATACGGACGCTCTTAAGGTGACTTACGCCGACGGTTTCCGCGAAACTTACTCAAACAGACTGGTTACCGAAATAGGAAACGGGGCGGAGGTAAGCGACGCGCTTGAAACCTCATACGCCGCAGCCGTCGCGGCGGCGGCCGGGGAAGCGTATGCGGGAACGGAGTACTTCGGCCTGTTTTCCGAAACGTACAACAGATACTTCGCGGAGGGAATAACGAAATACTATCCCTCGAGAGAACTCGCCGCGGCCGTTCCTCTCGCCGAGGAAGCGGGACTGACCAAGGCCGTAGAGTCGGTAAACACCTACTGCGGAGTGCTGGCTAAGAGCGACGTTTACGACTATTACTTCAGCGAGGGAAAATTCAACGGCAGCGGATATAAGCGCGACTCGTTCCTTTGGATTAAGGACATATGGAGTCCGGATATTCCCTGGGCGACGTCGGTAAAGAAAACCCAGCAGGAATTCGTTACCGGAATAGGCTCTTACGCGACCGACGCAAACTTGTCGGGAATAGACGAAACCACTCTTTCGCGCGCGGTTAATTCGTACGCGGACATCATGTCTCTCGTTATAGACGACAGCGACAGGATTTCTGTCAACGGCTTCCTGATTCTTCCGGTTCTCGCCGTGGGACTTAACGTGCTGTCTCAGCTCATAACCAAAAAGCAGCAAAAGGCCAGCGGTCAGCAAATGTCTAACGATTCTCAGATGGGATGTATGCAAAACGGCATGCTGTTCGTCTTCCCCGTAATGATCGGTTTCTTCGCGATCCAGTACTGCGCCGCTTTCACGCTTTATATGCTTACGAATACGGGTTTGTCCCTCTTGTTCAATCTAGTGACGTCATTAATGACCTCCAGGATGATTCCTTCGGACGTGACTACGACCGAAAGCGGAGACATCGTAGAAAAATACGGCCGTCCCGACGTATCCAAATAAACGGACGAAAAAAAGGGGATATTTTGAATACCATTACCATCAAAGCAAAAACGCTGGAAGAGTGCGTTAAAAACGCCTGCGCTGAGTTCAGCTGCGGAATAGACGACGTAACCATCAAAGTTATAAGACACCCCGGAGTGTTTTCGCCCGGGGAAATTGAGGCTACCTATATAGGAGAGAAGCCGGAAGGGAAAACCGCTCTATCCATTATTCGCACGCTTGAAAAGCGAATACAGCCGGGCGAAAAAGAAGGCGGCAAAAAGGACTTTAAAAACAAAGGAAAGCCCGGACAAAACAGACAGGACTTCGGTAATAAGACGCCCGATTCGCTTTCGCAGCCTCAGCAGAAGAAACCGCAGGAGCCTTTTAAACAGGCTCAGCCCAAGCCTGCCGTAGAAAAGAGCGCGCCGAAACAGGCCGCGCCCGCGCAAAAACCCGTTCAGCCCAAAGAAAACGTCCCGCCGGTTTCTAAACCGAATCGCGATAACGGCGCTGAAAAGGATAAAAAGCTTTCCAAAGAAGCGCTTGCCGAGCAAATCAAGAAGAGCGAAGAGTATTTGAACGGGCTTTTGTCCCTCATGGAGATAAAAGGCGAACTGACTTCTAAAATAACCGAAGACGGCGTTTCGACCGAAATTGTCACGGAAGATATGTCCGTAATAGGATACAGAGGCGAAACGCTGGACGCTCTTGAGCATCTGACCCTTATATCCACTATGGGGGAGGATGAAAAGAACGCTCACTTCAGTCTTGATTGCGCGGGCTACCGCGCCAGAAGACTGGAGGCGTTAAAAGAAAACGCCTTGAGACAGGCGGAAAAGGCGGTACGTCTGGGAAAGCCGATGTCGCTCGAGCCTATGAACTCTTCCGTCAGACGCGAAGTGCATTCCATACTTGCGGACAGAACGGACGTTTCCACGAGAAGCGAAGGGAAGGAGCCGAATAGGTACATCGTCATTTTCCCCGCGGCAAAAAGCGGAAAACCTCAGCAGAGCGGCGGCGACGGCAAAAAGAACCCGCAGAAGAAAAACGGCAAGAACCGCTCGAAAAACAGAGGGGGTAAGCCGAACAGAACGGGGCAGGACGGCGTTAGCGGCAAACCGGATAGGAACCCGGGGAGCGCCGGGGACAAAACGGGAGAATAAACGTTGAAGAAAAAGGCAGTCATCATTTTTCTGATAGGAGTTATCACGGCGGTGCTGTCTTTTTTTATTACGCCCGTTTTTTCAAGCATCCTCGGCTCGGATAGCGGCATTGCGCACGTTCAAGGGGTGGTTTTCGCGGTCGGGCTTTTATTAATCGGGATAGGCGCCGGCCTTCTTCTGAAAACGGACGAGAAAAAAGACCTGCTGCCGGCCGGAGCGTCTTACGAAAAAAAGAGCAGGTTTTTATCCGGCCCCGAACAGGAACTGTTTTACGTTCTGGAAGACGTGCTGGACGGAGATAAATACGCGGTGTTTCCGCAACCCGCGCTGATTAGCGTAATACAAAAGAAGAGCGGCGGCGGATTCAACTCGGAACTGTTTCGCGTCGCCGACTTCGTAATCGTAGACGCCGAGACCACGGAGCCGCTTCTATTAATAGAACTCAACGATAAATCTCACCTAAGAAGCGACAGGGCGGAGCGGGACGCCAAGGTGGCGGCGATATGCGAAAACGCGGATATAGACGTGCTGACCATAGATATTCAGGACCGCCTGGACGCGTTTTTCATAAAAAAGCAACTTAAGAGATATTTAAAATAAAGAAAAAGCACCGAAGGCTGGACGCTTCCGGTGCGTTTTAGTTAATACCGCTGTGACCCTCGAAACGGTTTTTTCTCAGCCGTTCTAGCGAGAGCGCCGTTTACGCTTTTTTCGCTTTGGCGGCGGGCTTTTTGGCCGCGGGCGTCTTTAAAGACTCGGCGACCTTTTTTCTTGCGGCTTTTTTAGCCACGGGTTTTTCCTTGATTACGACTTTTTCGGGTTCCTTTGCGTTTTTCGTATATAGATCGAAAGCCTTCGCGCAGGGATTCTGAACTTTTTTATTGCAAACGGAACAGAAATCGAACTCGCCGCACATATCGCGGCCCATTTCTTCACTCTTCAGCCATTTGGCTACGTCAAGTTCTTTTTGCTTTTTTGAGATTGCCATTTTGAACTCCTATGTTTAAAATATCGTTCCGAAACAATATTAGCATTTCGCTTCCGCTATAGTCAAACGATATCGCCGGCGTTTAAGCGCGCGTTCGTTCGTCTTTCCGTTTTGAGGAACCCGTTAAACGGACCATAGAGCGCAAACATCACACGCAGGCTTCTTTAATTGACAAAAAAAA
>JAEEGL011730774.1_pt1 | contig 10285 bp, 21 predicted proteins | sample 9134231 | NCBI WGS metagenome assembly JAEEGL01 (sample SAMN16246548, study PRJNA631951) | gut metagenome | biome: gut microbiome; feature: rumen; material: fiber-attached | host: Bos | place: Iran: Karaj | collected 2018-10
GCCGGTGAAAACGAATGTCTTGCCGAAAATCGGAGTGTCCTCGTTGAACTCGGTATTGCTTGTAGTAATGTTTGCTGCTCGCACTCCGGCGCCAAGTTTTTTTCCGACTGCATCCAGTGTCGTGCCTTTTCCCGCAGCATATTCTTTCATATGCTCATAGCATCGAGCGGCCATTTCAGCATCGGAAGCGCCTCTATGCGAAACGGCGTTTCCGGAGCCGAAAAAACGTTCGATGAGATCAGAGAGACGGTGATGTTCATACTCGCGGAAAAGGGCACGGCTTATCCGCATTGTGTCAATAAAATTGTTCTTAAACGTCTTATTGCAGTAAAGGAGCGCCTTATCATAAATGAAATTTACGTCAAAATTGACGTTGTGGCCAACTACCACGCTGTCGCCAATGAAATCGAGCAGCTTCGTCATGACGTCGGTGATTTGCGGTGCATTTTGGAGCATTTCGTTTGTAATGCCGGTAAGCTCCGTGATGAACGCCGGCAACTCATACTCGATATTAACGAGCGACTCAAACCGCTCGGTTTCGCGGCCTGCGACATATCTGATGGCCGCGCATTCGATGATGTCATCAAAATCCGGATCCAGCCCCGTTGTTTCTAAATCGACAGCAACGTAGTCGTCGATTTCGGTAAACAAGCTCTTCCCTTTGCCTTCTCTCTGGGGTTTCGAAAAACCTATAAGAAGCTTCACCATAATCTCCTCCGCTCTCTGCATATTTTATACTTAATTCAAAATCTTCGCAACTCTGCTTTAATTGCACCTGTCGCACGGCTCCACTTGAGGTAGATCGTTAAGTCACTATGCAGATCTATCTCAAGATTCTTTCGATAAACGCTTCGCTTCAGCGCGATGCTGTGCTTCCCTTCCTGGAGATCTATCTTGACGGTCTGTCCCCCGTCGATAAAATAGTTATCTTTTCCGTCGATAAGACAGTCGATAGGCGGGTCGATGACCACAAACTGTTTTTCGCGATATATAGTTACAGTAAACCTTTGGCCGGTGCATGCCTGCTGAGACATATCCAATGCGTATTCCTTACTCAGTGAATATATTTTCGCTCCGCATGTCGAGCAGAACGCGCTGCCATCCGGATTCTTTGCGCCGCATTTGTTGCAAAACATATATATGACCTCCTTACGGTTTCCTTCTGATTTCAACGACGATGCCGGCAATGGCGATCGGATCGTCGCCGGGATAATAAGTGCGCGGATTATAGGCCGGGTTCAGCGGCTGAAGGCGGATACCGCCGTCGTCGAGGAAGACGACCTTCTTCAGCGTAGCATCGTATCCATTGACGTATACGACAGCGTCCTGTCCGGATTCGCAGGTGGGCTGCTGCAGAACGATAATGATATCGCCGTCCAGATATTTCGGATACATACTGTCACCTTTAACGACCGTCGCAAAATACTTTTGTCCGCCCTTGCCCCACTCCGCAGGGACTTCCTCATAGTCTATCACTTCATCAATGACCTCGAGCGGCACGCCGGCGGGGACACGTGGATAAACCTTTACGCGGATAGCTTCTTTCCCGAGCGAGATCGGCACGATATTGGCTTCCTCGCGGCCGAGAATATAGTCTGTACTGACGTGAAAGAATTCAGCGAGTTCAACGAGCGTAGCACCTGACGGTACTACTGTGCCGCGCTCCAACTGGCTTATCAGCGTCTGATGTACCGACAGCTTATTCGCCAATTCAGCCTGAGATAGCCCATTCTGTTTTCGTAAAAACTTGATATTGTTCATGTGATCACACTCCTTGATATTATTCTAATAGATAAACTAATAATATTCAAGCAATTTTTATGTCGAAAATATGAATATTACTATTGACAAGTGCGCGCACATCGTATAAAATAAGAGTATAGATATTATTTCAAGGTGGTAATACCGTGAATATTAAGAATTACAGGCTTAAAGCAGGTCTTACTCAGACGGAGCTTGCAAAACAGATGAACGTGCATCAGACTGCCGTCGCACAGTGGGAAACTGGAAGAACAGCACCGTCCATTGAAAAGCTCGTCCGGTTGGCTTCGCTTTTCAAATGCTCTATTGAAGATCTCATCAAAGACGAATAGGAGGCACACATGGTTAAAACACGTCACACGGAGCTCCGCGCCGAACTGCTCCGGCACGGATACGACGGCAAGAGCCTCGCCCTGGTGCTTGGCTGCACACCTATGACCATCTCAAACCGACTCTGCGGGAAAATCCCGTGGACGAGCAACGAGATGTACATCATCATGGATCTGCTCGATCTCCCCTATGACAAGTTGAACACCTATTTCCCGAAGAACGGGATCTCGGACGTCAACTGCTACCGCGCGCTGCCGACGGATCTGCCGATGCAGCGCAGCCGCATCAAAGCCGTTTAACATACCAAGGAGGTACAACATGCATTTTCTCGACCTATACTTAACCAACAGCTCCGGCAAGGAGTGCCGGATCCCTGCTTTCACTTGGCGCTGGTGGGTCCTCGCCGCTCTGATCGGCGGAGCCGGCGCGGCGGCGATCTGGAGCATGACCGTCGTGCTCGCGCTCGCATGCGGGTACTGATATGCCCGGGCCAACATGGAAGCCGGAAGAGCTCGTCTATCTTGAGGATGCCTGGGATCATACGACGATCCCCGTCATCGCGAAGAAACTTGGGCGGAGCGAGAGCGCCATCAAACAGCAGGCTTGGAAGCTTGGCCTCGGGCGGCATCTGCATGCCGGCACGATGATTACTTTCAATCAGTTCTGCATCGCGATCGGCAAGGGCCCGATGAACCGCGAGATGCTCGAGTCGTTCCGGAAGCTCGGTCTTCCGATCCATCAAAAGCGCACATATACGCGATCTTACCCGATGGTCGATATCGATGAGTTCTGGAAGTGGGCCGCCGATCACAAGGACAAGCTCGATTTCAGCAGGATCGAGCCCGGCATATTCGGGAAAGAGCCCGCCTGGGTGAAGGAAGCCCGCCGCATCGATACCGCCTGCATGATCAAAAAGACGCCGTGGACACGATCTGAGGACCGTCGGTTGGAGCAGCTCCTCAACGAATACCGCTACACCTATGACGACCTGAGCCGCATCCTGCAGCGCACCGAAGGCGCGATCAAACGCAGGATCTATGACCTGGCGCTTCCGCAGCGGCCTTTACGCAGGGAGACCCGCCCGTGGACGGATGAGGAAGTCCGGCAGCTCGTCGATATGCGGGTCACCGGTTACGGCTACGAAGCGATCGCCGAAAAGCTCGGCAGATCAGCGCTCGCAGTGCGCGGGAAGTACGAGCATCTGCAGAATCCCGATTATTGCGCCCGCGCGAACAGAAACAGCCGTGAAGCGCTTCGGGATTGCTTCCAGCGGCATCAGTGCTGTCATTTCAAATCGACAGTTGGCTGCGAACTGCGCCATACCGACTGCGATACCTGCACGGATTTCCGCAGGCGACAGCCGGACGAAAGGAAGGATACCGGCTGGAAACCGCATTACAGCGTGTCTCCGGCTCAAATAGCACTACGAAGGAGTATGAATACATGAAATCACCCATTAAAGTCCTGATCAAAGAGCCGGGCAAACCGGCATATTACGACGAGCTCCCGAACGAGCTTGAGATCCTGCAGAAAACGGTCGACGGATATATCGAGACGGTGACGCTCGTTCCCGATAAACTCGTTGTTATCTGCAACGAAGAGGGTCGATTGAGCGGTCTGCCGGCGAACTGCGCTCTGCGCGGGATCGATTTCTGCGGCACGATCATTATCTGCGGCGTCGACGGCGAAGACTTCGGCGATCTTCCCGCCATCCTGCAAAACGACTATCTCGCCCATGAACTCATGCCGGAGCTGTTCGACCTCACTCCGCCGCGCGTCTGCCCGATCTGCAAGCGCGAATATTCCACCCGGCCCGCCATCTCCCGGCGCGCGCCGATAGAGATCTGTCCGGAGTGCGGCCAGAAGGAAGCGCTGGAGGATTACTGGCAGGCCTGTCAGAAGCAGAAGAACGCCGCAAGGGAGGGGCTCAATGGATAAGGCTGTACAGGATTACAGGTGGGGCGATCACCTGTGCGGCTACTACCACGGAACGCCAGGCATTGATCGCTGCGAGCACCACAAGCACGTCCTGACCGACAACGAGATGTACGGAAAGAGGAAGCTCGAAAAGGGTTGCAGCTATTGCATGGCGGAAGGCCGCTGTCGCAAGCTCGGAAACCCCTGTGTATGGACAGGCTGCTCGCCTACGTGGTGCCCCAAGAGGAAGGCGAGAAAGGAAGGAAGCGCTGGAGGATTACTGGCAGGCCTGTCAGAAGCAGAAGAACGCCGCAAGGGAGGGCTGAGGCATGGACAGAAAGAGGATTGAAAAGCTGATCGCCAGCCATGAGAAATCAGCTGACAGGCAATACCGGAACTACCAGGACTCCGGCAATGGCAGGTACTATACCGCCTATAAACGTCATGAAGAAATCGTCGAAGCGCTGCGCATTGCGCTTGATGCCGCGGAAGAACACAACAAATACAACTTCATGCGCGCCGATCTGGCAATGCTCGCTGAGAAAGCGAAGCGGACTCTCTGCCGGCACAAAGAGAGCGATCCAGAGTCGTGCTCGATGATGAACGATGTCGTTGCCGTGGCCGCGGCATACGGGCTGACGAGCGGGAGGTTTGACCAGTGAGCGAAGTTATTAAGACCTACCGCGTCATCTATAAGCCGAATGAAAAAGCGACGGTATGAGAACGGTTCCGTGCTTGTAGTCAAAGAAGACCGTGAGAGAGCGTTTGAGGGAACATGCTTGAACCGTGACGATATAATTCGTTATCTCAAAGGCGGTAATAAGGACAGGAAGATATTTCTTCCCAATCTCGACTTGTATATGTGGCATATATCCGAACTCAAGGTGTACAACAAGCCGAAGGAACTGAGCGAGTTTACCGGTCTGCGGAAAACGAAGTTTGGCTATGAACCAATACCGGCGCGTCCGCCTCAATCATGGTGCTATGTGGAGGAACTGTAAATGCTTTGCATAAGACCGATAACACTGAAAGAGGCAAATGAATTCGTCGCAAGGTACCATCGTCATCACAAACCCACGGTCGGACACAAGTTCTCGATCGCATGCTATGAGTATGATAGACTCTGCGGCGTTGCAATCTGCGGAAGACCCGTTTCGCGGTTTCTCGATGATGGCACGGTTCTCGAAATAAACCGGGTATGCACGGATGGTACATATAATGCATGTTCTAAACTTTATGGCGCATGTGCTCGTATAGCTAAAGAAATGGGCTACAGAAGGGTGATCACCTATACGCTTTGTTCTGAGCCAGGGACAAGCCTTAAAGCATCTGGATTTGTATTCGATGGCGTTGCGGGAGGTTCAATTTGGACAGGTGAAAGAAGGCGATATAACGGAGTGCCTCCGGAGATGAAAAACAGATATGTTAAGGAGTTTGCAATATGAAAAGCATCCTCCACGACAAATCCGATCATAAATGCTAACTTTCGGCTTTTTTGTCCATGCGAAGAATCCGACAGACGCCAGGGTCCGTGCAAGGATCGCATGCGGAGTCGGTATTGTCATTCTCGAAGTAAAGAAAATGCGGAGCAGCTCTCGGAGGTGAATCCCATGCCGCGACCGTTTGACACGACCGAAAAGATCTACTGCGTCGAATACCGGACCCAGGTCGAAGACGGCACCCTCAGGCGCTATATCTGCAAGGCCGCAGATCCGCGTGAAGCCGAGCGCATGGCGCATGCCGCTCTCGGCCGCGATATCGTGATCCCGCGCACTCCGCGCGTTATGAAGCGCGATGCGGCTTCCGGTGCACTGGCCATGTTCTCCGGCTTCACCGGCGCGATATAGGAGGTCTCATGGAACGATTAACACATCCCCGCTGCAACGGGATCAAACAGGGCTATTGGAGCCCGGAAAAGAAAGAGGAGCTTGTTCAGCGCCTCGCCAAATACGAAGAACTCGACCCCGATCCGGAGCACCTCCGGGAGCGCCTGGAACGCGCTGAGGGCATCAAACTGAGGAGAAATGACCGATGAATCCAACACCGTCGAAAGCCGAGCTGACCGCCCTTCTACGGCTCCTGGACAGCGCCGGCGATCTCGCGCAGATCCTCGTCAGCCGGAGCTATGATCAGCTCATCGAATACAGCGGACCGAACGAGATCCTGAAGGTCGTTGACGATTCCGTCGAGCTGCAGAGGCTCATCGAGATCAACGCGCACCTGGTCGCCGCGAAATGCGACGTGCTCAATATGATTTGACTTGTCCCGCGCTCCGCCGGGCGGAGTTTGCATAGGTGCTCCGTTCGGCATGTATTACCCTCCTTTCGTATTGGCCGGACTCGGCGGCACGATCGCCGGCCCGGCGGAGCGCGGTGGCAGATACGTCTTTGAAAGGATGATACAGATACATGGCAAAACACACACCCTATACGACTTGCGCGGAATGCGGTGCCGCTCTCGATCCGGGCGAGCGCTGCGAATGTGCAGCGAATGAGACGAAGCCGCTGCAGGAACGCAGCGCGGCCGATGGCGGAGGAAGAAGCCTCGACAAGGAGAAGAACAAGGCCTTCGTTGCCGGGCTCTATAACCGCTACTACGGCCGGAAGCACTGAAGGACAGCCCGCCTCGGGGTTCGCGGGCATAGCCCATCCCGGGCGCGGAAGGGATTTGTTGGCACAGAATTTTAGAGAAGGAGTAGTCCTTATGGAATGCCGTGCCCGGGATTTTTGAAAGGAGAAAAGATGGACGAGTTTGTAAGCAAAGAAGCGGTGCTTGAAATTCTGTGCAAGAACTGTACCGAAAACTGCACAGGCGGTACACCGTATCGGTGCTATATCCCGTGCGTGGAATGGAAACTCATACAGGCACTTACCTCCGCCGATGTCAAGCCCGTCGTCCACTGCAAAGACTGTCGGAACTGCTACAAGGAGGACGAGTACACGCTCTGGTGCCAGGGCCGGGGATCGCCCGCTCAGCTCGTGCCGCCAGACGGATTCTGCGATCGTGGTGCGCGGATATGAAACAGTATCAGAGAATCGGATACCGCTTCGAGGTCTGCGAGATCTGCGGACGCTCGTGGAATGTGAGCCGGAAGCTGCGTCTGCCGCGAGAGGGTTACATCTGCCCCGGATGCGACGGCCGGGCGAAAACAGAAAGGAACAGAGGGGGAAATCATGCCTCAAACGATAAAAGCCGAGAACTACGTTAACATCCAGGGCTGGATGATCACCGAGCTTGGGTTGAAAAACGCGGAGTTGATGATCTATGCACTGATCTACGGCTTCAGCCAGGACAAGCGCAGCGCCTTCACCGGCTCGATCAGCTACCTGCAGGAATGGACACAGGCGAGCAGGCCGACGGTGCATGCCGCGCTGAACTCGCTCCGGGAACAGGGCCTCATCGCTCGCTGCGACGTTATCGTTGGCGGAGCAAAGGCCATCGGCTATTATGCTCTGCCGCGCGAAGACAAGGCGGAAGAGCAGCCCGAACCGGACGATGATGGGTGTAAAAAAATTTTACACGATTGTAAAAAAACTTTACACGGGGTGTTAAAAAATTTAACACCGGGTGTTAAAAATTTTAACACGGATAATAATATTGATAATATAGATATAAATAATAAACAACATACACCGTCAGCAGAGGCTGACGACGAGCTTCCAAGCGACGGCGGGACAAGCCCCGGAGAGCGGCTCACCGCCGCAGAGATCGAGGGTGAGTTCGCGGAGATCTGGAAACGCTACCCGCGCAAGCAGGGCCGCGAAGACGCTCTCTCCGCTTATGCGAACGCACGAAGGACAGGGACAAGCCGCGAGACGATCGCTGCGGGCGTGGACGCCTACAACGCGAAGATCGACGCGGAGCAGATCCCGATGAGGTACGTCGCCCAGGGCGGCAACTGGTTCGCCGGACGGCGCTGGGAGGACGACAACACCCCTTCACCGCTGCCCGACGGCGGAAAGCGGCGCAACAGAGCGCTGACCTATCCGCAGCATGAATACACCGCCGAGGAGCTTAAAGCCTTCGGGATCGATCTCGGAGAGGATCTCTACAAGGAGGAGTAACAATGCACACCTACGTTGTTTTAGTTTCGCCGACCCGAGGCACCGTCTGCAAGCAGACCGTCCGCGCGGAATTCGCCGTCGCGACCGATAGCGTAGTCGAGTTTTACGTCGAAAACGAGGAGCTCGTCGCACAGTTCCGGCAGGATGTATTGATCGGCTGGTACAGAGATGAGGAGGTAAACGATGAGCAATAACGATTTGATAAGGCGTGAGGACGTAGTATTCCTGCTCGACACCTTTATTGCCGAGTTCGGCAAAGCGCTGATTGCGGAATTGGGCGACAACGAGGAGCTGATGAGCGCAAGAGAGCTTGCCTCAATCGTGACGGATATAGTCGTGGACATTCTGGCGACGGTTAAAGCAATTCCTGCCGCCCCGCAGGAGATGAGTGCGATAGAGTTCCTTAAAAACAAATCGCGAATGAAAACAGAGATGGGATTTCCAGGCATCCCAGACATCGAAAAGATGCGGGATGCTGTTGCCTTTGTCGAACAGTGGGCGCGGGAGCATCCGGAGGTATCCGAGTGAGTGTCTACCGTTTCACCGTCCCGGGCCGCTTGCCCGGGCTGAATGACTACATCGAGGCAGAGCGGACGCACCGTTTGAAAGGCGCCGGCATGAAAGCGAACTGCGAGCGCCTGATCCGCGCCTGCATCCGCAAGCAGATCCGCACGGTACAGCTCACGCCGCCGGTGTGGATCAACTACCGGTTCATCGAGGCCGACCGCCGGCGCGACAAGGACAACATCTCCGGCTTCGCGCACAAGGTCATTCAGGATTCGCTCGTGAAGGCGAAAATCATACCGAACGACGGCTGGAACCAGATCGCGAACTACAGGGACGATTTCGACGTCGACGCGAAAGACCCGAGGATCGAGGTCGAAATCATTACGATTGATAATATCGAGGAGTACAAATGACAGCAAAGGAAAGCCTCGTTCGGGTCGAATGGCTCGAGAATGAAGCAAAGAGAGCGGAAGAACGGGCAGAGCTGCTTCGTGCTGATATCGAAAGGATCACGGTCAGCTATGATTCCGTGCACGTCCAGGGCGGACAGTCGAGCCAGGAAGCGCTGATCATACGGCTGGACGATGCGGAGTCCAAAGCGCGGGACGCCAGGACAAGGGCGACGATCTACCGCGACCGGGCGCTTGAACTGATCAACCTTCTCGATGATAAGCGATGGCGGGATATCCTGAAGCTGCGCTACATCAGCCTCATCAAGGATTGGGACGCTATCGCCCAAGAGCTCAGCTTCTCACGAAGGCACGCGATACGACTTCACAGACAAGCCCTCTATCATTTTTCCCTGATCATGCCGCCGGAATGGCGACAATAAACATATCTCAGCACATGGCAAATAACGCAAGCCTCGGCGCGGCGAAAAACGCAAAGAACGATGAGTTTTATACGCAGTACAGCGATATAGAGGCGGAGATGAACGCCTATGTGGAGTTCGATCCCGACGTGTTCCGCGGGAAAACGATCCTTCTGCCCTGCGACGACCCGGAGTGGTCGAACTTCACGAAATACTTTGCTTCGAATTTCGAGCGGTTCGGCTTGAAAAAGCTGATCTCCACCTCCTATGCCAAAGGCGCCGCCAACAAGCAGCTTTCGTTTTTTGAAATGGCGTCCCCGCTCTATGATGAAGAGCTGCATGAAACGCATGGCAAGCTGTTCACTTTGACGCATGATACGGACAGCTCCGGGGGCATTGATACGGACGATATCGAGTTTTCGGGCTATCTTGAAGGAGACGGTGATTTCCGCTCCGCAGAGGTTTGCAGGCTCCGTGATGAGGCGGATATTATCATAACGAACCCGCCGTTTAGCCAATTCAACTCAAAAGATAACAAACAGGGCTTTCTTGAGTGGATTCTGGAAAAGAATAAGAAATTTATAATTATTAGTAATAAGAATTCTATTACATATAAAGATGTGTTTCCGTTGATAAAAGAAAACATAATATGGGTAGGGTACACATCAATGAGTAAAGACTTGCTTTTTGATATTCCTGCTGATATGCAAGAAGACTTGCTTAACACGAGGAAACTTGGTTCCGCATATCGCATTGTAGATGGGAAAATTATGCGACGCTCTCAATCAGTATGGTTTACAAATATTGATCATGGTAAACGCCATGAGCCGCTGATGCTTGACACAATGGCTCATAATCTGAAATACAACAAAAAACTGAAGAAGAAGTTTGAAGA
>JAEEGL012009706.1_pt1 | contig 10285 bp, 4 predicted proteins | sample 9134231 | NCBI WGS metagenome assembly JAEEGL01 (sample SAMN16246548, study PRJNA631951) | gut metagenome | biome: gut microbiome; feature: rumen; material: fiber-attached | host: Bos | place: Iran: Karaj | collected 2018-10
TACTTCTATCAGGCTTGTGCAGCCGTCGAATACCGCCATACCTATGCTCGTTACGCTGTCCGGTATCGTTATCTCTGTCAGGCTTGTGCAATTAGAGAATGCATAATTGCCTATGCTCGTCACGCTGTTGGATATTGATACACTCGTTAAGCTTGTGCATCTAAAGAATGCACTGTCATATATATAAGTCAAATTTCCAGCAATTTCAAGCCGTTCAACATTGTTTGTAAACCCAAGATTTCTCGCCGCATAGGACTCTATGTGACGTCCGCCGAATACGATTTTCTTTATGCCAGCATTGTTCAAAAGCTGGTTTTCCGTTGACGTTGACGGGTAATAGCTCGCGTTGTAATAAACTGTATGTATGTTATCCGCCTTGTAGAATATCTGCGTCCCAATACTGGTGACCGAACTCGGAATCGTGAATTCTGTAAGGCCTGTACAACCGTAGAACGCCCTTCTGCCAATGCTTGTGACTGTATCAGGAATCACAATGTCCGTGAGCGCAGTTTGATTCTCGAACGCCTTCTCTCCAATTGCGGTTACCGTTAGTCCGTCGATTGAGGGCGGAATCAATACGTCTAAATCCGCGCACGTACCGATGCCGGTAATAGTACACGTTCCGTTCCCGTTGTCGGTGTACGCAAGACCTGTAGAGTATTCCGGATCCGATATGACGGGAGTCTCTACTCCGTAAACCGCGGTATACGTTCTGTTGCGGCTGATGACAGTCACGTCGAGAGTAGCGGTTGTACCGACGTTTTCGCCGTCGTCGTTTTCCCAGTAGGAGAACGCGTTGCCCTCAAGGTCGGTCGAAGGAGCTGTCAATGTTACCACTTCGCCAAGCGCGTAGAGGCCGCTGTCGCAGCCGTCGGGAAGCGTTCCACCGACCACGTTGACCTGATAGTAGTTGGCGCTTACAAGCCTGTTGGTTTTGTAGTTCGTGTAGATCTGCGCCTTGGCCCCGTAGTCAAGCATTGACTCGAGGAGGTTTATGAGTGCCTGGTTTGAGGAAACAGTTCCGGTTCTTCCTGTCTTGTTGTAGACGTACTGGAGAACGCTGTACTTCTTGACCTCGCTGTAGTATGCGTTTCCCTGCTTCTCAACAAAAGCGCGCGCGTAGATGACGTCGCCCATCTGCTTCGCAGCGAGCTTGTTGTACTGGAAAACAAGGCACTGCGCTCCGGATACCGTTTCAGTCCCGATTGAGTTCAAAACGTAATTCTGGCTTCCGTACGAGTAGTCGCTCTGCGGGTCAGTCCAGATTAGAAGCTTGACACCGCTCAGATCGTTCCCCTTGACCGCGTACTTGACGTAGATCGTATCGGCAAAGGAAAGATTGCAGCCGGCAAACTTAAGCTCCGGATCAGGCTCGGAAGCACTTATGTTAGCAACAAATAATGCGCAGACAAGCAGGGTCAGCGCAATCAAACCAGCAATTAAACCTTTTTTCATAATCTTCTCTCCATGTTGAATTTCTTACTCCATACCTACTCAAGCCAACAGTAAATGGCGTGAAAGCGCAGTAACCGTTCTTTACCCCAAATACTATCTTCAGTACGCTTCGCCAAGGCGTTGCCACAGCGAATTTCTTATGCACTGATTATATCAAATTCCAAAGAGCAAAACAACAAATTGCGTGTATTGATAATAGAGAAAACACAGCAAAACGAGGCGTATTTCAGCCTCGTCGTTACCTCCCTCAATTACATAACGGTACTTCGGAAAGCTAGCGCGCCGCTTCTTTCGCCAAGCCTTCGCGCATACCGGTCGGCAAAATATGCGACCCGCTTTACATCAATACAAAGCATCAACGCTAACAATCCAGGCAGTATTACTTACAATCGTCATCTCGCCCCAGATGCGTCAACACTTTCTCATAAAACAAACGATAGTCCGCTTCACACCCTATTTTAACCCCGAAGTCTTCAACTTTCATGCCATAAGCATTTTCCAGAAGCAGATTGCGGCATTGCCTTCGGTTGGCAACATTGGAATAAAAGTCGCAATCTCGATCGCCAGACATAATGCAGTGGGGCTTTTCTATCGGTGTATAGAATGCCGTTGAACCGCACAAACCTTGTCCTTTCGCAATACTTGTCGCCTTGTAATCTAGAAGCCACCAGATATCCGACTCCGAGAAATCCAGCCCGAGACCTATAATATCCAGATTACCCAGCACAAACGCGTCAATCCAGCTACCGATTTGTTGAGGCCTTTTATTATTGATATTCCGTCTGAACTCCTGCTCCTTGCCGCCGCTAGAACGTGCTTTTTTGTTTTCATCCGTTTTCGAACTTCCGTCAATACGTTCAACACAACGTCTTAGTACTTTGCCGTAGTATGCAGTGCCTATAATGATACTATCAGGTTTTCTGGCTTCGCCGTGAATATGCCAGATTGGAATGTTTTCAACCAAATTGAACGTGTTTGTCAAAAACATCGTTTGCGCATGATCAACTTCATGATAATTCATCAGCTGTTTTATTTGATTCTGCGTTATATCCGTTTTCTCCAGTAACGCTAGTTCAATTTCGTAGCTGTAGTTAGTCGTCAATACATAATCATATCTTCCGATAATCAACCGCCGGAGCCGAGAGGACAATTCATTATTTGTAGTAGTAAAGCTTTTCCAGCATAAGTGCGTCTTTTCTCTGTCCTTGCGGGAATCTTTAACTATTTCCCGCATCCTGTCCGCAAGGCGATTATCAGTCAGCATCGACGCCTTCAGCGGCATGGGCATATCATACGCTTTTGAGTCCAGAGGATATTTCAAATCGTCTTTTATCTCATTTAAAAGACTGTCCCACGATACTCCACCGTACGCAAGGTTGAATCCGTTGCCAAGAAGCAAGACTCGCGGCCGCTCATCATCGTAAATGTTGAATAACCTTTCTTCAATTTTCATTTTTCACCCTAATACTACGTAACTGATTGCGGATTTATCAAGCGATTTTTGTCTAATCCTGAAACAACACCAACAATGATATTACCTTCAAGATAATAGTAATTGACACATATAGAAGTTGAAGCGCCAACTCCATCGGATCCAAATTGGTATCATTCTTTATAGTGCATATTCGCCGATAGAAGCGGTCCATTGTTTGCATATATTGTTACATTTTGCCAATGCTGATAATCGCCCTCGTACCAAACATCTGTAAGGCTTGTGCAGTCGTAAAAAGCGTTCATCTCAATTCTAGTTATGCCCCCAGGTATAGTTATTTCTTCCAAGCTTGTGCAATTTTGAAACATATACGAAGGGATTACAGTGATTAACCCGGAAAGAGTTATATCAGTCAGACTCGAGCAATCCATAAACGCACATACCCCGATACTTTGGACACTGTCCGGAATAACAATGCTTTCAAGGGTTGAGCATCCCGAAAAAATCGAATAGCCTAGTTGTGTTATGCTGTCCGGAATGGAAACACTCGTGAGGCTTGTGCAACCAGAAAACAATCCTACCGGCAATTGTGTCATGCTGTCCGGAATAAGCACGCTCTCAAGACGCGTGCAATCAGCGAAGGCATAGTCTCCTATACTCGTAACACTGTCCGGAAATGATACTTCTGTCAGCCCCGAACAACCGCGGAAGGCACTTGAGCCGATACCGGTTACGCTATCCGGGAATGATACAGTCATCAGCCTAGCACAACCACAGAAGGCACTTGACTCGATATTGGTTATGCTATCCGGTATAGTAATACTTGAAAGACTCACGCAACCGTAGAAAGCCTGATATGGGATTGAAGTGAGATTTTCAGGAATATTAATGCTTACAAGGCTTGTACAGTTATAAAATGCGTAATCCCCTAAATAAGCCAAGCTGTTCGGTAACGTCACAGTTGCAAGACTTGTACAATCGCTAAACGCATATATATCAATTAATTCTATTCCTTCGCAGATTACAATCTCCTCAACATGGTCCGTAAGACCAAGGTTTCGTGCTGCGTAATACCAAACGCTTTCCCCTCCAAAGATGACTTTTTTAATGCTTGCATTGCTTAGAATCGGATTTTCGGTCGCATTATACGGATAACACGAAGTATTGTAATAAACAGTGTGGATGTTGTCTGCTTTGTAGAGAATTTGAGTCCCAATACTATTAACTGACGCAGGGATAGTTATTTCAGTAAGCCCTGTACAACCATAGAACGCCCTTGCACCAATAGTAGTGACCGTTTCCGGAATGCTAACCGAAGTCAACCCGGTTTGCTCAAAAAACGCTTTAAAACCAATCTCCACTACAGTCAGACCGTCAAGTGTCTCGGGAATTATCAGGTCTGTCTCAGTGCAAGAACCCATGCCGGTAACTGTGCAAGTACCGTCACCGTTGTTCGTGTAAGAAAGTCCGCTTGCATCGGTCGGAGGATCATCCGGGTCATCGTTTTGTTGTCCGCCGTTTCCTGTACCGCTTCCTGAAAAATGAGATGAAGGAACCAAAACGATATTGTAACCCGACGGATCGGTAACGCAGCCGTCGGCGATATACCGTCTGATCATTATTACGTCGAGAGAGTTGATTCTTCCGTCGTCGTTGACATCAGCCGCCGCTTCAATGAGCGAAATGTTATATCCTTCCGGATCGGTAGTGCAACCGTCGACGATATACCGTCTAATCATTATTACGTCGAGAGAATTGATTCTTCCGTCGTTGTTTACGTCACCCGGCACGTAGTTAAATACCGTTATGCCACCGTTTTCTATCTCGAGTTCAACGTACTCGAGGTTCAGGTCAATTATATCGCCCGATTCGTATTCAATACTAATCGGTAGGAATGCGTTGTCATTCAACCCTTGTACAAGGCTGAAAGTAAGCGTCATAACGGTGCCGTTTGTGATAACGTCTTCCGGATTGATGTCGATTTCATCCCAGGTCAATGTGCATCCGCTTCGAAGGTTGTTTGGGACGGTCAGGTTACCGAAAACGTTCCCGTTTTCAACGTGAGCCAGCGTCAAGCCGTTCGCGTAATAAAGTTTGATGGTTGCGCCAATGATGCCCGGGTTATTTTCGATTGAGACGATGACATTTACTGTGTCGCCTGAGCGTCCGGAAACGCTTTCAATAGTAATGCGAGGAGTGGTATTCGGAGCAGGCGGTTGTACTCCACCATCACCGACAACCAGAGTGAAACTGTCCTTTATAACCGACTCGGTCCCATCCTCAAACCTGGCAATAATGGAAACAGTATATGTGCCTTCAATCAGTGTATTGACGTCGAGAAGTTCCATCATCTCGTTGTCAAATCCGAACCCGGCATTTACAAAGTCCTGTGCAGTCCATCCGGCTTCTGCGAAAGAAGAAAGCCCTGCAATCTCCGTTCTGTCCCTATATGTATCTGAACATTCTCTTTCAATACCGTCAAACGTCCATATTACTCGTTCCAGATTTGTACCAATTTTCGCAGCAAGGCCTAAAATATAAACTCTATCCCCTCGCTGTATTTCAATTTGGTCCTGATTTACAACGTTGTTTGATGACATATCGAGAGTGCTTTTATTTATAAGCATGCAATCTATAAAACAAACCTGCGGAATCTCGTTCCCGGTCGTACTTTCAAGAGGAACGGGGCCGAAAAAACCTTTAAAATCAGTGGTTTTTATCCCAAAGTTGAACGTCTTGGTGGCGTCTTCGCCGGATAGGTTGTTCACGTAGAGGGCTTTTTCGGGGTCTCCGGATTCGGGGAGAACAATATAAGAATCTGACTCACCGTCAACGATTTCAACCGTAAAAACATATTGACCGGCAGGAAGCTCGTCAAATGTTAATTGTGCGCCGGCAGGCATATCCAAAGCATTTTCGATTCTCGTTGTCGCAACCGGGGTGCCTGTCAAGGACGTTGCCACACTACTTTCAAAGGTAAAGAGAGACAGATCGAATGTGACAGTCTCAGAAGAAGCCCAGATTTGCGGGACTTTGACTCCTGCGAAAGGTGCATTCGCTGTAAAGGCTGCAGCGGAATAATCACCGACCTGTTTAAGCCATTGTCCCACGTTCAGCCCCGTGGAAATGTTGCCCCACTGAGGAACAATCTCGTCGTTATTATAGTAGTGGGCGGAGTGAAAGACCTTTGTCGTTTCATCGGTAAACTTCGCGACTACTTTAAACGTATGGCTGCCCTCCTGGATAGGAATACCGCCGGAAGCGCGAAGCGTCCAGAAACCGTTCTCGTCAAAGCCTGGCCATTGGCCAACAACAGATCCGATACCGTCATTTTTGCCGAAGCCCCAGGTGATCTCGCCGTCATCGGTTTGCATACCAATGTCGAGGAGCGGCTTGGGCGGAGCGTACCAGCCGTTGAAATAAATAATCGCGGCGCCCTGCTCGACGTAGGGTTTTATCTGTCCAAGTTCGTCTCCGTTTCCTTTAGACAGATCTACGATTTTTTCTTCGTTTTCCCTTCTCAGGCTGATTTCATCAACGTTCGGACGCTCGGTGATGGTAGCCATCGAAGGAGTAACCGAAGCCAGCACTAAAAACGTAGCGATTACTATCAAAATCCCTATTAATCTCTTCATTTTACTCTCCTTAGAATTGAAAAGAGAACCTAAAACTCTTTGTGGGAGCGCGTGGCTAGCCTTTGGTTCAGCCGCGCGCTCTACTTCAAATGTAGTGATAGTGGTTTAAACTGTCACTCTGACAATCCCGTTAATCACGTTCAGTTCAACCACGTTCATATCGTTGTCGAAGGCATTTCCGTCGCTGTTGGTAATCTCTATCGCGTAATCTCCCGAAGAAGCGGCTTCATTAATCTCAAACGTCAGGGTCAGCACTTCCCCGTCGGAAATATCGTCTCCGGTAACCGACACGCCCTCCCATAGGAACGTACAACCTGTCCTGTAGCGGCTAGGCGGGGTAAACAGAAGTGCCGACATCGCGCTACCGTTTGCGGCGTTTGTCAGCGTCAGCGCCGTTGAATCGTAGTTGACGGAAAACTGCATTCCCAGAATGCCCGGGTTGTTATCAATCATGATCTTGACTTCAACTGTTTCGTTTGATGCCGTCTCGACACTCTTGACCGTAAGCGTCGGCTCTGTGTTCACCGTGTACTGCGCGACGGTTATAATGTCCGTTGTCGCACCGGTGTAATCCGGACTCCAGCCGTCAAAAATGTATCCAGCCCTATAAGGCGCAACCGGTGGTGTTGCGGCAGTTCCTGCCTCAACCATTTCCTCTCTCAAAACGGTGACGCCGTCAAAGTCAACAAAAGAAACTGCAATCATTTGGGCGGGAGGTGTGTAACAGTGTAGTGTCGCGTTCAGAAGCGGTTCGTTGCCAGAAGCAATGCTTATCAAACTCCACTCAGAAGAAGTACCGCCATAGTACACATCTGTCAGGCTTGCGCAACCAGAGAATGCGCCATCCCCTATGCTCGTCACGCTTTCCGGGATTGTTATTTCCGTCATGCTTGTGCAATTGTTGAAAGCGTATTCCCCTATGCTCGTCACGCTGTCAGGTATCTCTATGCTCACAAGGCCGGTGCAGTTGGAGAACGCGTACCGCCCTATGCTTGTCACGCTGTCTGGAATCGTTATTTCCGTCAGACTTGTACAACCAGAGAATACACTGTTCTCTATGCTCGTTACACTGTTCGGGATTGTTATATTCGTCAGGCTAGCGCAACCACAAAAAGCATAGCCCCATACATTTGTAACGCTGTCGGGAATTTCAACATTTGCAAGGCTTGTACAACCATAAAACGCATAACCGCCTATGCTCGTCACGCTGTCTGGAATCGTTACACTCGTCAAACCTGTGCATCCATAAAACGCACGATCGCCAATGCTCGTCACGCTGTCGGGGATTGTTATTTCTGTTAGGCTTCTACAATAAGAGAACCACTGCCCAATGCTCGTCACGCTGTCTGGAATCGTTACACTCGTCAAACCTGTGCATCCATAAAACGCACGATCGCCAATGCTCGTCACGCTGTCGGGAATCGTTACACTCGTTAACCATGTGCAACCGGCGAACGCCAAATTTTCTATCGTTGTCACGCCTGTCGGAATTTCTATACTAGTTAACCCAGTGCAACCGTAGAATGCCGCACCTTGTATTTTCGTCACGGTATCTGGTATCCCTATGCTTGTTAGATTGGTGCAACCCGAAAATGCCCATTTCCCTATACTGGACACACTGTTTGGGATCTCTATACTTGTCAAACTTGAGCAACCAAAAAATAATGCGTCTCCGATATATGACACATCGTTCGGGATAACAGCCTCAGTCAACAGCTCGCCGTTTATATATAAAGATGCACCATAGCGGCAGGGATTACTGGACGGAATAGTATCTGTAGCAGCGATTCCAGAATCAACGCCAAATAGAATATGACACCAACCGCTCATCGTTCCCGAATAATATACGCGATCAATGTTTGTACAACCAATGAATGCCCATTTGCTTATGCTCGTCACGCTGTCTGGTATCACTATACTTGTAAGGCTGTCACAGCCGTAAAATGCATTATCGGTTACACTTCTCACATTCCCTCTAATTTCCACTTCTGTGACATGCCCGTTCATTCCAAGATTTCTCGTAGCATATGAGCCGATATATGTGCCTCCGAATACGACTTTAGTAATTCCTGCGTTACTGAACAGCTGGTTCTCCGTTTCCGTCAACGGATAGTAACTCGAATTGTAGTATACGGTATGTATATTGTCTGCATGAAAGAATATCTGTGTCCCAATACTGGTAACCGAACTCGGAATCGTGAATTCCGTCAGCCCTGTGCAGTAGTAGAACGCCCTTCTGCCTATGCTCGTGACTGTGTCTGGAATCACAATACTCGTGAGCGTGGTTTGATTCTCGAACGCTTTCTCCCCGATGGCGGATACCGTAAGTCCGTCGATTGAAGGCGGAATCAATACGTCTAAATCCGTGCATGTGCCGATGCCGGTAATCGTGCATGTGCCGTTCCCGTTGTCGGTGTACGCGAGACCGGTGGAGTATTCCGGATCCGGTGAAACAGGAGTCTCAACTCCGTAGACCGCGGTATAAGTTCTGTTGCGGCTGATGACAGTCACATCAAGAGTCGCGGTTGTGCCGACGTTTTCGCCGTCGTCGTTTTCCCAATAGGAGAACGCGTTGCCCTCAAGGTCGGTTGAAGGCGCGGTTAAGGTAACCGTTTCGCCAATCGCGTAGAGCCCGCTGTCGCAGCCGTCGGGAAGCGTTCCGCCGACTACGTTGACCTGATAGTAATTTGCGCTTACAAGCCTGTTGGTTTTGTAGTTCGTGTAAATCTGCGCCTTTGCTCCGTACTCAAGCATCGCTTCCAGAAGGTCAATGAGTTTCTGGTTGGTGGAAGCAGTTCCCGTGCGACCGGTCTTGTTGTAAACGTACTGAAGCACGCTATACTTTTTGACCTCGCTGTAGTACGCGTTTCCCTGTTTTTCGACAAAAGCGCGCGCGTAGATGACGTCGCCCATCTGCTTAGCCGCAAGCTTGTTGTACTGGAAAACGAGGCACTGCGCGCCGGATACCATTTCGGTCCAGATTGAGTTAAGGACGTAGTTCTGGCTTCCGTACGAGTAGTCGCTCTGCGGGTCAGTCCAGACGAGAAGCTTGACGCCGCTTAAATCGTTCCCTTTGACCGCGTACTTGACGTAGATCGTATCGGCAAACGAAAGGTTGCAGCCGGCAAACTTAAGCTCCGGATCAGGCTCGGAAGCTTGCGGTAACACCTGGGGTAACATAATAAAAAAAGCGCCAACAAGCAAGGTCAGCGCAATCAGTCCGACAATAATCCCTTTTTTCATCGTTCTCTCTCCAAATTTAGCAAATCAGTCCTCGTCCCACTCGCCGTCGTTCGAGCCCGTGATAACGTCCTCTGAAACAAACGAAATCACTTCAATCGATACAGTCAAAAACTCCACTTTGTCCATTTCTTTTATCTCCTCAAAAGATTTTAGCGCTTGCATTATAAGCAAATCTTCCCTTCAAAACTAAAGCGGTTATCCGGGATAACAGCCCTGCAAAGCATATAATACAACAACAGAACACACCGTGCCTGTCCTTTTATATTATTATAGCAAACTGATTGCGGATTTATCAACATTTATTTGCGTCTTTTTTGAAGAAATATTTTAAAAACTGTTATTGATTGCCGAATCTCTTTTGCATACTCGGCACTGCCATTGTGAATTTCAAAACTTAACGCAACCAAGTAAATGCAACTTATTCTAGGCGATTTTTTGATTGCAAGACTAAATGCAACTTTTGCCTTTTTTCTTTCGGCGTTCCTCTCTTGATATTTTCCTCTACATTTATGCTCGAAAA
>JAEEGL012125729.1_pt1 | contig 10285 bp, 11 predicted proteins | sample 9134231 | NCBI WGS metagenome assembly JAEEGL01 (sample SAMN16246548, study PRJNA631951) | gut metagenome | biome: gut microbiome; feature: rumen; material: fiber-attached | host: Bos | place: Iran: Karaj | collected 2018-10
AGCGTTCGGTTCGCATCCGAGAGGTCGAGGGTTCGAGTCCCTTCAGGTCCACCATCATAGGATTGCTATTTTAACAAGATAGCAATCCTATATTTTTGCCCTAAAATGCCGAAAATACCGTGAAAATGGGCTGTTTTCGGCATTTCCATACGTCCTTCCACAAGAAAAATCCTGAACCGGGGATCTCTCGGCTCAGGATTTCTGCTTTTATAAGGTCTCGGCACCGCCAGCGTTACGAAATTTAACGATTACCATTGAACTACTCACCTAGTTTTTCTTATTTTGGGATTATCTTCGTGTAGTTGCAATCATAGTCCTTTGACTAGAGAGAAGGTTTTTTCCAACACGGTTATATATCAGTAACGTTTCGGCTCCACTTCCCATTAATATGCTCAGATTCAGAAACAACTACATTCTCAATAAACTTGTGACCAATTCCAAGTGTATCCTCAATAGGATGAATGTGAGAATGACAATCTGATCGTAAATACGCCGTTATAGTGCGATATGATCTGTCGGCATGCGGGAAACTGCGCGGGCTTTTTTTCACTATTTTATATGTTGTTACTTATAGTCCGTTGGCTAATAAGCAACTATCTAGTAAACTAATATATGGAGGTTTTGCCATGATTACAGAACAAGTTGGGGCAAGAATAAGGCAACTACGAAAACAGCAAGGAATAAGCCAAGAGAAACTGGCTCTAAAAGCTGATATTGATAGAACTTATCTAGCCGGAGTTGAGCAGGGAAAGCGGAATCTCTCCGTCAAAAGTTTGGAGAAGATACTAAGGGGGTTAGAAGTCTCTTTTCATGACTTCTTTGAGGGGCTATAAGTGTTGACTATGAGTCACAGTTGAGCTATTATAAGGATGTTGTTATGTTGGAAAAAGCGACATTGTTGAAAGAGTTCCGGGACTATGCTGAGGGAAAATTCACCTCACTCCCGGAAAGAATGGACTATAAAGACAAGGCGAAAAAAATCAATAGCTATGTCCTTGAGTATAAAGATATTCGTGTATTGCAGCTTGAATCTAGCATGGAAAAAGCAGAGTATTTATATGATGTGATGATGTTGTCATATGTCGCTTTTATTGTCATGCTCGAATATCGAAACAAAGCTTGGCCTTACGAATACATGGCTTTTTCACGGCGAATCGGTGAGATATGGGAGCCGTTTTGCAAACTTCCGTTTTACTATCCGGCAAAAGAATTGAGTATTGTGGAACCGCCACGCTTTGAAGATGTTCAGCACGGACTTGTTGAAAACTATAAGCAATATGTTTCCTCACTGACACTTGATGAAACACAAAAGCAGACATTGCTTGACTACTATGAAGAGGTATGGGGTTTAGTCGATAGCGGAAATATAAGCCTTTCTTTGGATTTGCATTTCAGTCAAAATGACGTATTTTTTAATGTTGATTACAAGAGCGGTTTTGGCAGTAATGAAAAAGGAAACACAAACCGCTTGCTCCAAGTGGGTAGTATTTATACCTCAATGAGTGGAGATGCCAGAACTTATAGAAATATGATATTTGTTCGGCAACCCGAGGACGATAATAATCACTATTTGCAGACTCTGAAAAATTCCCCGTATTGGAGCGTATATTGTGCAGAGGATGCATATGAGCAGATTCATATATTTACGGGATTTGATATCAAACAATGGATGGCAGATAATATGATGTGGACCGCCGATATAAGTGCTGAATTCAGAGCGCATTTGGAAGCAAATGATTTGCTCTCTTATCTGTCATGGTGAGGAGATCTAATGACAACTAGTAAATATTCCTTTATCGACCTTTTTGCCGGCTGTGGTGGGCTTTCGTATGGAATGATAAAGGCTGGGCTTGACTGCAAGTGGGCAATTGAAATTGACGATAATGCTTGCAGTACATATCGTTACAATATAGGTGACCATATTGTTTGCGACGATGTAAGAAATATTAACACAGATGATGTTCCCAAGGTCGATGTCCTTGTAGGTGGTTTCCCTTGTCAGCCGTTTTCTGTATCCGGCTTGCAAGGTGGTTTTGATGATAAAGACGGAGATCTGTTTTATCAGTGCGTCCGCTTCATCAAGGCAGTTCAGCCAAAAATATTCATGCTTGAGAATGTGTCAGGTTTTGTGACTTTAAAAAAAGGCTATTACCTTGAAACGGCAATTGACACTTTGAAGAAGCTTGGTTATCTGGTTAGTTGGAAAGTAATAGATTGTTCTGATTATTCTATCCCTCAGACAAGAAAAAGAATAATCATTATGGGTAACAACCTTGGAGTTGAAAATCTTTTTCCCAAGCCGACCTATAAAAAAGTGTCTGTTAAAGAAGCAATAGATGATATTTGGCAAAACCCCGATCAGTATCATAATAATGAACCCATGCGACACTCCGCTCGGATTGTTGAGCGTTTTTCGTATGTAGAGCCGGGAGAAACTGCACTTGATGCAATGAAAAAGCACCCTGAGTTGGGGAGCGCTAAGATTACAAAGCAATGCTATCGGAGAATGATCGCAGATGAACCTGCTCCGACAGTAGTTGCAAATTTTGTCACAACAACCATTCATTATTCTCAGAATCGAAATTTAACAGCAAGAGAAGCAGCAAGGATTCAATCATTCCCGGATGATTTCATTTTTCAAGGCTATAAAACAAGAATGAGTTGGCAAAAGTCTCTTTCGCAATTTGAACAGATTGGGAATGCTGTCCCCCCAAGGCTTGCAGAACTTATGGGGAGGTGCATAATCAATATGCTCAAGGGAGAAAGCCCAAAGGCAACAGTAGTGCAAGAGCCTGTATATGAACAAATGACCCTTGATTCTGGAGTTCCTCAAACAGGTGAAAAGCAACAGCACCAAGCGAGAGGAAAGACACATTCTAACCGCGGACGAAATAGCAAATACTCTGCAATCTATACAAGAATTGAAAGTATAGATGACGGAGAAAGCTTTACATTGCCTGATGGAATTGCCCCGGACTTCTTTACTTTTGTTAAAGGGGCAATGAGGAGAAGAAATATTGAATATGAAATTGCCGATAAGGCCGGAAAGAAAGTCTTTATACGCAAAGGACTGAAACAAGGAATATAATTAATTGCTTATCGGCTACTATCTTAAAGTAACGTCTATTGGTTTAAGTGACACGGGCAAATATCACCTGTAAAACCTGTAATACCAAAACGGCAGTTAAATATCCATGTTAAGAAATTTAACGATAATCTTGATATTGTTGAAATAGCAATCTTTAGCCAGAAAAGACGCCCCGCTTTTGCGGGGCGTCTTTTCTGCTATTTCCAGTAAGGGATTCGAAGGAAATTGCGGCGCCGCCGCTGCCGGTGGCAGAAGAAGGCGGCCCGCAATTTCCGCAGCCGCGCCGTTTGCGAGCCGAGGCGACTGCCCGGCTTGCAAACGGCAAATGCGGCAAGGCGGTAAACCTTTATAAACAGCCGCGACCGGGCCCGCCCGCTTCTCGGGCGAATCCCTTACGGCGTTTCACCGCAAGGCGGGATACCTTTGCGTCGCCGGGGACGGTTCTGAATAGCTCACAAAAAGCGAATGGGACACAATCTGCAAAAATGCTCTCCGAAGCCAGAAAAATGTTTACAAATATCGGAATCTTTGAGAAAATAGATTTGAAAAAGCTGCTGCCGCATAGCGAAATCGTTCGTATCAATGAGTGAAATGTGTTTTCATGGAGCTCAATGCAATATGGAAAAGGACAAGGATAAAGCGAAACTCAACGATGAACTGCAGGATCAGATCAGCGGCGGCAGAGGCGACGGCAATATCTGCCCGTACGCGTTGGATAAATCTTTTTAGGAGGGTACTCAGATGAAAATCAATGAACTGGACAATAGCTTCAGCGAAGAAGTAAAACAGAAACCGGCGAAATGCAAAACGCCGGAGGTTGTAAAGAAAGTATCGGAAGAAGTGGGTGTGAGTCACTTGGACGATGAGATGCTTGAAGCCGTCGCGGGTGGTATGGGTGGTATTTGTCCCAATCCAATTCTTCCCATGCTGGAAGATTAGCTCGGCAAAGTCAGCGGCGGCGCTGATTATACAAAATCTGAGGTTTCCATCATGGAAAAGAACAACAAAGAAAAAGGAAAACTCGACAAAGAGCTGCTGGATCAGGTCAGCGGCGGCTTCGGCGCGGATCTCGAACCGGAACCGTTTGGAGCCGCCAACGCGACGCATAAGCTCCCGACGTGGAAGGAACTGACGGAGAACGATCCGATACTGCCGGGCGCGGACCCTCCTGTCGATGCGTTCCACAGCGCGGAACAGGCTGTGGACGCCTGGATGAATTCCGATCGGCACAGGGATTCCGTTTCGCCGGATTTCGAGGCGCGCTCCTCCTGGCCTTTCAAGTAGACGCATCGAGCCGTGTTAGGCGGTAAAACAGCGGAAAAGACGATCTCCTGAGAAAACCCAAAAGCCCGGTCGAAAGACCGGGCTTTTTTGCGGGCCCAGGTGAATTATACTATCAAGTGCAACACTTATAGCGCATAGACCAGAATTATGATCCGCTTCCCCGAGAGAGATCCGCGAGCCGTCTCCCAACCAGATACCCAAAAGTCAAAGCGAAGCCGATGCTGTTGCCGGGCAAAAGCATCGGGTAATCGACCCCGTAGCGTCCGCCGGAGGCGTTTCCGACGGCATAGAGGCCGGGTATCGGCTTTCCGCCTGCTTCGCGCAGCACGCGCATATCCGCGTCCACCCGGAGCCCTCCGACGACAGCGAGGAGGGCTGCTCCAATTTTACGCGCATAGTACGGCGGCTTGTCCAGTGGGATCAGCAGCTCCGGGCGTTTGCCGAATTCGGCATCCCTCCCTGCGCGGCACATCTCGTTGTAGCGGCGGAAGGTGGCGGCAAAGCCCTTCTGGTCCACACCCATCTTCTCCGCCAGCGCCTCCGGCGTATCGGCGACGACGGTGACGCCGCTTCGGATGCCCCAGTCGATTGTGACCTGCTCCTGTTCCACGGAATACTCCTCCCGCCTGCCCAACGGAAAGTCCTGTCCCCAGTAGAGGCCGCCGCCGTAGGGCAGTGTTGCCGGAACCTTGGTTCTCCAGTCGGAATCGAAGACTGACCAGACGTACTTCTCTCCCGTTTTGATGATCCCCAGAGAGCGGCCTTGCAGATAGCTGTCCTCATTCATAAAGCGGCTTCCATCCTGCCGGACAAAGAGGAAACAAAAGCTGGCATGACGGTTTGCCTGCGGGTGAATCATAGTCGGGAACGGCGGATCTTCTATCTGCGCGCCGGCCCAGATCGCGGCTCTATGGCCGTCGCCGTTGCTGCCGCCATTTTGCCAGCAGAGCTTTACCGCGCAGCGGTTGGCGATCGGCGCGAGTTCCTCGCACATCTCGCCGTTGCCGCCGATGTCTCCGGTTGCGAGGACGACGCCGGCTGTGGCGCGAACCGCCACGAAGCGCCCTTCGCTGTCTTTCGCAACGGCTCCGGTCACGCGGCCGTCCTCCTCCTGCAGCAGCTGCAGCATCGGCGTATGAAAGAGGAACTCCGCGCCATTTTTCAGCGACTCCCGGTAGAGCGTCTCCAGAACGTCGTTCATGCCGCCGAATTTCCCCTGCCGGGAAATGGGGCCGTCAAAGAAAATGTGCGTGCCGTAGACCTCGCGGTAGGTCTCTCCGCGGTAGACGCAGCCGTTGAGCTCCGGCCGCAGTGCGTATTCGGGCCGCGTTACGATCTCCAGCAGCCAGTTCATTGCCTCCGGACTCTTTTCCGCGAAACGCCGCACGATTGTCTCGTCGCACCGGTTTCCGCAGCGCTTGATCCATTCGCGGACGATTTCGTCTGCGTCGTTGAAGATACCCCGCTCCGCCATGAGATTCGAATTCACAACTCCGATGTTAAAGCCCCGGCCGGAGTAGCTCCCGCTCTTTTCCAGGACCGTCACGCGGCTGCCTTGCTCAGCAGCGCTGTAAGCGCAAAACATCCCGGACATCCCCGCGCCGACAACCAGCACGTCGGTGTCGATGATCCGTTCGCACGCGGACAGCGGGATTGGTGTGGGCGCCTTGGCCCACATGCCGTAATATGTTCGCCTTTCTGACATGGTGCCTCCCCCAGGGATCGCGTCCCTAACCGTTATCGAACGCCCGTTCTTATACGCCGGCGGCGTTTCGGCTCTGCGTTTCGTCTTCTCTATAGCATGAAAAGAGCGTATTGCCATATTGTCTTCCATGCGCTGTTATTTCCGTATTTTCATTATACTACATGAACGCTGTTTTCTTCAAGCGTTTATCCATTGTCAAGGGGTTCATAAGAGTGGAGTGTTGTTGAATCGCCGCCCTCTCAGCCGCCGACGTGCCAACCCAGGCGCTTTGATTACAATGCAGGACTATCCGGATGTGTATTAAGGTCACCTCCACGATTGTTTTTCCAGCGATTTTTTCGCTATTTAAGAGAGCAATTCATGAAACAAACAGGCGGGCATCACAATTGTGATACCCGCCTTCCATTCTGCCCTATGCCGGTTAGCCTTGACTAACGAATATGCCTGGTTGCACGTGGTTGCAGTAATCTTCTCAAAATACCCGCAAACGATTGCGCCCCAACGGCTTGCAGGTTCGACTCCTGTCACTCGGACCAAAAAGACCAGACCGCTTTTGCGGGCTGGTCTTTTTGTCGCCCGCGCTTTGCGCGGGATAGCTCCGCGCGGCTATGCCGCGCTCCATTCGGCGAGAGGGGCATACCCTCCACTCTCGCGCTCTCCCCATGCAGATTTGCGGCACGCGGCTTCTGACGACAGTGCGTGCAGACCCGCAGCGTCGTCTCCGGGGACGAGTGTCCGGCCGGATACGGAATTCCCGCCGCCGCTCCTCCGCCTTCGTCAGAACAAGGCGATCCGTTATTGCTTTTTTGGCGGAGTTATGAAAAAATAGGATCGGGCTGCAAAGCCGAAGGATCCGCAAAAGTATATGGTCCGGCCGGCAAAAACCATCAAGAAGGCGTCGTGATATGCATGGCATACGATTTCTATGTGCGAACGAAACAGGATCTGATCGACGCGGTTCAGGAATACGGCATCATTCCGTATTTTGAATCCTCCATCCCGGGCTTCTCGCTGGAGGAGCACTGCCCTCCGCAGGTTCTGTTCAACGACACGGAGGAGAACTCGTGGTTCTGGAAGGGCCCGGTCATCCGGGAGACCGGCTGCGCCTACGGAAAGTTCTTCGGGAAGAAGGCCGCCTACGTCCGGAAAGACCTCTTTCTGGATCTGGCAAACTACCGACGCGACGGCTATGATTTCGATGCGCTCTACGAGGACGGGCTGGCCAAATACCAGGACAAGAAGCTCTTTGACCTGATCAGCGAAAGCGCGCCGGTGCTCTCGAAGACGCTGCGCAGAACCGGCGGCTACGCTTACAGCGGCCGCTGGCAGAAGACCGAGGGCGTCAAGGGCTTTGACGCCTCCGTGACCCGGCTTCAGGAGCAGTGCTACGTCCTGATCAGCGACTTTGTGTTCACGATCGACAAAAGCGGTTACAAGCGCGGCTGGGGCGCCGCGGAATACTCCACGCCGGAGATATTCATGGGAAACGATTTCACCGAAAACGTGTATCGCCGAACGCCGAAGGAGTCCTGCGAGCGTCTTATGGACTATTTGCGCGCCCTGCTTCCGGACGCGCCGGAGAAGGAGCTCAGGCGATTCCTGCACTGACGGCGGCGCCCGGAAACGCGCGGCGGATACATCCCGAGCGGAGTGGAGGACGGTTCCGCGGATGCTTCTTTGCGCGCAATACGAAAGAATGACGTGATTTCCATGACAACTCGTTTTTCCTCACTGATCTCCGAAAAGCGGCAGGCCGTCTCCTATATGCTGCGGGAGATCGCCCATATCTGCAGGGAAATGAAGCCCCGCGCGCCGGGGAGCGCCGGCGAGCGGGAGGCCGCGGAATACATGGCCGGCGTTCTCCGCGCGGACTGCGGATGCAAAGACGTCCGAATCGAAACGTTTCGGGAACACCCGAGCGCCTTCTACGGCTATTTCCGGCTGTCAGCCGCGCTGGATACCCTTTGCGCGGTGTGCTTCCTTGTCCGTCCGTGGCTGAGCCTCGTTTTCGGAGGCTTTGCGTTGCTGCTGTTCCTGTTTCAGTTCCTGCTGTATAAGCAAGTTATCGATCCGCTGTTTCCGGAAAAAGAGAGCGTAAACGTAACGGCGATCCATCCCTGCGCGGGCGAAGCGCGGCAGAGAGTTTTTTTCTGCGGCCATATCGACGCGGCCTGGGAGTTCCCGCTGAACTATCGTTTCGGCGGCGTCGTCTTCGAGCTGCCGGGCGTGGCGGCAACGATCGGCGTGTTTTTCTACATAGGTATTTCCGTCTGCGCGATCTGCGGCGCGGGGGCCTGGGTACATACGGCGGGGCTTTGCGGCCTGATCTTCCTTCCGTTCTTCTTTCTGCTCGCCCGTACCTATGATCCGAATCGGATCGTGGACGGCGCGAACGACGATCTTACCGGCTGCTACATCGGCATTGCGCTGCTGCGTGAGATGGAGAGACTGGGCATCACGGCGGAGCATACGGAGCTGGGCGTGATACTGACCGGCTCGGAGGAAGCCGGACTGCGGGGCGCGAAGGCCTGGTGCAGGGCGCACGCAGGCGAGTTCACGGACGTCCCGACCTACATCCTGTGCTTCGATACGATACACGATCCGCGCTTCCTGATGGTGAACGAACGCGATCTCAACGGTACGGTGCGCGCGGATATTGCGCTCTGCGACGCGTTCAGGACGGCCGCGAGCGATGCCGGCGTACCCTGCAGACGCGGGTGGGTGCCGCCCTTCGGCGGCGCGACGGACAGCGCGGCGTTTACGCAGGGCGGGTTCCGATCGGTCGGGATCACAGGCCTGAATCACGTGCTGGAGGATTATTACCATACCCGGAGGGACAGCTGGGACAATCTCGATCCCGAGGGCTTGGAAAACTGCTATCAGGCGGCGGTCCGATACATTGAACGAGCGGAAGCAGGAACGGGGAACGAATAGCGGGAGGGAGCAAAAGTGCAATTCATCATCAAGGCGTACGACGGACAGGACATGCTTGAGAGGCGGATGGCCGTCCGGCCGCGGCATCTGGAAAACATGGCAAGGGTGAACGGAAGGGTGCTCTGCGCGGGCGGCCTTTTGGACGGGGAAGGGAGGATGAAGGGCTCCGTGCTGATCCTCGACTTCGAGAATCGGGAGCTTCTTGACGAATACCTTCGGTCAGAACCGTACGTCGTCGAGCACGTCTGGGAAAAGATCGAAGTAGAGCCCATGAACGTGGTCGTTTTGAACGGAGAAAAGGTCGGCGGGTGAAGGCAAAGCGGCGCGACCGGCGGACGCGCCGTGACGCAAAAGGAAACGGAGGAGGGGGATACGGTGGACAATTCGGAACGCTTTCTTCAGCTGATCGAGAAGTACGGCGGATTTGAGCTCGTACACGCGTACCGCGACGACGAGGACCATTATCTCGGCGGGAAAGGCAAGGTCTGCTGGTACGTTATCATGAAAGACGGCAGACAGACGGAGGCCCGGTTCGGGACGCTGGAAGGCGGCAGATGGTCCGACCGCATTGTAAAGGGCAGCGGCAAAAGGCGGAGCGAGAAGGAAGCGCCGGCGGGCAGTACGATCCGGCGAATTGCGGAAAAGGCGTATCTGGCGCAGGAGGAGGACTGGGTAGCGGGCAGAAAACCGCGCCTGATCGAGGACGGCCATCCCCATTTTCACTATACCCGCGGCTTCGGGGAGAAGGGCCTGGACGTGTCCGAGGCCTACGGCGTCACGATCCGCTATTCCGACCTCAACGACGTTGCCGCCGGATTCCATGAGCGCGACGTCTGTACCGGCGCGGATGTGGAACTCCCGAGAGGATTATGAAGACCATACCATGATGAAAGGAGACAGACCATGAAGACGATTCACACGGAAAGAGCGCCCGCCGCCGTGGGGCCGTATTCGCAGGCAGCCGTGGTCAACGGGCTGGTTTATACATCCGGCCAGATTGCGCTCGATCCCGCAACAGGGAAACTCGTGGGAGATACGATCGAGGAACAGGCGGAGCAGGTCATGAAAAACCTGGTCGCAATCCTTGAAGCGGCGGGAACTAAGCCGGAAAACGCCGTCAAGACACTCTGCTTCCTCACCGACATCAATGATTTTGCCGCGTTCAACGAGGTGTACGCGAAATACTTCACAGAAAAACCCGCAAGGTCATGCGTGGGCGTCCAGGCTTTGCCGAAGGGCGCGATCTGTGAGGTGGAAGTCGTCGCTGCATTGTA
>JAEEGL012127715.1_pt1 | contig 10285 bp, 9 predicted proteins | sample 9134231 | NCBI WGS metagenome assembly JAEEGL01 (sample SAMN16246548, study PRJNA631951) | gut metagenome | biome: gut microbiome; feature: rumen; material: fiber-attached | host: Bos | place: Iran: Karaj | collected 2018-10
CAGTGTTCCAGCACATACTGCTGGTACGACACGTCCGCAACATACCGGTCCACCACATGGGAAGAGCTCTTCACCTCATAGATCGCCCAGCCGGAACCGTCCTTTCGCAGCAGGTCCACCGCGCAGTACAGGCCGCCGAAGGAGAAAGAAGCTTCGCAGATCACAGGCGTCCCCTTCTCCATCTCCAGGCGGGTATTCTCCATCATCCGGGACAGATCCAGGGAGCACCCGTCCTCCTTATACGCCGTCACATTCACATACGGCCCGAACAGCCCCCGCGCCAGGTCCCCGACCTCATCCCCCGTCCGGAACCGCGCCAGCACACTCTCATCCCGCGGAACCAGCTCCGGATGATATTTATTGATCCACGCGCTTTTCGGGCAGGCCCAGGCCTGCACATATCTGGATTTGGAAAGATACACGGCGGCACCTCCTGATCAGCAGACCTTTACAGGTCTCTCTTCCTGACAGACGGACGATATAGCAATACTCCATGTTTTTCCGAATCATTATAACGTCAAACAAAAGAAAAAGACAGATGTCCTTCCCCTGCTAACTCTCCCCCATCAAAATGCTATACATATTTACGGGACACTTTCCAGTGTACAGACAGATTCTGCAGGAAGCATATAAATTTCCTCTTCCAGAGAAACAAACAAATCTTCAGAGGTTGGATTCAATACGACAGCAACTACAGTACCGTCTGGATTCATGAATGCCGCCGCTTCAGCAGGAGAAGGTTGAATAACACGTATGGAAACCGCATCATTCCTGATGTATCTGGAAAAATGGCAGATGGCATCATAAGCTTCATTGATGCGATAAGAATCCGTCTCCGGGAATATCGTAATTGGTGAAAGGCACTGATTCCTAACGTAGCTTGGACCGCCTTCAGCATCGAGGAACATATTCCAGTCGATAAATGCGCAGGCACCATGATTGAAGTTGCCGATCATCTCGTGAACATACCGAACACCCGGCCGTGCTTCTGGTTTCTCAGGATAAAGAGCCGTACACGCCTCAGTAGACAGGAGATGAAGTTTCGGGTATCTTTCCCGGATGGCCTGGAGTTGATCGAAATGATCACCTGCGTACCAGTGAAAAGCAGCGCCATAAATACGGTCAGCATGTTGACTCATTTGTTCAAGCGTACCGGTAACCCTTTCGAGGATAAGATCCTTATTGTTGTCCCAGATCATCACAGCCAGTTTATCATAGCCGGCCTTATCCAGAGCCGGAATAAGATGTTGATCAAGGAAAGTCGCTTCTTCCTCTGCAGAATAGAGGCAGGTAGGCCATCTCAGGCATTCATTGGGTTCGTTCTGTGCAGTCAGTCCCCAGACAGGGATTCCCTGTGCTTCATATTCCCTGACAAATCGGACCAGATAGTTTGCCATCACATCATAAAAAGCAGGCAAAAGACGTCCTCCGAATTCCAGTCTTTGCGTATCCTTCATCCATGCAGGCGGGCTCCATGGACAGGCGTAAAGCCTGAATGGCCTTCCGGATCTGATTGCCTGCGCTGCCTTAATCATTGGAATGGTTGTGTTCAGATCAGGAGAAACAGAAAAGTGTTCCAGCCTGTAATCATTTGGCTCGTCATCCAGAGTATATGCATATTCAGCAAAATCACACCCTCCGATCGGTGTGCGGCACATAGAATAGTTTGCTTTATCGCTGTCAAAATACAGTCGCAGCACTTCACACTGTTTTTCTGCTGATAATTGATTCCAGAGCAGGGCAGAGGCACGGGTAAAAGCGCCGCCGAATCCCAAAATACTCTGGCGCTTATTTTCTTTATCAATCTGCAGCAGAACAGTATCTGCGGTACTATTGCTGCAGGACACGGGGGAAAGCGGCTGAAAACGAACATTGTTTTTCCAGTTGCTGAGAACAGCCCGGTAATTCATTCAGGTCACTCCTGTCTGTTTTCCGTCAAGCCGGATCCGGCCTTGTTGATACAAGCGTACAAACTCACCGGGTGTCATACCTGTTTCCTGACGAAACACTTTGCTGAAATACTGTGAGGACTGATAGCCAAGTTCCGCAGCAACTTCTGTTGCTTTCTTTTTCCGGACACAGAGCAGATAACGCGCATAACGCATCTGATTCTGAAGAATATAACCGGAGATTGTGAGACCTGTTTCCTTTTTAAAAACAGTCCGGAGATGGCTTGAACTCACATGGAGCATTTCTGCAAGCTCCTCCTGCCGGATACCTATACTGGTATCGCAGCAGTTCAGAACCTGACGGGTCAGCGGGGACAGATTCCTCCCGGCAAAAGGATTCATCAGACGGTCACTTTTTCGGATAAACCATTCCTCCAGTTCCTTCAGTGTCCAGAAGTATTCATCTTCCGGCAGAATACCCATAGAGGAGCAAAGCTGCTGACAAATATGATCCAGAGCACCGTCCCGATGCTGATACCTCGATATTTCCGCCAAAAGAACATGCAGGTTTGTTTCAAACTCTTTCTTTTGTTTCAAATCCCAGGCAGCCAGTACAGGCTGCATGTGCAGTGTTCCGGTTTCAGAAGCCCTGTGAGGATCTGCGATAATTCTGTCCACTCTGTCCCGGCTTTCATAAAAACGGTCTTCTGCTGCGGTTTTCAACGCTTCACAGCGGGAACCGATTTCTTCCTGCCGGTCAAATATCCCTGTACGGGAATATTCGCAGCGCGAAGGAAGAATGGAAAGGGCGGCATCAAGTTTTTCCGTCTTGTCCCGGATCTGCCAGGTACCGTTTGCATGCAGGAGAACCCAAAGACCGTCCGGCATGCTTGATACAAGGCAATCCTGTTGATCCATGGCAACCTTTGCCCTGATTTCGTCCAGCCAGGATACTGTTTCTTTCTTTTCCCTGTAAACGAGGCTGAAAGAGTACTGAGGATGAATATATGCGAGAGAAAGTTTCTGTCCGTTCAGATCAGAGATGGAAACAGAACGGTCCCCGGCAACAATAGCAGAAAATGCAAAATCGTTTATGGACTGATTTCGGTATTGGATTTCCCGGATCATTCCTTTGGTATTGAGCAGCAGCTGCTGAAGCTTTTCAGATGTCAGTTCATGTTTCAGCAGATAAGAAGATGCGCCGATATCCACAGCTCTTTTGGCATAATTGAATTCCCGGTAGGATGTAAGCATATAAATGACAGTATCCGGATAATTCTGCCGGACCCACGCTCCGAATTCAAGTCCGTCTTCCCCGGGAAGCTCAATGTCAAGAAAACAGACAGCAAATGGTCTTCGAATCATTTCCGTCCGTGCCTGGGAACATCTCGTGCAGCATACCGGTTCCTGGAATCCGAGCGTATTCCATTCCGCCATCCGGCAGATATGCTTCAGCGCCAGAATATCATCATCAAGCAAGAGAATCGGCAATCGTTCCATCTTTGTCGCTCCCATATTCCAGTTTCACCATCATTTCAATTTTTGTACCTTGTCCCGGTTCGGAGATAATCCGCAGCCCATCATAATCCGTGCCATACAGCAGGCGCATTCTTTCCCGGATATTCGAAAGCCCTATGCCGCGCATGCCGAAATTTCCCTGTCGGTTCAGAACATCCCGAATCCGTTCTTTTGTCATACCGACGCCATTATCTTTGACATACAAAAGCAGCCATTCCTCATTCAGCTTGCGGGCATTGATTTCCAGATCGCAGCATCTGCCCGATGGAACAATTCCGTGAATCAATGCATTTTCCACTACGGGCTGGAGAAGAATCTTGGGAACAATACAGTTCCTGAGTTCCTCCGGAATATCCACAATCAGGTTGAATGAATCAGGATACCGGATTCCCTGAATATTCAGATAATGCTTCAGAATATCAATTTCTCCCATTAATGTGTTTGTCTCGCATTTACTGAATCCCACCATGTCCTGCAGCAATGTAATCAGGGAACGGATACTGGAAATGGCATCATCATATCTTTTTTCTTCTGTCAGATAGATCACGGAATTCAGCGTATTATAGATGAAATGAGGTCGAATCTGGGCAAGAAGAAGATTTGTCCGGATTTTCTGCTTGTCTTCCTCCGCACGTGCCTGCGCGTCCATATATGCCTGCAGGCTCACTGCCATCTCGTTAACGCTATTTCCGAGCGTTTCAAATTCATCATGTGTATGCAGGGAAACCCGTGTGTCCAGCTTGCCTTCTGAAATGGACTGCATGGCATTTTTCAGTTTATTCAGGGAACGTCCGGTCCTTCGCACCAGAGACATCAAAACTGTAGTCAAAATAATAAAAAGCGGAACAATAATCAGCAGATAGCCAAAGGTCTTTGAAACGCTCCGCGATGCCAGAGTGGATTTATTCAAAATAAGAAGCAGGTGCCATCCGGTTCGTCCCAGATCCACTGTCCGGTAATAATAATTGTGAGTTTCCTGATACGTATCCACGCCGGAAGGCAAAGTAATCTGCTGATCCGGAACTTTACCGCTCAGAGGCTGATAATTCCGGGCCAGCAGGGCAACCTGAGCATAATCACTTTTATATTCTGAAAGAATATCGTCAAAAACAGACCAGTTGATTTCCGCAACCAGGAAACAGTATTCTCCATTTTGGGCTCCGGGCAGATTATATCGCAGAATATAGCTGACGCCGTCCACATACCTGGTTCCCATCGGCGTGAAAAATGGATGTTTTTCACTGAAGGTTCCGTTAAGGCCCTGTTCTTTGAACCGAAGAAACCAGTCTTCTTCCAGTTCTTTCTCATAATCTTTTTCAAAGCCGCGTACGCTGGTATAGATTTCGCCATTGTTTCGCTGAATTACGAATGTGTCCACATAGCGGCAGAGATTGCTGTAAGGCTTGAAATGCAGCATGATATCATAGTGCAGCTTGTCCTGTTCATAAATGCTCAGGTTTTGCCCCGATGTCAGCTTGTTGTTGATCGTCTCATCGATGCAGATCATTTTTGAAAACAGTTCGGTTTCCTCAAAAACGTTCATAATCTGCGATTCAATTTGCTTCAGAACGTTATTATTGTCATCCATGGACCGTTCCATCATAAGACGATCCAAAGTACGGTAGCTGAGAAAAGCGGTAAGCAACAAAAAGAGAATACAGACAGGAATAAGGATCATCAGCGTTCTCTTATTCCATGTCATACTATGGCCTCTTTCATTAAACTGGATTATGCATCCCGGGCTATTATACACTTTTTCTGTTTCCGCGAAAACCTTCTTCATCCTTTGACAGCTCCGGCAGTCAGGCCCTTGATAAAGAATTTTGATCCCAGGATAAACAAAATCAGGATAGGCAGCGTTGCAAGAGCCAGAGAACACATCTGGGCACCGTAATCTGTGTTATAAGCAGCCGCCAGGTTGGCAACCATCAGAGGAATTGTGTACATTTCAGGTTTGTTTATGGCAATCAGCGGCAGCAGATAACTGTTCCAGGACCAGAGCCAGACAAGCGTGGCGATCGTTGCCAGTCCGGGTAATATGCACGGCACAACGATTCTGACCAGGATTCCGGGCTCGCTGCATCCGTCAATCCGGGCGCTTTCCAACATTTCGGTCGGTACCCCGGATTTCATGAACTGGGCCATAAAAAAGGCACTGAAGGGATGCGCAAACCAGACGCACAGCAGAGACATGTAAGTCCCCGTCAGTTTCATGGCGCGCATTTCAATCATATAACCTATGACAGAGATCTGAGTCGGAAGCATCATACCAATCAGGACCAGGATATAAAACAATTTCTTTCCGGCAAACTGAAATTTGGCAAGTGCATAACCGATGCCGCAGGAAGTAATCAATGCGACAGCAACTGCCAGAGCTGAGATCATAAGACTGTTGCCATAGGCTCCGAGCAAATTGTGGCCCAGGGATGTCCGCATATTCTGCATAAGATAATCGCTGGGAATAAATGGCAATCCACGCATCAGGTCTGCTGTCTTGTAAGTTCCCATTGAAAAAATCATGTAAAAGGGAAAAACAGAAAGAAGAGATATCAGGATCAGCAGGCAATAAATCGGGATATGGCCAAAACGTTTTGCTTTATTCATCCTTCATCATCACCCTTCCTGTTGCTTGCAAAGAAGCTGACCAGTGACAATATGGCAATAATGAAGAAAAAGATCATGGCCTCCGCAGAGGCATATCCGATTGCGTTATTTGATTTATATGCATCTGTATAGAATTTCCAGATAACTGTATATACGGAATATGACGGTCCTCCGATATTGGAAACCCCTACGGACCAGCCGTTATAAAGCTGTACAGGTTCATCAAACAACTGGAAGCAGCCGATCAGTCCAGTAATCATCAAAAAGACTGTTGTATTCCTGACACATGGAAGAATGATTCTGAAAAAGATCGTCCGGGAATCTGCGCCATCAATCTCTGCAGCTTCACAAAGATCCGCAGGCACAGCAAGCATCGCTGAAAGATAAATGGTCATGTAATACCCGGCACACCGCCATATACACATCAGAATGACAACCAGCCTGGCAGACCATACTTCGTGCAGCCATGCATAGTTCTGCTCCATCAGCCCGATTCTTGTGAGAATTCCGTTCAGAATCCCGCTGTTCCAATCAAAAATATAGGAAAAAATCACTCCGATGGCCACCGGTGTCGTAATATACGGCAAAAAGTTCACAGTCTGAAACAGGCGCTGGCCTTTCTTCAGCCTGTAAAGTGCATAAGCCATCAGCACCCCGATAATCATCTGCAGCGGAACAATGATGAAAACAAACAGTGCTGAATTCCCAAGTGCTTTCAGAAAAAGCGTATCAGAGGTAAAAAGGCGAATGTAATTCTTCAGGCCAACATATGTTTTAACCGGAGAAATCCCGTTCCAGTTGAATGAACTGAGATGAAAGGAAAACAAAATGGGATAAACAGAAAACGTAAAAAATGTCAGCAGAAACGGAGCGGAAAAAAGATATGGCCAAATATTTTTCTTTCGCAGCAACCTTTTTCCGGACTGCATGTGAATCAACTCCATCATCTCATACATATATGAAGTGAGGAGGCAACCTGAACCGGTCGCCTCCTCCGAAATTAACAACTGTTATTTCACAGTGACATCCAGAGCATTCAGCTGGATTTCTTCCACGAACATCTTCAATGCCTGATCAGCATCAATAGAAGTATCCTTCATATAAGTCGTGGACAATTTCCTGAGTGTAGAGTCAATCAGAGAATCAAACCTGGTTTTCGGAGCATTCGGGGCATCCTGTGTCAATGTAGTGGTATAGAATTTGATCAGGCTCTGTCCGCCAAAGAAAGCGTCGAAGGGGCCCTCAATGGAGAACGGATCATAGGAACTTGTATAATAAGGCTTATAGCAGGAATAATTACCGATGTTCTGATACATGAAATCGCCGCCGATTTCAGAGAAATAGCCAAACTTGATGAACTCCCAGGCAGCTTCCTTGTTCTGACTGCCGGAATAGATGCTGACAGAAGTTCCGCCGACTGTGAAGCTGTTTCCGGGGCCCTTGCATACAGCCCAGTCCCCTGCAGTTTCTTCCGCTCTCGGAGGAATCACCAGAGATGCACACCAGCTGGCCGCTTCATAGAAGAGATAATCATAGGAAGAATAAGCGGCGTACCAGGCAGCAGAATCGATTTCGTTGGTGCCAATAATACCTGCATCCCGCATTTCGATGGTCGTATCGATAGCATATTTCATCCGGCTGCTGATATCAACTGTATCACCGTCGATGAAGGGAACCGCACTCTGATTGCTGGCAACAAGCAGAACATCGCCCAGAGAAGGCATCATTTTGACACGGCCATTCGTCTTCTCGGAGATTTCCTGGCCAAGTTTCTTGAAGCTTTCCCAGTCAGAGATCATTGCTCCGACTTCTTCCGGATCATCTGTGCCAAGAAGTTCTTTGGCCATGGAACGCTTATAGGCAAAGCCGGCCGTCGCAACCTGCATTTCAACACCAACCACATTGCCGTTTGCATCACACATCAGCGGCACAGAGGAATCCACCATGTCTGCACGATTCAGATTATAGGGTTCTGCTTCAAGATTCTCGCAGATTCCCATTTCGAACAACTGACCGCGCCAGCCTTCGCCCAGAAGAATATCCGGTACATCCAGTCCCGAAATAAGGCTGCTCTGCAGTTTTTCCATATAATCTCCCCACGCAACGTCCACCACTTCAATAGTCACATTGGGGTAGTATTTGTTAAACTGCTCAGCAATCTTGCGGTTACCGGAACCGTCCCAGTCCCAGATAACAACTTTACCGCTCAGTTCCTCATTTACGGTATAATTCTCGGCAGTTGCAACGGAAAAACACGAGAAAACCAGCATAAGAGCAATGAATACTGACAGAAGCCTTTTCATAAATAACCCTTCCTTTCTTTTTGATTGTTAAGCTTCTGTAAGTATTATAACAACTGCCAAAATGAGGAGAATGATATTTTTCGACGGTTTTGGATAAAATACGATTTGGTTCATTGAACGCTGTGAAAAAAAAGATCCTTCATCCTGCGCCTTTCACCAGTTTCTCAAACCGGTCCAGCACCTGCGCCATATCCGGTTCCAGGCGTTTCCGGCACTCTTCCTTCAGTTCCTCCGGCACACCGTAGAAGGCTTCCGCCATGCCGCCGGCAATACAGGTAAGCGTATCGCAGTCCCCGCCCAGGGAAACAGCCGTCCGGATCACATCCTCAAAGCTTTCCCCCTCCAGGAAGGCGGTAATTGCAGGCGGAACCGTTCCCTGGCAGCTGACATCGAAATGATACTTCGGACGGATCTGGTCACAGGTCTTTTTCAGCGGATAGAAGTTTTCCTCCACGTATTTCCGGATCTCATCCTTTGTGCTCCCGTTCCTGGCCAGCCAGATCACGGACGCCACGGCCACGGCGCCTTTGATCCCTTCCGGATGGTTGTGCGTCACTTCAGCCGTATCCTTCGCCGCGTCCTGTGTTTTCTCCAGGGTATCATACAGCCAGCCCGTGGAAGATACCCGCATGGCGGATCCGTTTCCCCAGCTGTTGTAAGGCATCGGATTCCTCCGGAAGATCCAATCATAAAACCTTCCGCCGTATCCCGCATCCGGATACCGCCGTCCCCACTTCTGCATGGACCGGATCAGGGCCTCCCTGCGTTCACCGTCCGAAGCGCCCAGCGTATCCATGAGCGCTTCCGCCACCGCGATGGTCATCATGCTGTCATCCGTATACCTGGAATAGCGGCTGAACAGCGGAAACTCCTTTCTCTTCGGACTTCTGTCAAACTCATACGGAGATCCGACAATATCTCCGATAATCGCTCCGTACATCAATGATCACCCCTTTATATCATAATACTTCTCTGTCCCTTGTTACAGCCTTCATCCCCTCCCTTCATCCCGGTATTCAACCACCAGGATCTCCTCGATCGGAACCGAGAGAACACGGGCCAGCGCGACCAGGTTGTCAATGGCAGGCAGGGTTTCTCCCCGCTGCCATTTGTAAATTGCCTGGACGTTCACAAGGCCGAGCCTGTCCTTCAGCTGATTCACGGAAAGCCCGTTCTTTTCCCGGAGCGCGGCGATCTTCTCTCCGGTCAGTTTCATATCAATCACGGATGTCACCACAGGGAATCCCCCTCCTTTCCCGTGCTGTTGCGCAACACCAAAAGAAAACCGCCCGTTCGCAGCGGAACGGACGGAAGCAGAAGCCAATACCTCCGGTTTATACCGGGAGCCTGAAAAGTCCCGGTGATCCCGTCATCCCGCGCGCAAAATGAATAGTTTCCCAGCCTGCATTACGCTGCACAAAACGGCCGGATATCGTCAGCACTGCAAAAACGGTCTTCATCGGGCAGACTCCTTTCCCACATAATCTCAAGCCATTCTATCATGCAGAAAAGAGATTGTCATTAGCCCGACAGGATAATCATCCTCAGCCGGCAGGACCATTATCAGCCGTTCCGCTCCGCCGCCGCCTGGGCGAACCGCGCATAGAAACAGGCATCCTGCAGCGTCCCGCAGGAACGCGCCAGCTGCAGGATCTTCTCCGCGCTCATGCCCCTGAGCGCCTGCTCCTTTTCCTCCCGGGTCGGATACTTGGCCCGGAACTCCGCCAGATCCCTGTAAAAATTCTCACCCATGTCTTTCGCCTCCATCTTCCCGTCACTCATCCGTTTTCCGTCTTCCGGAAGCTGATTTCCCCATCCCCGCAGTACCAGACCGCGCATTCAGTTTTGCGATTTCTTTCCGGCATGCTGCTTGAATGCAAAACTAAAATGTGAACTGAATATCGTCCAATAACATGAAGGCGGTTTTTGGTGCCTTCAAAGCCCGAATTTACAGGTGCAGATAATTCGGGA
>JAEEGL012341803.1_pt1 | contig 10285 bp, 9 predicted proteins | sample 9134231 | NCBI WGS metagenome assembly JAEEGL01 (sample SAMN16246548, study PRJNA631951) | gut metagenome | biome: gut microbiome; feature: rumen; material: fiber-attached | host: Bos | place: Iran: Karaj | collected 2018-10
ACTAATGTCCAATTCGTCTCCTGTTGCGACGGCATTGATTTCCAAGTCGGAGAAGTTGTGGTATTGTGCTTCCAAGAATTTGATACAATTTTGTGAAGCATATATTTCAGCATCCGGGTTGTACTCTTCTATGGTTTGTCTTAAGAAGGTGGAATGGTCCATTTCTGAATGGTTTTGAACAAACACATCAATTTTGAAGTCTTTTCCTTCCTGTTCGAATGCGTCCTTTACCCTTGCATCGAACTGTTCGAACATTCCCCTGTAAACGTTATCGATCAATACGGTTTTTTCTTCACCGAATACAAGGTATGCATTATAGGTGGTTCCAGGAATTCCATATCCATGGAAAGTTCTGCTGTGCCAATGGATTACTCCAACCCAATAGACGCCATCTGCCATTTTAACTGCTTTTGCTTTCATTTCAATAACCTCTATAAAATATTTAAGTTATATAAATTTATATTAAATGTACTATATATAATATTATACTTAATATGAAGAGGTTATATTTTGAACAAAAGAATAGATTTACATATGCATAGTTTATTCAGTGACGGCGAATTGCTGCCGTCCGAACTGGCTAGAAGAGCTTTAAAATTAAATCATGAAGCAATAGCAATCACAGACCATGTCGATTGGTCAAACGTTGACACAATTCCTGCCATTCAGGATGCAATTGACGACATCAATGCGAACTGGGACATAACCGTTGTACTCGGTGCAGAGGTCACCCATGCCCCTTGCGAATCAATCGACGGAATTGCCGCAAGAGCAAAGGAATTGGGTGCAAAGATTGTTGTGGTCCATGGTGAGACTTTAAACGAACCTGTCACCCCTGGAACCAACCGTGCCGCAGTGGAATCCGAACATGTTGATATCCTAGGACATCCTGGATTGATAACTGTCGAAGAGGCTGAACTTGCAAAGGAAAATGACATCTATCTTGAGATTTCCGCCCGTAAGGGACACTGCCTTGGAAACGGACATGTTGCAAACGTTGCACGTGAAGTAGGAAACAAGCTGCTAGTTGACACAGACACCCACGCCCCAAGCGACCTGATAACATTCGAAAAGTCATATGAGATAGCTTTAGGAGCAGGATTGTCTCCAGATGAAGCCATGAAGGCCATTGTCGACAACCCACGTGAACTATTGAAAAGCAAAGGGATCTTATGAAAGCGTCCAAACTTTTGGAAATAATCCGTGAAAACCTGAAGGATTACGATATAGAATACGTTAGAAACAAGGTAACCGACGACAGGTATAAGGATCCTTTAACAAAAAAGCTTGCAAAATATAACTCTGAAACATATGACGACATATATGGAATAGATATCGTTGACGATTTTGAAATAAAGGATGCCCTGATTAACAATTTGAAAAAGGACATCGGCTTTTATTTTGACACATATGCCGGCGGCGATGAGGAAACCAAGTATTTCACCGAAAACCTTTCACTGTATCTTGCATTGATTGCCAAAAAGCCTCTTCATCCTTTTTCAGAAGACAAAAAAGATGATATTTTCTTCACTGACGGAGAATTCTATTGCAAGGGCCGTGCCCAATACATCCATGATAAAAATACACTATGCAAATATTGCGTATCAAAGAATATGCCATTTAATATGATGTTTTAAAAAAAACATCTATTAAATCACTTTATAAGTTAAAATAAGGTCTTTTCCAAGACTGTATGAATCAATCAATTCTAGTTTTACCGCATCATCCATAAGGTCAAATCCCTCACCGTCAAAGAATGTCTTCGCATTCGCTCCACCGACAACCATCGGCGCAATGCAAATCCTTATCTCATCAATGAGTCCTGCCTTAATCATTGAGAAGTTCAGTGTTGCTCCACCTTCGAGCATCAGCTTTTCTATGCCTTCCTCATGCAGATAGCTCATAAGCGCACTGAGGTCCACTCTCTTATCGCCTGAAAAGAAAACCTTGACCCCCTTCTCCTTAAATGCTTCGAATTTTTCGGAACTCTTAAACTCTTCCTTATACTCATTGGCACATGCTATGACAGTATGGGCGTCGCCATTTGTAATCCTCGCATCGATTGGTGTCCTGCACTTGCTGTCCACAACAACACGAACGGGATTGTCTTCGGGATTGGCGTCGATTTTATGAACTGTCAATCTTGGATCGTCGGCCATCACCGTTCCGATGCCCACCATGATTGCATCACATTCCTTTCTAAGCTCATGAACCCTTTCCAAATCCTCCTTGCCGGAAATGTTTGAGCTTCCGGTTTGTGTTGCGATTTTACCATCCAGGGTCATTGCAGCATTCAGTATAACATAAGGCCTCATCTTTTCACCTAGATATGATAGAACATTTCCTTGACATGCAGGAAGTTCGCCAGTGTCTGGTTTTCAAGCATTCCAGGCATTACCAATGCCACTATGATACCCAATACACCGAACAGTATTCCGATACCCCAGATTATCTTGACTGCATCCTTTTCAGCAATAGGCTTTCTTAAAACCAGCCTGATTAATGACTTGAAACCTTGCTGCGGACGGACAAGCTTTCCCTCATCGTTCAATTGTGTCGGCTTTTGCTGTTGACGGTTCATGACACCTGCTGAGTAGAATTTCAATGCCGCATCGATGATGTTCGGCATCAGCACTATCAAAGCGATTAATTTTACCCTACCGATGAATGCAATGGATACGATTGCCGCTCCTATGATGAGTGTACCTGTGTCCCCTGGGAAAATCTTAGCAGGGTATCTGTTGAAGTAGAGAAATGCGATTAATGCTCCGAGCATACTCATGGAAATGATTGTTACATCGTACTTGCCCAATATGATACAAGCTATTGTAAGAGAGGTCATTGAAATGACTCCCAAACCTGATTCAATTCCATTTAAGCCCGCAAGCATGTTGGTGAGGTTGGATCCGATTGATAATGCAATAGGTATTGTAATTAGGTATAATAGCCCCACATTTGATGGTGCCGCCCAGATTAATGGCAGGCCCGCAAGAAACAGCAGGAAGAACTTTTCTTTTGAGGACAATGCGAGAAGGTCATCTACGATTCCGATAATTCCTACAAGCAAAATCACTACAAGGACAATCACAAGCGGAAACGCCAGGATGTCGTGCATGTATATTCCTGAAAACATTCCGATGATGAATCCAAAGAGTATTCCGAATCCACCCATTTCGGCTACAACCGGTTTCCAGGATTTGTGTATATCTTTTCCAACAATATCTGCAGCTTCAAGTTTTCTAATAATCCTAGGCATAGTTAATCTGGTTACAAAAAAGGATAGTAACCCACAGATTATGGCTATTGCATATAACGGAAGTTGAGGTAAAATCATCATATTTAATGATATGATACTCATTATTAAAAAAAGTAATTATTTTTTGTTTAGGATATAATAGACAGTTCTAAGGGGAATATCCAATATCTCTGAAATCTCCTTAGGTTTTAGGCCTTCCCCCTTGAGTCTCTTTACTTCATCATGGTCATGTTTCCTTTGACGATTGTTGAAACTTGCCTTGCCTTTCTTAAGCAGGTAATAAACACGATTAAGGGGAATTTCCAATCTGTTTGAAATTTCGCGTGCGGACATCCCTTCGTCTGAAAGCTTTAAAATATAGAGTTCCAGATTGTCGCTTCTGGACTTGGCGCCCCATTCATATTTCTTTTTAACATTGATACCCATTTCGGACAATGCCTCAATATATTTCCTTGAGGTTCTATTATATACGCTTGGAGAGCAGGTAATCTCCTCAAGATTGGGATATTCGTCAAACAGCTCCCCAATCATTGAATATGACAATGCCTTTGTTATATGAATTGTTCTGGTTTCTTTACCCATCCAATCACTTTTTAATCAATTCGTTGAATCTTTTTAACTTGTCGCTTTTCGGATTTTTGATGGTGTCAATATGCTCGATTTCCTTTTTGACTCTTGATTCGTTGATGTTGAATGCATTGCTGATTTTTGACAGTTCAATGTCGGAATTTAAGTTAATCAATGCGGCACCCAATGCCACATGGTTGAACTTGATATTGATACTTCTTATCTCCTTTTCGAACTTGAATTTCTCATATAATAGAAGGTCCATTTCAGGGATTGGAATGATTTTGATATCGGTATAGCTGTTTAGGGTTTCGATGACATTGGTATATGATGCCTGGAACACCTTTCTCTGTTCACGGTCAAGCTCGATACGAATGTATGGGAATGGTCCGATATCGTGTTTACGTGAATTGTTTGAGGTTGTCATGTAGTACTTGAAGATATCCCAGATAATCAAGGCTGATGCGATATTCTTTAGGGTGTTCCTATAGATGTTCTCCCTTATCTTCAAATCACGCTTTAGGGATCTTGTTAGATTTCCGAACTTGTCGATGTAACCCAATTTCCTAAAGCTATCCTCTATCTGTGCCTTTCTCCAGTCCTCGATTTCATCAATGTCGTTCTGGTCGATGAACTCTGGTGAGACATTCTTGTAGGTGTTGGTTATCTCATCATATTTGTTTATGCGCTTGAAATCAGTCAGCCTTCTTTTCAGGATTTCATCCTTGATGCTTTCGATTATCTCTTCACCGTATTTGACATAACCTATAGCCAGGGCCATTCTTGCATGATTGTCATCGATAATTGCAGGTTTTGTCCTATTGAACCTTAAGGACTCAATCCTCACTTCCCTACCGTATCTGCGCCTGACTTCCTCATCATAGTTGTTAACGTATTCTGAGCCCAATGATATGTTTCTTCGAATAAGACGCTTGTTCTTGTCTCTGAAACGTATCCTCATGGATATAGTCTTTACAACACCCTTACGTTCCTGTTTAAGAATGTTGAAGACCTGCTTGAGAGATTCCCTGCCGTATGATGACAGCTCATTTCTGAGAACCATGTAATTTCCTGACAATGGCAAGTAGGGGATGATTTCTATCCGGTGAGTGGCTTCCTTGTTTATCTTGAATGTGAATCCCTGACTTCCGCAACTGCATTTGGCGTCCATCTGCTTGTATTCACTCATGGAATATTTCTTATAGCATGAGTTGCACTTGACATATCCGAACTGTTCCAGATTTCCAAGGGCTATCTTATGTGAGTCGATTGCTGATTTGACCCTGTCCAGAATGTTTTTCTTGGCGTTTGCCTTCATCCGGAATATCTGGTTATGGCGACTGCTTTCGCCCTTCTCCTCAATGGCCACTTCAGCAACGGATTTGGTTCCATACTTGTTTATGGATGTGAAAGGGGTGGTGTACCCTTGGGCATCCATATCATCTTTAAAACGTTGTAATTTGTCTAATCTGTCATCTAGCTTAAAATAAAGACTTTTGAAATTATCAAAATCATCAATATCATCCAAGCTAATTGAATCGTTTGATATTTCAATCAAGTAACTTTCGACTTTACTTACTAGGACAGATTCTGGCATTTTAATCTAATTATTGAATTCTTTCGCCGACTTCTCCAGCTTCATCAGGAGATAACAGTGCACCGGATTTGCCGGTTGCAAGTATCATTCCTTCTGATAGGGTTCCGAATAGTTTTGCAGGCTGCAAGTTTGCAACGACGCAGACTTTCCTGTCAACCAATTCCTCAGGGGAATAGAATTTTGCAAGTCCTGCGACAATTTGTCTTGGCTTTTCCTCGCCGATGTCCACTTGCAATTTTAATAGCTTGTCGGATTTTTCTATTTTTTCCGCTTCTTTTACTTGTCCAATCTTAATTACTACTTCATCAAATTGATCAATTGATATTAAGTCACTCATTGTATCCTCTTCCTCACTTTTTAGGTTTTCTTTCAATTTTTCTTTTTGCGCTTCAATTTCGCTGTCTTCAATCTTTTTGAATAATGGTTTGGCCTTGTTTATTTCATGGCCTGTTGGCAATTCCACTTTGGCATCATTCCAGTTGTCTAAATTATCTATGTTCATTATTTCAGCAATCTTGTCTGCTTTTGTTGGAAGGAATGGCTTTAATGTGTATGCCAATGTTTTTGCTAATTGATTTGATAAGTATAGGCAGTTTGCCGCCTTAGCCATGTCTTCCTTAACCGCTTTCCATGGTTCGGAATCGTTGAAATACTTATTACCTTTTTTGGCCACCTTGAATATTTCAAGCAACGCTTCCCTGAATTCGTAATCGGCAATCAATGCACCGGCCTTGTCCGGCAATTCTACAATGGCCTTTCTGAATTCCTCATCCTCTTCGCTTGGATTTGTGTATTCAGGGATTTTGCTGTCAAAGTATTTCTTGGTGAATACGAATGTACGGTGCAGGAAGTTTCCTACGACATCCGCAAGCTCGTCATTGTTTCTTCTTTGGAAATCGTCCCATGAGAAGTCTGAATCCTTATTCAATGGAGCATTTATTGTTAAATAGTATCTTAAAAGGTCTGGTTCGTAGTCCTTTACGAAGTCAGCTATCCATATGACCCAGTTTTTACTGGTGGACATCTTTTCCCCTTCAAGGGACAGGAACTCACCTGCATAAATCATGTCAGGAAGTTTGCATCCGTATGCCTTGAGAAGTCCAGGCCAGAAGATTGAATGGTGGTAGATAATGTCCTTACCTATGAAATGAACGACATAGTCGTTCCAGTATTCCTCCCATTTCTTGCCAGAAACCTTTGACCATTGGCTTGCTGATGAGATATAACCAAGGAATGCTTCAATCCAAACGTATAATACTTTGCCCTTTGCCTCATCCAACGGTACCGGAATACCCCAATCCATATCACGGGTTAAAATCCAGTCATTCAATCCTTCTTTCAGCCAGTTGGATGCATAGTTTTTCACGTTTGCAGGCAGGTTATCATTGTTGTTGATGTATTCCTTCAAGGCATCCTCAAACTCTGAGAGCTTGAATGCATATTGGAAGGTGTCCTTGATTACCGGAGTGGTTCCGCAGGTAATACAGTGCGGTTCGTCAAGTTCAGTCGGGTCAAGGGCCTTTCCACATTTTTCACAGTGGTCTCCCCTTGCCTCGGATCCGCAGACAGGACACAATCCTTCAACATACCTGTCGGGAAGGAACTTGTTACAGTTCGGACAGTATAGCTGTTGAATGTCTTCCCTATAGATTAAATCATTGTAATATAAAGTTTTAAAGAAATTCTTTGCGATTTCATAGTGAGCTTCATCTGTGGTTCTTGTAAAGTTATCCAATGATATGTTCATTGACTCTACATCTCTTACAATCATATCATGATATCTTTTTGAGATTTCTATCGGTTTTTTGTTTTCCTTATCTGCCTTGACCGCAATTGGAGTTCCGTGCTCATCGGTGGCCCAGACAAGCAGCACGTCATTTCCACTCATCCTATTGTATCTTGCGTATAGATCAGCCGGAAGATAGGTAGAACGGATATGGCCTAAATGACATGGCCCATTTGCATAAGGAAGTGCACATGAAATAAATATTTTAGACATTTATCTTATCTCCTCAATTATTTTAAGCATGATATAATTATGTTACTCATATATAATAAATGCTTATTTTTTAACCGTGTTAAATGTGAAAAATCTTGACATGTGAACAAAAAGCAATGTTGGCATTTCCAATGAGATAGCTATTTAAAAGATGAAATCAAGAGTTAAAAACATGGCTGAAGTTTCATTTATAAACCCATTATCCGATGAAGGAAGAAGCATCATTCGCGAATACGGCGATTTAAATCAGATATTCGATGTAGATGAGTCACTGATTGATATCTGCACTCACACATTAAATCAAAGAATTTCAGATGACGCGCTGATTCCAAAATCATATGCCGAGCTGGCAATGAAACGCATCCAATGGGCAATCGAGAAAAAGAACAACAAAAACTTCACCCAGGCAGAGTTTGAATACCTGGCAAACGGTGATCTGTTCAAGCAGGACGTTGTAACCTTCCATATATTGTGTCAGGCAATAGCCATACAGTTCAACACAGGTTCACGCGAGACAAGACTTTTCATCGAATCACAGGGAACACTTATTTTAGAAAGACTGGCCAAGATTCCTCCAATGGCAAGGGCAGACATAATCGATGAGGTTCTTGATGAAATCAAGACCGATGGCGCCATTCACTGGAAATCACTAAGGGACATTGTGGCCAGCAAAAAATTGAAATTGACCGACCTTCTAATTGACGACGGAGACATAATACTTCAGCAGGAAGACTTCCTATATCGTTTTGGTGACGAGTTTACCGACAGAAGCCCTGAAAGGATGTACAATATCCTGATAGGTGACAGCGTTAAGGAACAAATCATATCCCGTCTTATCATGCAGAAAACCGAGGAATACATAAACAGGATTAAGGAAATGTCCCAAAGAATTGAAATCCACCCGGCAATCATCAAGATTGGAGAGGACCTGAAGGAATTCATTCCTGAAGAAATCAGCAAATACAACCAATACTATGCCGGAAGCGGTGGAATCTACGGTTCAGTTCAGGCAGGAAAATTAAATCCGGACGCGTTTCCACCATGCATCAAGGCAACCGTCGAGGGCGTGTCCTCCGGTGGACGTAACGATGCAATCGTTCTGTTGTTAACATCATTCGCATCATATGCAAGGCTATATCCAAGAATATTCGCATCAGACGAGACCGTTAAAGTCTCAGACATGGATCCCGACCTGTCAATAACCGAAAACGAAATCCTGCCGTTGATCTTTGATGCTGCAGACAACTGTACACCGCCTTTGTTTGACGACCAGCCACAGGAAAAAATAAACATCATCTCAAAACTAGGTTTCGGAATGCATGAGAGGGTTGACATAAACCATGAGGGCGAGACAAAATGGTACACACCGATGAGCTGTGAAAAAATAAAGATACACTTGCCTAACCTATGCCATCCGGACAAGTCATGCAAGGGAATAAACAACCCGTTATCATGTTACGGACGTAAAAAATACCAATTGGACCAGGAAGCCCCTAAAGAGTAGAATGTGAAAACTGGAAAGGATTGTGGTCCTCATATATTGCATCATAATACTTGTTTAAGATCTTTGATTCCCACATGTTGTAATTGGCCTGCTCGTTTTTTTCAAAATTATATGCCAAAAGGCCAACTGTACGTTCATACTCGTCAATTCCCTTCATTTCACAGAATTCTGATATCACATCGGGAATATATTCACATGGGTCATCGCTGCTGAACTCCAAATATTCCTCATACTCGTTTTTGGAGAAGAATTCCTCCTCGGAAATCGGTTCCTCATGGGATTCGATTGTGTATAGCTCAATGTAGATATCGTCATGCAGGTGGAGCTGATTAAAATCCATGCCCAAACCGTAAACACGTCCGTCCTCAAGATTCAATACGGTATGGCCTGTCTTGATGCCGCCCATCCAATTGTCATATGCCGGTTTCACGATTTCTTCAGGTGTTAGGCCTGAAAGAATTGTCTTTAAATGCTCAACTCCAATGACTTCAACAAACTCGTTCATATGATTATATTTTGAAGTGATGTATAATAAACTTACTTTTCAAGGTTCACTCGTTCGGGGGCGGTATAGACCGTGAATCTGTTGTCCCTGACAAAACCTATCATTGTGATGTTTCCCGCCCTGGCCACATCGATACCTGAAGATGCCGGCGCTGCATTGGATATGATTATTGGCACGCCAACGCGGATTACCTTAATCAGCATGTCCGCAGGCATCCTTCCACTGTATGAGATGTAGCATCTGCTGAAATCATAGCCCTCGATTGAGGCAGCTCCAATCACCTTATCCACAGCAACATGACGGCTTACGTCCTCACGGATAATGATTTTATCCTCATATTTCAATTGCGCAACATGCACACCAGCCGTTTTTTGCCATATCCTGGCCTCATCTGTCAGGTGTTTGATATCCTTTATGACCTGTTTCGCATCAATGGATAAGTCAGATGTATTCGGTTCTATGGTTTCCAGCTCGGAGCGGATTCCTCCGGCATTGTCTGAGTTTACTCCCTGATATTCCAAAAGTCTGCATACACAGGCATGTTCACAGTTTCCCTTTCTCTCCTGCACTATTCCATCCTGTTCCAAATCCTCTTCAGGATCATGTGACAGTCTTGTTGTCACAAGCACGTTTGTCCCGTCGAGTTTTATTGATTCAATGTCAGAATAATCTTTTATTAATCCTTCTCCAAGGCAATACCCGACTGCAAAGTCTTCCAAATCCTTTGGATAGGTGGAAAATTTCCTTGGAGGCAAGTAGTCAATGAACAGATATGTGTATTCATCATCCACTGTATTCTCTTTTATTTCTTTGCATTCCCCATCCTTCCACTGTATTACATCACTTTGTCTTAAGAA
>JAEEGL014652044.1_pt1 | contig 10285 bp, 5 predicted proteins | sample 9134231 | NCBI WGS metagenome assembly JAEEGL01 (sample SAMN16246548, study PRJNA631951) | gut metagenome | biome: gut microbiome; feature: rumen; material: fiber-attached | host: Bos | place: Iran: Karaj | collected 2018-10
CATCGCGCAGGAACTTCGCCTCGGCCATCGTCTTCGCCATCGGCTTTTCGAGATACACATGCTTGCCGGCCTTCAGCGCCGCCGTGGCCATCGCCACGTGATGGTGGTCGGGCGCGCCCACGCACACGGAATCGCAGGAGCCAAACTCCTTCTCAAACATCTCGCGCCAGTCGCGATAGAACCGTGCCTTGGGAAACTTGGCTTTCGCCTGCGCGAGGAACTTCGAATCCACGTCGCAGAACGCCGCCATCTCCACGCGCGGATGCGTGCAGAGCTCATTGATGTCGCCCCAGGCGCGGTTGCCGCAGCCGATGGAGAGATGGCGCACAAGCGAACAGGGACTGCGCGTTGACGTGATCGCGGGGAATCCCGTGCATCCGCCGGCGGCAAAAAGCCCGGCAGAGCCTGCGCACGTGAAAAACTGGCGGCGGTTGATCTTCATCTTTGTTTCTCCTTGCTTTCTCGGTCGTTTTCAGTCTGAAAGGATGGGGCTATCGCAGCGCGTTGGCGAGAGAGACGAGCGGCGCCAGGTACCGTGCGCTCGCGGCAATGTCGTCGTAGGTGTTCTTGCGCTTTTCGCATTCCACCACGAGCCACTTCACGCCCGCTTTCTCGGCCGCGGCCACGACCTTGGGCCAGTCCTGGCGCTCACCGGGCGCGCCGGCCGCGGTCGCGCCAACGGGCTTGGCGTGGATTCCGCCAGGGAGCCGGCCCTTCATCCGCAGAATCTCGTCCGCCGGCACGCGCCCGACATCCAGCACCGGCCCGATATCCATCTCGAGCCGCGCGCCATCGGCCCCGGTCAGGATGTCCCATGGATATTCGCCGTCCACCTTCTGCGCCAGCTCGTGCGTGTGCTGGTGGTAGCCCACCTTGATGCCATGCGGCTTCAGTTTCGCCTCGGCGGCATCGAGCCGCCGGCAGAACGCGCGCCATTCCGCGGCCGTCTTCGCCTCATGCCAGGAGATGTACACGAAGTCCACGCCGAACCGCTTGCAGAACGCCACCGTCTGCGCGAGCTTCGCCTCGTCTTCGAGGTCCTCGAATTTCACCGGCTGGTCCACGATGACGAGTCCGTTCGCCTTCAGCGCCTTCTCGAGCCCGTCGGCGTCCACGCGGATGAACGCGCCGCACTGCACGCCCTCGTAGCCCATCGCCTTGATCTTCGGAAAGATTTCGTTGAACGCCGCAAGCTTGTCGGCCTTGTCAAACCAGAAGTCCTTCACGCCCCACATCTGGCAGGCAAGCCTCATCGCGGGCCGGGGCGAGGCGTTGCCGATGGGAGCGATGCGCAGGTTGCGGATCCGCACGCCCGCCTCGCCATGCACGCCCTGGAAACCTACGCGCCCGCGCGTGGGAATCGCGGAGAGCGCGGGGAAGCCGCGATGCCAGGGCGGGACCGGCGTACCATCGGGGTTCACGAGCGGATCCTTCCAATCGTCAAGGTTGGCATCCACCACGGCTTTGCCGTTCAGCACCACGTGCACGTTCTTCCCGTTGCAGAAAATCGACATCCGGTTCCACTCGCCGGCCGGCTTCGAAGCGATCTCCAGCGCCGGGGCGCGCCCATAGAGCGAGCCGGACTGCTGGTAGGCAAGCTCCTTGCCCTTGAACTTCGGGCTGTCGTCGTCGAGAAGCTGCACCTCGATCTTGTATTTCGGGAACTTGTCGAGATTCGAGATGTAGATGAACACGCCGCTGTTGCCATCCTTTTCCATCGCGTACTCGAAGTCCAGCACGTAGTTCTCGTAGTCGGCCTTCGTCCAGATGGGCTTATCCTGCACGCTCCGCAGCACATCGCCTTCCCACCGCCAGGAGCCCTTCGCAAACTCGGCATCGGAAAGATCCCGCGCAAAGAGCGGTTTCCACGGGTAGGCGGGCGTATCCGGATGCGGCTCGATGGGAGCCTTGGGCGCCGTCATGCACCCCGCCATCGCCAGCACGCCCAGCATGGCGGACGCCCTCCTCGTCAGTTTTGCGTTCATCGTTTCTCCTCAGCGTTACTCCCGGCGCGTTTCAGGGCACCACACCCCAAAACAAGCGCAAATCGTAGCATAAACCGCCACACCCGTCAATAGGTCGCCGCCGCTACCGCACCGAGCCGACGATTGGCTCGCCCGGCTGACCGAAGGCATTGTAGGGCGTGACGACGAATTCGAGCTTCTCAAACGGCGCCGGCACCTCCGCTTTGGAGAAGAGGCAGGTCACATCGTTCGTATCGTGCGCTTCCGGCAGATAGCATTTGGGCGAATAGACCCACTTCTCGCAGGAGATGCGCGTCCAGAAGTGCTTGGTGATCCGCGCGGTCACGCGATAGTCGTAGCCGCGCGCATGCCGGGCGTCGCGCCGCGCCTGCGGGAACGTCACCGCGTACTGGTCGTTGGTGATGCCGGCGCGGTCAGGCCCCCTTTGCCGCAAAACCCTCACGTTCGCGCCCGCGGGGAACGCGACAGGCTTCGCCTTGGCCGCGCGCGCCTCAAACGATGCCGGCCGCGCCGCCGTGAGCGGGAACGGAATCACCCAGTCATCGGCCGACTTCTCCTCCAGCACCACGTTCCAGCGCTCAATCACGACCTTCTTTCCGTACACCTTCATGATGAGGCACTGTCCGCCATCGTCGGCCGTCGCGATCCGCTTCATCTGCTGCGGCGGATCGGTCGGCACATAGCCATCGCAGCTCGCCCATCCGTTCTCATGGCCGGCATCCGTCTGCACGACCTGCATGGCCGGCACTTCCACGCACGTAAACGCGCCCTGCCAGAGCGAACGCTCACTTGTCGCGCTCTTGTGCTTGTGCCCGCAAAACGCAATGCAGTTCGGGAAGCGTTCCAGCACCTTCGTGGGGGAGTCGTTGTACGACGTGCTCACGAGCGGCGAGACGACCGTACCCTTCGGCGGCTTGTGCATGAGGCAGAAGAAGGGCTTGGCAGGATCGAACCTGTTGGTGGCGAAGAACTCCTCGAAGCCGGGAATGCACTCGCCCCAGCGCGCGACCGTCCCCTCCTCGCAGATACGGCCGGCGGCGTCCTCTCGCATCGTGAAGTGCGCGCCCACGAAGTCGTAGCCCTTGATCCGCTTGCGCATGATGGGCGCCCATGGCTCGCGCAGCGTCTCCTGATAGATCTTGGCGCGGCCGTACGTGGGGATGTCGCGCGCGAGGATGTAGTCGCGCGAGTACCGCCGCGTGATGTTGGGGTTCCAGAAGTTTTCGATCTCGTGGTCGCCGAAGATGAAGAACTTCTCGATCGGCTGGCCATCGGAGCGCTTGCCTCCGGGAAACGCCTCGAACCAGTACTTGCCCAGCAGCCTGAACCAGTCGTGCCAACCAAGCTCGATCCAGTCGCCGCAGCCGATAACGGCATCCGCCTTCTGCCGGTCGAAGAACCGAAGCGCCTTCTGAAACCGCCTCTCGAAAATATGCGAGGCATCGCTCGGGTTCATGTGGACATCCGACACCACGGCAACCGTGAGCGCGGGCCGGACATCGTCTCGCACCGCGCCCAGAACGCCCGCCGCCAGCGCAAAACAGGCCAGCTGACATCCCGTCCGGACCAGTCTCATCGGCATCCTCCCGTGCATACGGCGCCGGCGCGCGGCAAGGCTAAAGTTTGAGCCCTTCCTGCTTGGCGTTCTTTTCCGCCTGCTCATCGCGCTTCACGCCGGAAAAGTCGCCGGGGAGCTTGGAAAGATCGATGGCGTCCACCGTGAAGGCCTTCGCCGTTCGCCATGCCCCGCGCGTGAAGTCCGGGCAATCCACCGGACGCGACCCGGAATCCACGGACTTCTCCGTAAGCTCCACCATCGCGCTCCATGCGGCGAGATCGTACACATCCGTGTCGAGCGGCAAGCCGTTCTGCAGGCAGTAGCTCCACCTGAGATCCATGATGAAGTCCATGCCGCCGTGGCCGCCCACCTTCTTGGCGACCTCGCCGGCCACCTTCCAGAACGGATGGCGGTACTTCTCGCGGATCGCCTCCGTGGCCGCTTCGTCCATGTACTTGTGGCACTTGCCGTCGCCCGTCTTCTCTTCAAGCGCCACGAGGAATTCCGGATAGCTCATAGCCATGCCCTTCGTGCCAGATATGAGGTTCAGGCGGGAATACGGACGCGGCGACGAGACATCGTGTTCAAGCAGTATCGACCGGCCGAGCTTCGTCTTGATGAGCGCGAGGTTCATGTCGCCCATCTTGACCTTGAAGTCCTTGCGCCAGTCGTTGAAGAGTTCGCGTCCGTAATAGTGGTAGTTGGCCTGCTTGGAATCGAGCGACACGAGGAAATCGAAGTTGTCGCCGTGGTTGATGTCCATGTACTTGGCGACAGGGCCGAGGCCATGCGTCGGATACCAGTTGCCGGAATGCTTCGAGTAGAAGTCGAGCGTCCATCCGGGGCGGCCCGCCACGGAGGCGTCCGGATGGCCGTCGAGCGTATGATAGCGGCTGTTGTACTGGAGGCTGCGCTGGTCGTGGATGTAGCCTGCCTCGCCGTGCACTATGTCGCCGAAGACGCCCTGTTTTACCATGTTGAACATGGCCATCTCGTATTCGCCGTAGCAGCAGTTCTCGAGCATCATGCAGGGTATCTTCGTGCGCTCGCTCGTCTCCACAAGCTTCCAGCACTCGTCTATCGAAAGGCAGCCCGGCACTTCATTGAGGGCGACCTTGCCATGTTCCATCGCATACGAGGCTATCGGCTCGTGCATGTGCCAGGGCGTCACGTTGTATACGACATCGACGTCATCCATCTCGCAGACGCGCTTGTAGCTTTCGGGTCCCGCGAACGTCTTCAGCGGCGCGGGCTTCCCGCTGTCCTTGAGCCACTTGAGCTGCTTGTCTATCCTGTCCTGGTACAGATCGGCGATCGCCACGACCTGTGTGCCGGGGATCATCGCGATGCGGTGCACCGCACCTGAGCCGCGCGACCCCACGCCCACGCACGCCACGCGCACCTTCTTCATCGGCTTCAATGCATAACCCTGCATGGGCGCACCGCACGGCCCGAAGAACTTGAACGGGTTGCTCGAGCAGCCCGCGGCCATCGCCGCCATGCCCATCCATGCACTTCCCTTTAGAAATTCACGTCTGTTCGATTTCATGTCGTCTCTCCTGTCTTTTCTGGTTTTATGTTCTGGATTGCGTCATCCGCGGAAATAAGCGAGGTATGCGCACTTGGTCTGGTGGCAGTCGATCTTCGACGCCAGCTCCCACGGCGCGTGCATGTTGAGAAGTGGCGTGCCGAAATCGAGCACGTCCATGCCGAAACGCGCCATGAACTGCGCGATCGTCCCGCCGCCGCCCTTCTCCGCCTTGCCAAGCTCCGCCATCTGCCATACGACCTTAGCCTTGTCCATCATGCGACGGATGTCGGCGATGAATTCCGCCCGGCAGTCGGAAGCGCCGCTCTTCGAAGCGCCGCCGGTGTATTTGGATGCGCAAGGTCCCTTGTTGAGCCGCGCCTCGTTGCCGGTGGAATCGACATCCGGGAAATGCGGATCCGCCGCCGCCGTGACGTCCGCGGAAAGCATGGTGGAAGCCTCCAGCGCACGGCGCACGTCGATATCGCGCGCGCCGGACGATTCGCGGTCGAGCAGTTCGGCGACGGTGTTCTCGAAGAACGAACTTTCCATCCCCGACGCGCCCGTGGAGCCGATCTCCTCCTTGTCGCAGAGAATGCATGCGCACGTGCGCGACGGCGGCGTACGGCCTTTCGCGACGTCCAGAAGCGCAGACAGTCCCGCATACGCGCACACCCGGTCGTCATGTCCGTAGGCGGCGATGAGCGAACGGTCCAGACCGACTTCGCGCGGAAGTCCGGCGGGGACAATCTCAAGTTCGGCGGAAAGCAGGTCTTCCTCGGTCACGTCGTATTTCTTCTTGAGCAGATCGATGAACGACTTGCGCACCGCCTTGCCGTTTACGCCCTCGTCGTCCTTGCCGTCCTTGCCGCCGAACGCCAGCTCGGCGTCCGTGGCGGCGATGACATCCATGTCCTCGGCCGGGAAGAATTCCCTGATGGTCTTCTTCTCCTGGTCTTTGCCAAGGTGCGGCAGGATATCGGAGATCATGAACACGGGATCGCCCGGATCGTCGCCGATGGCCACATCGACGCGCGAGCCGTCCTTGCGCACGATCACGCCGTAGAGCGCGAGCGGCAGCACGAGCCACTGGTACTTCTTGATTCCACCGTACATGTGCGTGTCGAAATAGACCACCCCGCCCTTTTCGTAGACCGGCCTGGGCTTGAGATCGAGACGCGGCGCGTCCGTGTGGCCGCCCACGACCCTGATGCCCTTGGCGGACGGCGTCTTGCCGATCACGCAGGCCATGAGCGTCTTGCCGTGGTATCCGCGCCAGACCTTGTCGCCTGCCTTGAGACGCTTGACCGTCGATATCTCGCGGAAGCCCGCCTTCTCCACCAGACGCACCGCCTCGGCGTATGCGCGGCGCTCCGTCTTGGCCTTCGCCAGAAAATCCATGTATTCCCTGCAATAGTTCTCTGTTGCCTTCTTATCCATTTTTTCACCTCTTTTTCTTGCCTGTAAGCTGGTAGTTGCCCGTAAGCGAAACCTTTATTTTTTGTTTGCGTAATAGGGCGCAGATTTTATCACAAATTCCGTCTCTACGCAACCTGCCGCCGCGCTTTTTCCGGGCCTTATCGGGCATGCTTCAGGATGAGACGGGCGGCCTCTTCGCGCATCCTGTCGGGGGCGGTCCTGTCGTGCATTTCCGTAACCATCACGCGCTCCGGCGCGGACTTGAGGAACGCCGCCACTTCGGGATCGGACCCCGCCACCTCGCGAAGCCTGTCCAGATACTTGATGTCCTGGACGCTCTGCCTGAGGTTCATGTAGCGTATCGATGGCGTGAAGGTGTCGAAGTTGCGGTAGGAAAGGCTGCCGAAGGTGGTCACCTTGAAGTCTGGCTGCCCCATGCCGCCCATGTTGTCGCAGAACCAGAATATCTGGTTGCCGCTCAGCGCGTTGTATTCGCCAAACCACGCATGCAGACGGTATTCCCTGTAGAGAGGGGTGCGCGGCGAGGTTGAACAGGTGTAGTGCCATACCCTCTTCCCCTTCGCCATCTGCCCCATGTTGAAATCGATGTTGTCCTTCGCCTGGAAGTAGAAGCCGTCCCACAGGATCCACGAATCGGTGAAGTCTGCCATTTCGCGGAAGAAGGAGATCGGCGTCCGCACAGCGCCCATCGTAAGCGTCAGGCGCACCTCCGGAACCGCCGCCTTCGCCGCCTTGTGCGCCGCGAATATCTCGGTCGCGCGCGCGGGCGCAGGCTCGTCGAACGTCTCCATGTTGAAGTCGGCGGCGGCGACGCCGGCCTCGTGCATGAAATGGCGAACAGCCCTTACATATTCTGCGAAACGCTTCGCCTTCTCCTCCAGCTTCAGCCCAGAACGCCCATATTTGTTGAGCGCGGCATCGTAGCAGCCAAACCCCACGAAGAACGTCGGTCTTGCGATACCGTACTCCTTCGCCCACGCCACCTGCCGGCGGACATCCTCAATCGCCCGCAAGGTCTGCGGCTTCGGCTTCGAGAGATCGATCTCGCCTGTCTTCGCGTCATGGGCGTATGTAACGTCCCACGGCGATACCTGGAACTCCGTGGCGCCAGCGTCCATCATGAGCTTCGCCTGCTCGCGGTTGACCGGACTCTGGAAGAACCCGCCGGACCTCACGGTCCGTTTCGGCAGGACGATCGGGCGCACTTCAAGCGAAAACGGCACGTCCTGCATGGCGCCCTTGTACTGGCGACTGTGGTAACCCTTCACCGGTTTGAACGACGCCGACTCCCCAAGCGGCATCACGCGCAGACGCCCCAGATACATACCGGGCTTTGCGTCGCCAAGATCGAAGTCTATCCAGACGAGCCCGGCTTCCTTCGGCGGAACGGTCACCGACAGCACGTCCCCGGCGCGCGGCAACGGATCGAGCCGCACCGTGCACGGCGCCTGCTCCGTATCCTTGAAGCGCAGCGCCTTGCGCAGCGTGATGCGCTCTGGCTCAAGTCCTTCAAGGCCAAAATTCCCGTTGCATCCGGCACGCCATTTCTCAGCCGGGTCGGTCGTATCCGTCTCAAGCCGAACGACATACTCCTCAGTCCGTCCGGTGAGATTCATGATCGCCACCGGCACACCGGTCACCTCGTTGACCGCAGCCTTCACCTCGATCCTGTCCGGCGGCTCGAACGCCTCCTGCGGCACGAAGGGACAACCGAAATTGGACGTGACGGATACGCGCGCCACCGTGAACGGCTTGCCCTTCAGCGCCTCGAACTTGGCGTCGCGGGCGGCGGTTTCGATGCGCTGCACCGCTCCTTCGAACTCGTCGCGCGTAGCGGCCTTCTCGCCTTTGGCCTTCCATCCGCGCGCCAGCGCGTCGTCCCACGTGCCGAACACAAAGCGCCCGAAGCGCGCCACCTCGCCGAACTTCTCCTTCACCGGCGCCCAGCACCCCCATTCCTTCGCCGCCGCGCGCGTCCGGCAGACATTCAGTCTGATCGTCTCGCCCGGCTCCGGCGCGAACTTGAACCCCAGCATGTCGTAGGGTATGCGCGCCACGCTCACGTACCCGTTCTCCTCTATCCGCGTCTCCACGCTCCACCGCGCGGCCCATTCGAGCATTTCCGTCCCGCTCTTGGATACGAACCGCGCACCGGACGGATTCCATGCAAACTGCGTAGCCGTCCTGTCGCGGTTTTTCTCCGTCGGGCCGAAGTATATCTCCAGCACGTCCTCCGACCAGAGGTTGTCCACCTTGCCGGGGCGTACCTTGAGCGGCTCGCCGCACGCGATGCGCACCTCGAACGAATCCGCGAGCGCGATAAACGTAGCCTCGGTCTTGGCGCCAAGCGGATCCACCGCGCCCTTCTTCGCATCGAGCTTCAGAAAGTCTCCGAACACCTCTCCGCTGCGCGCAGCCTTCACGCGCTCGACTGGATCCTTCTGCGCAGGCAGGGAACCGCCGGAGAGGATCGCCTTTGCGAGATCGCGCGCCTCCTCGACCGTCACGTTGTCGAACAGGATGGCGTCACCTATGCGGAGCGTGACAGGCGGATACTTCGTTGACTGCCACATCTGCAGGGCAAGCACAGCCCGCGTCGCTCCTGGATGCGTGCGGAACGTCCCGCTGTAGCGTGCCCAGCCGGACCCCACATGCACTCTTCCGAGCGATGTCTTGCCCACCTTGGAATCCGCCGCCCACACGCCTGTCTTCCAGTCCTGGAACTTCACGCCGATGCTCTTGACGGTGTCGCTGCGGACCTCGAACGAGAAATCGTAGAGCGTATCGCCCTTGACCGGCAGGCCTATCTCCTTCCCGTCGCCGCCGATGAATGCGCACGCGGAATATATCTCCTCGTCGCTTCTCTTGGTGACGCGAACTATCTCAAGTTTGCCGCAGCGGTTCCAGTTGGCGTCTTCGGTGAACAGCGACACCGCACCGGAATTCGGAATCGCGTCGCCGCGCAGCGTCTTCGCCGCCGAATCGAATCCGCCGCGCGGAAAGATGTTCTCAGCCGATGCGCAGAACGCAAGCGCCGTGAGCGCCGCCGCACGCAAAAGTCTTCTCATGTTCCTGTCTCCTTCATTCCATAAGCGTGAAATAACCGTAGGCGTTGTGCCCGCTCTCGTCGGCGATGCCGCCGAAGATCCCGTAGTAGGCGCGGCTGGTGCCCTTGCCGTCCAGATCGTTTACGAGCAGGGAAAAGCCGAGCCTGAGCCCGGGCTTTGCCTCTTCCGGCGCAAGCCCGATCTCGCCCCATGGTATCATCAGATCGTAAACCGTCTTCCCTGCGGCATGCGAAACCGTCGATCCGGGGAACCTTTCCGGCGCAATTCTGCCGAGCGGCAGGAAACGTTCGGAATACGTGCGGTTGCGGTAGATTTCCAGACCGTCCTTGCCCAGCGCAACGACGATGTCCGAGACCTTCTTGCGCGTCTGCATTATCGCCTCGTCATATTCGTATGCGTAGCCTGGAGCCGTGTCGAACGCGATCTGAAGCGAATCGCCGCGCCAGAGGAAATCGACAGCGTTGTCCTGGGAATGCACGGCATCGTCAACCGCAACCTTGATTCGAAGTCCGCGCGGCGAATGGAAGAGCGCTATCTCCGCAGAGTCTCTGCCGCCATCCGCGCCCTTGCCTGAGACCTTCGCTCGGTTGGAGAACGGTCCCTTGCGCAAAGCGTCGTCGCCATCGGCGAACGCGGAGAAGAACCCGATCTCCACCTTTTCGGAATAGACCGTCCGCCCGAGCCGCCATACGACCGTACCCTTGAG
>JAEEGL015337739.1_pt1 | contig 10285 bp, 17 predicted proteins | sample 9134231 | NCBI WGS metagenome assembly JAEEGL01 (sample SAMN16246548, study PRJNA631951) | gut metagenome | biome: gut microbiome; feature: rumen; material: fiber-attached | host: Bos | place: Iran: Karaj | collected 2018-10
ACTGACATTTCATGATCGCGAACTTCCTTCCGGATGCTGCGACCTGCCCCCAATCTATTTTTCCGTTATGGTGAGATACATCAATTCCAAGAACTTCAGCCATGCTATACCTCCTTACTCGTCGTCATCGTCTTCATAACTCTTACTTCCAGCAAGGTATGCATTAAGTTCGTTTTTAGCATTCTTAAGACCTTCCGAGGGAAGCTTATGCTCGTCAGCACAATACTGGAATTCCCATTCGATAAGAGCTATGATCGACTTCATGATGATCGTAATTCCTTTACTTTGAGATTTGAATCTCTTGTTCCCCATGTACAGAGAGCTCTTTATTTCCTTCACATCCTCCTCAAGCGTCTTAACCCTCTGCTCTAACGTAGAGTGTGGCTTACCAAGGAACTTGTAGAAGCCAAAGGCAATGATACAGATGTTTGCGAATTGTAAGAACACTCCCATGTACTGCGATACTGACTGTAACATAGTTTACCCCCTCGAAATATAATTAGTTGCCGCTTATGTATGTTGCTATAGCAGGGTTAGTCTCCTGCAGATGTCTCATCTTCTCGAGTGCCTTATCGACCATTTGCGAGAACTCTTCGAAAGATATAATATCAGCAGCTTTAGGGAGTACCTGGACAAAACGCTCGTAGACATCAACAAGTTTAAGCGTCCCAGTGCCAGCTCCAAACTCCTTCTCTGCTTCAATTACAGCTCTAAGGAGCCAGGCTCTAGCCTTTCTTTTGTTGTTTGTGACATAGTAGTAGATTGCACTACCTATACAAAGACCGATAACTACTATCCAGATGTTATCAATAAGCAGATCCATCCTCGTTACCCCCTTTTCGAATCTTAGTTACGTTCTCAAAGCCAGCTTTGACAGCGTATGAAACAACAGTTACTTTGAAAATGTCTGAAATGTTTTCGATGACGAACTGGATTGCCGATGAGTCAGGATAAAATATCAGAAGGATGCAGGAAAATAGAAAGACCGCTACAAAAAGTATTGTAACGGTCACTACTATCTTCTTGGAGAACTCCCAGAGCCACTTACGTTTAGTTGGCTTTCGAAGTTCTTTAATATAATCCTCCTGCACCTCAGTGAATATCTCTGCAAGCTTATCCAGCTCTTCAGGTGTTAGGTTGTCCATTGATTAATCCTCGATTGTATGAGGAAGCTTGTCATTAACGAGACAGAAACCTCTATCATCGATGATCTGGCAGATAGCAAATGTTACAGCTTCGTTAGCATATGCTGATGCCATTACCTGATGATACTTCATCCAAGCAGATTCCTCTGTAGCTTCTTCAGTAATAGCTTTTGCTGTTACACCATCAACAGTAACAATCTCAATAACAAAATATTTTCTATTTTCTTCCATTTTTAATTCCTCCTTTTTAGCTAACGGTTCTTGTTACCTCCACGACTTTCGTCGGTATACAATGTCCATTAGATGCAGTTGTTGTTCCATACTGATGTGCTGCCTTAAATTCAATTTGTGTGCCAGAATAGTAATTGGCACGTCTTGTATAATGAACCCCATTACTGTTTATGGATCCAAGAACTATTTCTGGAAAAGTAGTATCACCAGAAGAATATAACAATGAATACGCATCAAACTCTATATATCTAACATTATTATTTGAAGTGTTGGCTCTCCAATATAATCTCATGCAAGACACATTTAATATACTTTTACTAAGTGTGATTTTTTGAGCTGCAAAAGTACTTGAGGGGGAAGAATTTGTCCATAAAGATACTTCAGCCGTATTAATGGTACCACCACCTGTCGGCACATTTACTGAAACGTAAGCATAACTAGAAATGTCATATGTACCATTTGAAGTTATCGACTTTGTTCCGCTTGGTGTCGTCCCTGTCGGTACACTTACGGACACACTGGCATAACTAGAAACATCGTATGTACCATTAGATGAAATCGATCTTGTTCCACTAGGAGCTACAAGTCCTGCTTCAGAAGGATCTACATATAAATAACTTCCCGTATATGCCATACCATCTTTATAAGGAGCAACTCTGAGTAGTGATTTACTATTTGAATAGGACGTATCACCTTTATATATTGTTCCAGGGGCGGTAGTTGTTGAGTATTTAAGCATCTCACCGTCCCTAATCATAGGTACATTGAATGTAACACTACTCATACCATCGTATCCACTATCTTTATTAATAGTGACACTTCCAGTTGTTGATCCTGACCAGTTAGCTGAAGGATACTGAGTACCAGCGCTCTTTGATTGAATACTAGGAGTAACTGATACTGATGCTGTTGAATAACTTGATACATCTATACCAGTTCCGTTTGAAGTAATAGATTTATTACCAGACGGAATAATCATACCACTAGTATTGATGTATCTTTTATTATGAGATGCTCCCATATCGTTAGCATTACCTGAAGCACCTTGAAGATTAGCTGTTGGTGTAAATGATTCAGAATGTTGCTGAGGGGTAATAGTAACTTTACTAAGAAGCTTACCGTTTGTAGGAGTAACATCTATATTACTTGTACCAGCAGCTTGAGTTTTTGTTTCTGATGGAGTAGGATCTACAGTTACTTCATCAAATCCTACATAACCAGAATCTGGTGTATATGTAGCTGAAGATGTTCCGGCAGTAAATGTTTTGGTCTGAAGATTTCCGATTCCGCCAGAACCCTTCTGTCTAGCCAGAAATATTGCCATGTCACACCTCCGTAATTATAAGATAAACAGTAACTGCCTCTGACTGCGCGTCAACTGTAACTGTATAGTCAGCAGATGTACGAGTACCAACAGCAGTCTTATTACTTGCAGTTACAGAATTGTAGTCAAGTCCTTCTTTTGAAAATCCTACCTGAACAATTGATCCACTACCTGTTACGATTCCAGTAAATGTTACACTTGTGGACCCTGCAGATAGTGTTAATTGATTTATTGTGACATTCGCATTCTTAATATCAAATGTCTGCTGAGATACTTCTCCTGTTACAGCGTCAGCCACAGGAATTGTCAATTGTGATAAAAATGCCATCGTATGAGTCCCCCATTTTAAAAAACCCAGCGCCCATATTTCAGAGCGCCAGGACTAGTTATATAATACTTGCTTCTTTAGGCTTATAGCTTGTCGTACCAGGGCAAGGCTTATTGCTCAGTGTTAGCAAATATTACTCTACAGTAATTGTAGCGGCTGTGCCTGAGAAGGAAGCTGAAAGAACCTGCTCAGATGTAATGAAAGTCTTCTCAGAATCAAGTGTAGGCATAGCACCAGGATTGAATGTAGCTGTCTCTCCAGATACTGTGAAGTAAGGAGTTGTTCCGTTGGAAGCAACACCAGTTACACTATCAGAACTAGCTGCTGTAGACTCAGAAAGACTTACAGCACCTGCAGGTGTGTAGCTACCTGAAGCAGATGACTTGAATGCAAGAGCTCCAAAGTTAGCATGGCCGAATGCCTGCCAAGCTGAACCGTTCCATGCGAACTCAAGTCCGTCGTAAGAAGCAACGGCACCAACATGAACAGTTACATCCTCGCTATTAACAACGATAGGATTAGTTGTGTCACCGTCTGTAAGAGCGGTTGTGGTAATACCAACCCAGTACAGCGCATGACCCAAATCTTCAATCAGCTGACGAGCTTCCGCATCCTTAAGAGTAAATTCGACATCGGTGACAGTTCCTTCCACGTTAACGGGAAGGGTGAGTTTGCTTAAATAAGTTGTAGGCATAGTTTTCTCCTCCTTATAAATAAGAAAATATAATTACCCAAGCCTAACAGTTTCAGTTGCAGGATCATATCTATATTCCATATCACCCTCAACTCCAACATCTTTGCTTTCCATATTACCTTTAAGCTGTGTTCCGTTAAGCGTTGGAAGGTTCTCAAGTTCGTTGTAGTTCCTTGTTCCTCCTTCGCTACTAGTCTTAAGATCAAGAAGAAGTTTTTCGACTCGTGAATACGGAGGAGTATCGTAAGGATCACCGTTAATTGTAGCTTCAAGTATGTTTTCTACTCTACTCTGTCCCATGACTCATCTCCTTTACTTGAAGTTTTTCTGCTTTAGCTCAATCTTAAGAGCCCAGTCTACGTATTTACCATGCAAATACTCGTAGAACGCTTTCATAGCAGGAGGTACTTCGTTTGATTGTTTATAAGTTGCAATGATTTTCTCGACCTGATCGTGAATGAGATTAGCATGGACAAGCTCCTCCTTAGATAGTCTTACGTAAGTAGCTGCAAGTTCAGGATAGTCGTTCTTTTTAGCGTATGCACAGTCGATATACTTCTCTGCATCTCTAAGCTCATCCTCGATTTGGTCTGAGAGAGTAAACATAATCTTCATAGTTTACTCCTTAGCCAGCTGCAGCGGGAGCATTAGCCTGCCACTTACCCATAGTCTGAAGAAGGGTCTGTGTCTGAGCCGCATTAATAGCTGCATTGTTGGCGTTGTTAAGCTGATTGGTCAGGAAAGCGCCAAGCCAATCACTTGACATAAAGCTAGCTGAATTATCCATTTTTTGATAATCCTCCTTCCTAAATATAATGTTGGTTAACGGTTACTATTTATTAATGAAGCTATTCAGTCTATCCTTAATTGACATCTTAGCCTCGTTAATATCCTGTCCCTTGTCGGAATATAATTTCTCAGCCGACTGTTCCAAATTATTTAGGTCGAGTCCCTGAAGTTCAGGGTTTGTTTTTGCAAGGTTCTGCATGAACTGCTGTGGAGATTCACCTCGCATCATTGCCAGGAACGCCTGCATCATTACGTTGTTCTGGCTTTGACTTGTTAGCATTTGGATTATAGGATTTATTGCCATTTAATCTATCCTCCAATTTCTTGATCCTGTTCTCCAATGACTTGTAAACATCTTCTGGCTTCTTCTCAATGTGCTCTGAAATATCATATGGTATCTTTACCTTAAGACCAGCAGAATCTGTCTGTAAAAACCATATAATAGGAGCTGTGTTGTCAAGAACAAGCGTATCGCTATCAGGAGGCATATTGTAAGCCTCTGCTCCAGCAGCACCATTCACTCTAGGAGTATGTATAGATTGCTGTGGTACATTCGGATACATCATCTGCATGAGCTGTTCTTTCTGCTGCTGATAGCTGTTAGGCGCGTATGGATTAATTGGTTGCTGGTACATTAATGAGTCCCCCTTTCACCAAGATACGGCCTATGAAAATAGGTTATAGGCATAAGATCCGACTTCCCCTTCAGTTTTACAATTATCCCCTCAAAGTCATCAGCTATTACTTCCCCATCAATAGCCAAATTCATAATAGGATAATAGTTTTCTATTTTTGATCTATCAATATGAGTAACTTTGATAAATTCATCAAAAATTTCTTCTTTTGACATTTTGTCTCCTTATTTATAACCTTTAATTTTAGTCGGTATTGCCCAACCAGTATTAGTTGTAGATGAGCCGTTCTGATAACCTGTTGTAAATGAAAGCTGAGTAGAACCAACATACTCAACGTATCTTGATCTTCTACCTGAACTACTAGCAACCTTAACTCCAAGACATATTGTAGGGTAATAAGTTGTGCCTGACTTCTGAAGTTGTGTTGGAGTAACTAAGATCTCCATAGTGTTCGCATAACTTTGTGAGCACCTATATTCAATGCCTATATACTTGTAACTATTTGATGTGATTGATTTACTAAGTGTGATTGTTTGAGCTGCAAAACCGCTAGATGGTGATGGGTTAGTCCACAGAGTTTCTGATGTCATTTCACCGCCACCACTTGACGGACAACTAACATATCCATTACCATCATGATAACCTTCTGGAATATAAGTCTTCTGACCAGCTGTACCAGTAGCAGTCCACCCAGTATTATCAGCCATTGAACCAGTCCATTTGTGAGAATAATCATAGTTGTAGAACGTCTTGCCAGAAAGAACGTGCTCTTCGTATGCGTTACCTGATAATTCCGGGTAATTAGCATAGACATTACCACTTCCGTCATGATAACCTTCTGGAATATAATATTCTTCACCAGGCTGTAGTGTGATACTTACCTGACCAATATTTGGCATAGAGCCTGTTACCTTACTACCATTGACCCAGCCCTGATATCCAGTTAAAACTTTAGAACTTGTGATTGGACTCTTACCACTATCTACACGAGTAAGTGCAGCAAGGTCTATAGCATTAACAACTACTCTAGAAAGTACTTTTCCACTAGATGGTGTAACTGTCTGCTGTGATGTTGACGGAGTAATAGCAGTATTTCCACTTCTCTCCTCAATATTAATATAGACTGAACCATTGCCATTGTGATACCCCTGAGGTATGGTATAGATCTGATTGTTGGTAGTGGTATCAAGCTGCTTATGAACTTCCCCAATATTAGGCATAGTTCCTGTCACTTTACTACCATCTACCCATCCTTGTTTTCCTTCTAAGACACTATATGATGTTATAGGATTCTTATCCTCATCAACACCTGTCTGAGAAGTAAGTGAATTGGCTGTAACTCTTCCCTGACCGTTATGATATCCCTGAGGAATTTGATAATACTGGCCACAATTAAGATTTGCAGGTGTGACTGCGCCATTATCAACCATAGTACCAGTCTGCTTGTAAGTGCAGTCGTGAGTATAGAATGTTATCCCTGCAACAACATGCTCTTCGTATGCATCACCTGTCATGTCAGGCATGTTTGCATATACGTTACCAGTACCATCGTGATAACCTTTCGGAATATCGTAATCATCACCAGGTTGAAGTGTTATACTAACCTGACCTATATTAGGCATAGATCCTGTTTCTTTTGTGAAAAAATCGTTATTATAGAAAGTCCTACCTGCTAATACCTGTTCATCTGTAGCATTACCAGTAAGAAGAGGCATTGCAGCATATACTGTTCCAGTTCCGTCATGATAACCTTCTGGAATAGTCCATTCTTCATCCGGATCAAGTGTCACATCAACTTTACCGTTATTTGTCATGGTTCCAGTCTTTTTTTCGTCACTATCACTGTAGAACGTTTTACCTGAAAGGACTTCGCTTTCTTGAGCATCGCCATCTAAAGGAGCTCCACCGCCTCCATCAGAAGTGCTCCAACATCTATAAAGTGCCATAGAACACCTCCTTATCTTAAGAACTTTATGGTACATTCGAGATACTGACTCGCGTTCCATTTACTAGAAGACGTCATGTTTATGACCATTGTAAGTATCAAATAATCTTTGTCAGGCTCGTCATCCCAGAGATATTCGTTGAAAATAAAGTTCTGACTTTTTGTTTCATTGTAGCCGTTAGTTAGCCCACTATTAATTGCAACAGAAACTGGACTGCCACTAGACACAACACCAAATGACATACTTATCTCTTTATTACCACGATTTGTATAATCTATGGGTCCCCATGTCTCATCATTACAAATTGTAGCTGGTGGTGTTTTCCAACCCGAATCAGGTAGATTATTTGTAAGTGTAACTTTACCTTTGATAGTATTGGTTGAGTCTGTCATCTTTACATTGACACTAATACCTCTGTAATTCCTAAAATAATAAATAGGAATATTGTAATACGCAACAATACCATCTTTTTTAGTGTCTTTTTTTGTAGGGTGTAAAGAGAATGTCGCTAGTTCTTCGTCTCCTCCATAGCCATCATCGTATAAAAACCTGGTCTTGGAGAAGTTTACTTGTCTTGAATGTTCAAACATCTTACTCACGTTTCAAATATACCTCCGCCATTACCTCTTTATACTTAGAGCCACTAATTTTGAATTGAATCGACTTAAGATCTCTAGCATAACTACTTTTTATGGTATGTTCTTCATGACCATTACTATTTGTCCAAATAATTGAACTACCTGGAGCAGATAAATTATGGTCACCACTAAACCAAAATGATATTTCAAGATCTCCGATCTTTGTTTGTGTATAGATATTGTTATTATCTGATCCAAATACATAGACACTTGGATGTGTGATCTTATAAGTATAAGTCTCAACAACTATATTGTTACATTTAGTATCTCTTATAAGCGCCCTAGGTATAGCTATACTAACAATATGTGCTGATGTTACTCCAGAATAAAGATAAACTCTACCAACAAATACTCTATTCTTGTTACCAGTAGCACATTTATTATAGAGATCAAAGTCATTCTTCGTTTTTGGATTACTACGTTCAAATGCCATAACTTTTCTCCTATTACGTTAACTCTGTAAGAAGTCTAAATCTAACATTAATAGTTCCGAGACTTGACTTAGGGAATCTGATTGTAGCTGAGTTCCCGTCTCTATCAATGGCTATGTAATCGATTTGAGGATCTGTGAATACGTCTACAGCAGTATCGCTATCACCAATAAGTGGATTTGTAAATGTACAAGTTGTAAATGTATTAGCACTCAATGTGTGTGTCTTTTCCATGACATGAGAACCATATAAAGATCCAAGATCGGTAAGTGGTATCTGAGTTCCACCGAATGTAATACCACCAACCTGAATAACCTGTTTGCGAACACTTGTTCCTGACTTTGTTCCAACAAAGTTAACCTGAAGAGATTCTATGTAATTCTTAAGAGCAAGACCAACATCTCCAGAAAGTGTTCCTTTGATATTATTAAACCAATCGGTATATTCATTCTGTCTTTCCTGCATCCAAATTCTAAATGCATCTTGTTTAGCTTCAGTCCAAGAATCGAATTCAGCATCCCATCTAGCTACGATACCTGATATGTCGTATTTACCAAGGGCGTGATCTACAAATGGAAGAAGAACACCTGTCATTTCTTGACCACCGTATCTTTGAGTCTCCTCAGTCGCATAAGTAATTGATACACCAATTGTATTGTAGATTTCTGTAGCCTTGATGAGATTCTGACGTCCTCTTCTTACCACATAGCAAAGAGGATACTGCTTATGTTCATCGCTTGAAGCAAGAACTGGTCTCGGAAGATTACTGTACTCACCATAAGAAGCAGGTGTCCCCTTAACCCACTGAAGAGAATTTGTACGATTAGTCCTGTCAACATCTATAACAAGAGCATCAAGTCTATTATATGATGTTGTAGTCTCTGGATCAGGAGCTCCAACAGGATAATCGGCGTTTATATACGTCCACGTATGATTGAGCCATGCTCTTCCCGGCTGAACGATAACCTCGTTGTCCATATCAGAAGCTTTAACAGCAAGCCATTTACCGATATTCTGATAAACACCATCAGATATAATACCGTCAAATATACGGCTCATGTCTTCTGCATCATAAACTCTGTCATGGTTTTGAGAGTTGTAAAAACCATATGTTAATGACATTTTTTTGTCCCCCGATTTTGAAGTTTTTAAACACCTTCGAATACTCTGTCTACAATGAACTTCATATACAGATTATCCTGTCCGTCTTCTACTTCGTATGAATACCTGTTGTTGCCTGGATTTAACTGAAACCATACGCAGTCTTTATTTAAGGTGTTAAGTATGTTATAACGTTTACCTGAACGAGTTAATGTTGCATGTTTCTTACCATTAATCGTACAGATTTCTATCTCATCTCCGCCAACCATATGTGATGTGCTTCCGCCTACAATACTTCTTATCTTACTTGTATCAATAGTCATAGTATCGCCGGTAATAACATCAAATAATGTTATGTTTCTTACTGTATCAGTGGCTGTTAAGATTATTGTGAAGCCTATTGTCATGTCGCCTGTATACTCGACATTTGAAAGTCTGTTCTTGGTTACATCACCAAGTTCGATGTCTCCGGCCGTAAGAGTATATAGCTCAACCGGTGGAATCCATATTCCAGGTGAACCAGCTGGTAAATATATTATTTGACCAGATGGCATACAAAGAGTAACATTGTATGTTTTACCAGGAGTTAAATGGTTAAGATATAAGTCTTCAGCTACACTTGTCGACCTAGTATTAACAACAACGCCGGTTGTATCGTCCCTTACTTCGTATGTACAACCGTCCAAATACCAATCGCCTTCAAATGTTCTCATATACACTTGATTACCTGGGGCTACAAACTTTGCCATGACGATTTCTAATTCTTTAGTTGTAGTCTGTTGATCTGAACCGAACAAACTGTCAAACTGGAATGATACTTCGTTACGCCCACTAAGATTTACGATGCTATATTGAGCATTCGTATCTGCTGGGAAACAATAAGTCCATATATCAGAATCACTAGTATTAATTCTACGTATATGAACATTATCAAGCGCCATTGATCCTGTGCTAGACGTATCACCTGTAACGTAGAATTCTACGTAATATTGTTCGGTTACTGTGTAAGTCATATCATATCTA
>JAEEGL016805530.1_pt1 | contig 10285 bp, 5 predicted proteins | sample 9134231 | NCBI WGS metagenome assembly JAEEGL01 (sample SAMN16246548, study PRJNA631951) | gut metagenome | biome: gut microbiome; feature: rumen; material: fiber-attached | host: Bos | place: Iran: Karaj | collected 2018-10
GCCGGGACCTCGGGCTTGCGGAGGCGCTTCTCGACGGCCTTCTCGTCGAACGGGTAGTCGTCGGTGAAGAAGTAGGCGCAGTTGCCCGGGATGTCGTTCCAGAGCTTCGTGCGGATCTGGAGCTGGGCGACGAGCATCGGCATGTCGAACTCGTCGGGGATGGCGAGGCCGGCCGCGGCCACGCGCGCGCGCAGTTCGGCCTCGTAGGTCGCGGACGGCAGGTTCTTGATGTACTCGCCGTTCATCCACTGGAGCTTCTTGATGTCGAACTTGGCCGGGGTGCGGTGGCACTTCTCGAGCGAGAAGAGGGCGATCATCTCGTCGCGCGAGAGCACCTCGCGGTCGTCGCCGGGGTTCCAGCCGAGGAGGAGGAGGTAGTTGAAGAGCGCCTCGGGGAGGTAGCCCTGCTCGCGGAATTCGCCGACGAAGGCGGCGCCGTCGCGCTTCGAGTAGGGCTTGCCCTGGGCGTTCACGATCATGGGCAGGTGGCCGTATTGCGGCGGCGTCACGCCGAGCGCCTTGAAGAGCTCGAGATGCTTGAAGGTGTTTTCGACGTGGTCGTCGCCGCGAATGACGTGCGTGATGCCCTGGTCGATGTCGTCAACCACGTTCGCGAGGTGGAAAACGGGCGAGCCGTCGGAGCGGACGATGACGAAGTCCTGCGTGTCCTCGGCCTTCTTCTCCATGCGCCCCTTGACGAGGTCGTCGTAGGCGAGAACGCCCTCCTTCGGCATGCGGAAAATGACGACCTCGCCGGTCTTGCCGTCCTTTGTCGGCTTCTCGGCCTTGTAGGCGAACCCGTCGCGGACGAGCTGTTCGGCGCATTCGAGATGGCGCTTCACGTTATGGGTCTGGTAAACTTCGGGCTCGTCGTAGCCGAGGCCCAGCCACTTCATCACGTCGAGGAGCGTGCGGATCGCCTCGGGCGTGGAGCGCTCGAGATCGGTGTCCTCCACGCGGAGGAGGAACTTCCCGCCGACATGGCGGGCGTAGAGCCAGTTGATGTTGGCGGCGCGGATGTTGCCGATGTGGACCTGCCCGGTGGGCGAGGGGGCGAAGCGGACGCGTATGGTGCTCATCAAGGTCTTGCTTTGTCTAGGTTGAAAATGCGACTTTGAAATTATACCATAAAAAGAGGTGTCCTTGCCGTGACGAATGTGCCTCTCCGCCGCCATCGCCATCGAAACGGGGCCGCGACGAAGTCCGCCATCATTCGCGCCGATGCGTCAGTTCGAGGCGGGGCAGCGGTAGGTCGCTTTTCGGGCGGTCTGGACCTTGACGGCCGTCTGGCCGGGCAGGCGAATCTCGCCTCTCACGCCCTTGGGCAGCTCGACCGTCAGCGCAAACTCATCTGCCTCGATCTTCCATTCAACGGCGATGCGCCCGAGTGCGCATTCATGGCTTCCCTTCGCCCAAGTCAGCGTCCCGCCAGGGTGCGGGGCGATCACGACGGTGGAGAAGGGGTGCACGCCCGGCTGCCCCACGGCACCCGGGAGGATGCCGAGAATGCCCTCGTAAAACCACTGGACGCACGAGCCGTAGGCGTAGTGGTTGAAGCTGTTCATGCCCGCGTCGCCGAATTTGCCGCCTTTCATGTAGCTGTTCCAGCGTTCCCAGATGGTTGTCGCGCCCTGTGCGACGGAATACCCCCAGCCGGGAAAGTCCGTGCGCTCCAGACGCTGGTAGGCGAGATCGTCGCGTCCGATCTGCGAGAGAACCGGCAGGAAGAGGTTCACGCCGACGAAACCGCACATTTGCTGTGGGCGCTCCGCGACGATTTTGGCGAGACGCTCGGCGTGGCGGGCGTCCGTCACGCCGTCGTGGATCGCGGTGAAGCCGAGGCGGAGCAGATAGCCGGTCTGGGCGTCGCCCGCGACCGTCGCATCGTTCGTCGGCGAGCAGAACGTCTTGCCGAAGACATCGCGCAAGGTCTTCGTCTTTTCGGCGAATCGGCGCGAATCCGCCTTGAACGCTTCGCGCTCATCGGCCCCTTCGGCGACCTTTGCCAGGGCGTCCGCGAGGTTCCGCATGATCTCGCAGTCCTGCGCGTTGTAGGCGGTGAAGATGAGCGACTTCGAGGGCTGCGGGCCGTACGCCAGCCAGTCGCCGTATCCGCGATGGGGGCCCGCGCCTTCGGGCGCGGACCGGTCCAGGAAGTCCATGTAGCGCTTCATCTTCGGCCAGTTGCGGCGGGCGGGGCCGAGGTCGCCCGTCAGACGGAAGATCTCCCAGGGGATGAAGACGCCCGCGTCACCCCAGGCGGGGCTCGATCCGCCGCACATCACCGTCGGCGCGACGTCGGGGTAGTGGCCGTCGCCGGCTTGGTCGTCGTTGAGGGCGTCCACGTACTTCCCGAGGAAGGCCGCGGCGTCGGCGTTGTAGAGCGCCGTCCGCGCGAAGACCTGGGCGTCGCCCGTCCATCCGAGGCGTTCGTTGCGCTGGGGGCAGTCGGTCGGGACGTCGATGTAGTTCGAGAGCTGGCTCCACCAGGCGTTGGAATAGATCTGGTTCACAAGGGGGTTCGAGCACTCGAAGGTGCCGGCGCGGCGCATCCGCGTCGAGAGCGCCAGACCCTTGACCGCGTCGGCGCCGGGCTTTCCGGGAAGGCCCGTGAGCTCGACGTAGCGGAAGCCGTGGAAGGTGAAGAGGGGCGACCATTCCTCGACGTCCCCGCCCTTGCAGACGTAGGTGTCCATGGCGCGGATGCCGCGCAGGTTGGCGGTGTAGATTGTTCCGTCGGCATTCAGCATTTCGGCGAAGCGGAGCTTGACCTCCGTTCCCGCCGGGGCCTTGACGCGGAGGCGGGCGATGCCCGCGAAGTTCTGCCCGAGGTCGAAGACGAAAACGCCCGGCTTCGGTTCTTCGACGGTCCGCGCGGGGAGTTCCGCGACGACGACGACGGGGCCGCAGGGGTGCGGCTCGACGAGCGTCGGCTCGAAATCGGGGCGGCCGACGTCAACCGCGCGCCAGCCGTTTGTCGCGGAGCCGGGTTGGCACCAGCCCGGTTGCTCGAGGCGGGCGTCGTAGCTTTCGCCGTCCTGGAAGTCGCTCGATAGGATCGGACCCGTCGCGACTGTCCACGAGGCGTCCGTCGCGATGCGCACGGGGTCGCCGGTTTTCGGATAGGCGACGAGCTCCATCTTGACGCGCGTCCGCGACCCGTAGGCGTTTGTCCTTCCGGTGCCGACTCTGCCGCGGAACCAGCCGTCGCCGAGAATCGCGCCGACCATGTTCGCGCCTTGGAGGAGATGGTCCGTCACGTCGTATTCGCGGTAATAGAGGCGCTTGCGGTAGTTGCTCCAGCCCGGGGTGAAGTACTCGTCCGCGACCTTTTCCCCGTTGAGGAAGGGCACGACGGAGCCTTGGGCGGTCACGCGCAGCACGGCGCGGGAGATTTTGCCGACGTCGAAGTCGCGCCGGAGATAGCGGGGCTTTTTGCCCGCTTCAGCGGCGTCGAGTCCGATCCATTCCGCTCGGGAAAACCAATTTGTGTCGGGCGCGGAATCCGGTGCGGCGGCTTTGCCGTCGGCCGTCCGTGAAGACGCGCTTCGGGTGGCGCATCCGGAAAACAGGGCGCCGGCCAGAAGGGAGGCGAGTGTTATGGCGATTTCTTTCATCGGCGTGCTCCGTGCTGGTTTGAAGTTAGAGACTTGTCGGAAAAGAGAGTTGCGCTGTCCACGTCCGGCCGCGCGGAAGCGTGAGGCTCCTGTCCCTGCCGGAAGGCGCGGGGGGAGAGCCCCGTTTCGCGGTGGAAAAGGTTCGAGAGGTAGGCGGCGTGGCAGAATCCGCACTGCTCCGCGATCTTGCCGAGGGGAAGATCGGTTTCGCGCAGGAGTGTCTGCGCTCTGGCCAGTCTCTGCCGCAGGATTTCCTCGCCGGGTGAACGTCCGAGTTCGACGTGGAAGTGGCGTCCGAGCCGCAGCGGCGGGACGCCAAGTTCACGCGAGAGCTGCGCCACCCCCCACGGGTGCGAAAGATTGTCCGCCACGAGCATCAGCGCTTGCGCGACGAGCGGGTCCGCCGCCGCCGTCCAGTCCGTGCTGGCTCGCACCGCGATGCCGTCGGGCGGGATCAGCACAGGGCGGCGCGGCGGCCGTTCGCCATCCATGAGGCGGTCCAGCAGCGCGGCGGCCTCGTATCCCTGGCGTTCGCCGTTCTGCTGGATGCAGGACAGGGGCACAGGCTGCATCTCGCACATCGCCTGGTCGTCGTCCGTCGCCAGAACGGCGATGTCCTGCGGCACGCGGATGCCGCAGGCCGCGCATTCCGTGAGGATGCGCGACGCGTCCTCGACGCAGTAGCAGAAGAGCGCGAGGGGCCTGGGCGCGGCGCGAAGCCGCGCGTCGAGCCAGCGGGAGACGGCGCGAGCGTCGTTCCAGCGCTCAGGCGGCACCCCCTCGTGCAGAACCCAGCGCTCCGGCGGGCCGGCGGAGCCGGGCACGGCCTCCCAGCCTTCTGTAAAACCGGCGAAGCGCTGGGCCTGGGCATTCATCCAGTACGTCGAGAACCAGGCTGCGCGGCGGTGGTTGAATGCGGCGAAATGGGTGGCGGCGACCCGTCCGATGGCGACGTTGTCCAGGCACACGTGCGGGATTCGGATGTCCGTGCTCTGGCTTGAGAGATCAACGAAAGGGACGCCAGCGCGGCGCATCCGTCGCACGAAGGCCGGTGTGTCGGGATTGTCGCGCAACGTGACGATGGCCCCGTCGCCGCGCCATCCGGCGAGATCGCCAAGACCGCTGACGAGGCGAGACAAGTCAATGAGGTTCCATCCGGCCTCGCGCGCGTAATGCCTCACGCCGTTGCCGCGCCACGGCGAGGGCGGCGTTATCGCCAGAAGCACATCTTTTCGTCTGGGGGTACTCATGTTACGGATTCCATTATACAGCGTTCGCGGAAATGATGCAATCATGCAAGTCTTGCAAATAATTTTGCAAGTGTCATGGAGGGAGGCGTCTGCTACAATTTGTAATAAGGAACGGGCGGCCTTTTCGCCGTTTGCCGGAGAATCCGCCCGACATGACGAAGGCGCAACAGCAACCGAGGTCACCATGACGACAACCATCCTGTCAAAAATGACGAAAAAAAGGAACGCGGTTCCCGAGGACGGGTTCTACCGCTTCCGCGGCCGCGGCGGGGGATTCTGGGTGATGGCGGACGACAAGATCTGGGGCTACAGCTACCGCTCTGTCTCGGGCAACTTCGCGAACTTCTCGAAGGACCTCCGGTTCACGGGCCACTTCGAGGTGCCGAAGGGCTTGAAGGAGATCACGGTCCAGACGGGCAGCTGCGAAAGCTTCGAGCTGGCCGACGCGAACGGGAAACTCGTGGCGCAGAGCGGCCCGGCGGGCTTCAAGACCTGGAAGTGCAAGGTCGATGCCCCTGGCGTCTGGTGCTTCCGCATCCTCAACGGCTCGATCCGCTTCTTCTCGCCGCTCAACAGCGTCTTCGCCTCCTGCCCGGAGAATTTGCCTCGCATGGCGCAGTAGGCGCCTGCGGCGCCAGATAATAGATAGTAGATAGCAGATAATAGATATTTAGCGGCTTCTTTCTCTTTCGTGGAGGCGAAGGGGCAGGGCCGGGCGCCGTCCCGGCCGCCATGCAACGGGAGTTGCGGCGCTCTCGGCGAGAGCGCCCTACCACGTGGCCGCAAGGGCAATGTTTGGTAGGGCGGCCTAGCCGAGGCCGCCGCGCGCCTGTATGGGAGGGCAGGGCGCACGCCAACCGGCGGGGCGAACTTCTTCGTGGCTTCGTGCCTTCGTGTGAGATAATCATCCCGCCCTGCCTGCCGGCGGCATCTGGGAGTATTGGAGTTAGGGAGGCTAGGAGGTTTTCGAGGTTTGGCCCGCCTGCAGCGGGCGAGGTTGGGCGCCTGGCGGCGCGAGGTTGCGCCGCTGCGCGGCGAGGTTTATATCTCCTATTTCCTAACTACTATCTACTATCTGCGGCGGCCCCGCCGCCGCTAGAAGAAGAGCGTGACGATCTGCCAGGGGCCGATGTCCTGAAGCGTCACGACGAGTTCGTCCGGCGTCTTGCCGGGCGCGGTGGCGACGGGTTCCGGTTCGTGCATGTCCGCGTTCTGGAGAAGCGCCGTGCGCGAGACGGGCCGGCGCACCCGGACTTTGATTTCGTCCGTGCGCCCGATGGAGAGGTTGAGGAGCGTCACGCTGTCAAGGCGGCCGTCGTCGCGGACGCGCGGGAGGATGCGCAGCGGGCGGCAGGCGTCGACGCGCACGGGGAAGGTCCCGCCGGTGACGGCGTCGAGGTCGTCGAGCAGTTTCGTCCGGCGGGCGACGAGCGGGTATTGGTCCACGCCCTGGACATCGACCACCGGCATGGAGGCAAGCGCCTTGATGTCCTCGGGGGTCTTTTCGCTGTTCGACTTGCCCGTCAGATACCAGGCGGAGACGGCGGGGTTGGCCACCGTGACGGGGATGCCGGCGCAGGCCAGGGCGACATCGGTTGCGTCGCGCAGGTCGAAGGTGAGGGTTTCCCCTGCCGCCGAACCGACGAAGCGGGCGAGGCCGCCGAGGCGGGTCCGGCGCGTCGAGGCGGCAAGGCGCTCGAAATAGGGACGCGCGCGGAGCAAAGTCGAAAGGAAGCGATCGTATTCTTCCACCGGGAGGGGGTTCTCGGCGGGGAACCAGTAGAGCGAGAGGGAGTCGCAGCCCGAAGCCAGCGCGAGCGCGCACTCGGTCATGATCGCTCCCGGCGACTTGTGGAGCAGCTTGCGCGTGTAGGTTTCCTGTTCATAGCAGATGGAGGCGACGACGTTGCCTCCATCTGCATTAAGTCGGCCCTGCGGGCCGTTAAGTGCGGCTTCGCCGCTTAAATCGCCGCTGTGCGGCTTTAAACTCCTGCAGCGCTCCGCCTCGCGCGCGACGGAGAGGCACTTGACCACCATGCCGCGCGGTTCGCTTTCCGTATAGAACCCGTCGCCGGGACGGATGCCCGCGCCCTGGTTGCGCGGGCCGGAGAGCGCCCGCAGCACGGGGCCGTAGTCCGAAGCCGTGTAGAGGCAGTCGGCCCTGATGGACTGGTAGCCGAGACGGCAGGGGCTGCCAAGCTCGTCGGCGGCCTTTCGCACCGCGCCCGCGAAGAGGGCGAGCGATTCGGCGTTGAAGTCGCTCCACTGCCTGCGCAGCGGTTCGTGCGCGACGCCCCTGTCGTAGAGTTTCTTCACCAGCGTTTCGCGTGTCCATTCGTCGCCCGTCTTTTCGTTGAACGCGGCGATGCATCGGTCGCAGTAGCAGCCTTCGGGCTTTGCGGTGCCGAGGCGCAAGTCGTCGTCAAGCCAGTAGGAGGCGGGGTTGCAGATCCGCATGATGGTCTTGGCGAAGTTCTTCTCGTAGTCGAGGACGAACGGCGAGCGGGGGCAGGGGATTCGGAAAGTCCTGCCGTCTCGCCCCACCTGCCAGGCGTCGTCGGGGAAGGCTTGGGCGCCGGGGCTCGGCTGAGCGGGCATTTCGGCGTGGCCGAGTGTGACACCTTGCTGGAAGGAGAAGAGGATGCCGAGCTCCTCGCAGGCCTTGCGGTAGCGGACGATGTTCTCGCACGAGCGTTCCAGCTCCGGAATCGTCTTGTACCCCGGCGTGCAGAACCAGAACTCGTCGCACGCCAATGGGAAGCGGCGATGGCATTCGACGAGGCTCTCGAACATTCCATTCACGTTATAGACCGCGCCCTGGTGGCGTATGACGATGAAGGGCCATTTTGAAGCGACCGCGCCGGTTTTCGCCGAAGCCGCGGTTGCGGCATGGCCCGGCAGCGGGGAAAGGCCGAGGGTTGCGCAGAACAAAGGGGCGATGAGATGCGGGCGTTTCATGGTCAATTCTCCAGATACGATCATGCTGCAAACATTATACCATGCTTGGCCGCTGACGCGGCGAGGTTGCGCCGCTTGCGCGGCGATGTTGCGCCGCTTGCGCGGCGAGGTTGCGCCGCTTGCGCGGCGATGTTGCGCCGCTTACGCGGCGAGGTTTTAATATCTCCTATCCCCTATCTCCTATCCCCTATCTCCTATCTTACGGAGGGGGAGGGGATGTCGGCCCGGTTGGGCCGACACTAATAAGTTGTTGTCCATTGTTGAAGTTGTTTTCTAACCAAAGGGGGCGGGGTCTCAATTCAAAACAACATCGACAACTTTCAGCAACTTCGTTCGTGCGCCCGCCAACCGGCGGGCGAACCTCTTCGTAGCTTCGTGCCTTCGTGTGAGATAAGCAACCCCGCACCGTCGTCGGCCGGTTCTGATGCGGCGCGACGATGCGATCCCGCATGTTTTGCAAGCAAATTTGCAATTCACCCGAAGGAGGACGGCGGCGCCCCGGGTTGCGGCGTGGACTTCGAACCCTCATACGAGGTCTATCCCAACAACAACTACTACTTCTTTGACTGCGAGTTCGCGGACAACGTCGGCGACGCCGGCATGATGCTCGCGACCTCAACGTACCTTCCCGTCACCATCTACGCCAAGCGCTGCGTCTTCCACTCGCCGGGGACGGACATCGCCGTCCGCGCCCGCGCCGGCATCTACGTCATCAACAATTCGCCGGCGCCGTCGACGAGAAGATGTTCAGAATCAACTGCAAGCCGGGCTACACGGGCTACTTCGAGGTGCCGGCCGGGAAGGCCTGCGCCATTAAGCTCATGGGCGGCGGCATGGAAATCCGCAACGGGGCAGGGGAGGTCGTCTGCCGCCGCGGGGCGGGGGACTACTACGGCATCGCCCTCCTCACGTTCCGCGCATCGGGCGGCGCGAACGAGGTCTTCTCCTTCACCTGCCTCAACGACTTCGCCGTCTTCAAGTTCTTCGCGCCGCTTTCCGGGCTCTGGGCCGAGAAGCCCGAGTGGCTGCCGAGGCGCCTTGCGGCGCCAGATAGGAGATAAGAGATAGGAGATAAGAGATAGGAGATAAGAGATAGGAGATGGGAGATAGGAGATGGGAGATAGATTGCGGGAGGTGTGCGTGGGAATGAACAGGAGGATGGCTTTGCGGCTCAAAAAAGATGTGATTAGCAAGAAGGGAACAGGAAACGGGCAAGGGAATTGAGATATAATAAGTAAAACTACCTTCATGACAGATTCCCGTTCCAATTCGTCCGATTTGCTTGGCACGGCGCCGGTCGGCAGGCTTCTGCTGAAGTTTTCGATCCCCGCCATCATCGCCTCTATCGTCAACGCGCTCTACAGCCTCGTTGACGTACTCTACCTCGCGCATTTCAGGAGCGGAATGGAGGAGGCTGGCCGGGGGGCGCTCGTCGCGGGCCTCACGGTCACCCTCCCGTACACGATGGCGCTCGCGTCCTTCGGCGTTCTCGTCGGCGCCGGCTCCAGCGCGCTCCTCTCGATCAGGCTCGGCGAGGGCGACCACGAGGGCGCCGAGAAGATCGTCGGCCAGACAATAGCGCTTAAGGTGCTCTTCTTCCTGGTCGTGCCCGTGGTGGCTTATCTCCTAATGGAACCCTCGCTCCGGCTCTTCGGCGCGACCGAGACATCGATTCCGTACGCGACGAACTATCTCCGCGTCATACTCCTCGGCAGCGTCTTCCTCAACCTCGGCTACGGCATGAGCGGCCTCATCCGCGCCGAGGGGAACGCGACGATGTCGATGGCGATGATGATCACGGGCGCCATCGTGAACATGCTTCTCGACCCCGTCTTCATTTTCGGCGGATTCGGTCTGCCGTGGATAGAGGTCGGCGGGCGGGCGCTCTTCATCGACCTCGGCCTTCGTCCGGGTGGAATCGCCGGCGCGGCCTGGGCGACGAACATCGCGATGTTCGTATCGACCTGCATGGGGTTCGCCTATCTTTGCAGCCGCCGCAGCCCCGTCCGCCTCCGCCTGCGGCGCATTCGCATCTACCCGCGGATCGCGGCGCGCGTCTTCGCCATCGGGCTCAGTCCGGCGCTGCTCCAGATCATGCTCTGCTTCGTCCAATCGACCTTCCTCCGCGGCTACAGGACCTGGGGCGGCGAGGAGGCCGACCTCTACCTCGCGGCGGCGGGAATCATCCACAACGTGCACCTCTTCGTCCTCGTCCCGACGGCAAGCATCGCGACGGCCGCCCAGCCGATCATCGGCTACAACTTCGGCGCGGGGAACACCGAGCGGATGATGAGCTGTCTCCGCAAGACCCTTTACGGCGCCTGGTCGTGCGGAATGGCCGCCTTCCTCTTCCTGATGGCCTTCGCTCCGGCCCTCGCGCATGCCTTTTCCTCTGACCCCGTTGTTCTGCAGAAGACGGCATGGGGCATGAGGGTGATCTCGGGCGGATTCTGGTTCTAC
>JAEEGL016981662.1_pt1 | contig 10285 bp, 3 predicted proteins | sample 9134231 | NCBI WGS metagenome assembly JAEEGL01 (sample SAMN16246548, study PRJNA631951) | gut metagenome | biome: gut microbiome; feature: rumen; material: fiber-attached | host: Bos | place: Iran: Karaj | collected 2018-10
AAATAAGTTTCTTTTTTCTTATTGATATCATCTACTTTATAGTCACCTAAAAGATATTCTCCACTTACAAACTTATTAAATATTAGATAAGGATCAATATCCCTAACTGTATTTAACTCTTCATTTAGTTTAATACGTGTTTCATATAATTTAGAATCACTATACTTCTTTAAGTATTCAGTATGTCTATTTTCATAATATTTATCTATTTTCTTTTCATTACGGAAATAAATACTCTTAAAGTTTATTTCGATAGTCTTGATGATATCTGGATTTTTCCAATATATTTCTTCAAAACAACTATTTAGTTCTTCATCACTAGCATTATTTAATATTTTTTCCATATAAGTAGCAGCATACTTATTAAAGTTAAAATCTTCTTTAGTAAGTGTTACTTCTACTTTCTTAAAGGCTTCAATTATCTTAATAATACAAGCATTAACACTTTTTAAATCTTCTTTATAATATCTATGTAATTGGTATAAGTAATAATCTAGATGCATCTTTTCATATGAGGTATTGTATTTGTTCCATTCATTGATAATATTACATCTCTCTAAGTCTTCTTTTAACTGATTTATAGAGACGTTTTCCTGGAGGTTATTAAATTTACTTAATCTTAGTTCTATTTCTTGTTTTACTACGTTTAATCTATTAGTATCATTTACAATTTCTTCGTTAATATAATCAGTTTTTCTCTTACGATTATATTTAGTATTTACGGGAAGGATATCTAATATTTTTTTGTATTCTTCATATTTAGTTGTTAATTCCTCATTCATTCTTATCTTTTCCCTCTTCTATTACTTTGTTTAATTCAACTTGAAGAAATTCTAAGTGTTCTGAAATTAAACGATATAGATTAAGTAATTCATCATTTGATATTTCTTTAATTCTCTCTTCCATCATAGATACCTCACTTTATTATTATATACCTAATAACCTCACCAATTAAAGTACTTCCGTCATATAATCTGAAAGATAACTGGTAAGTACCTGTCAACAAAGTGTCTTTAAATGGCAAAGATACTGTATTTGTAGCATATGGTGTTTGAACTAATAAGTACTCATTTGTATTAGTAGTTCCATAGATTGTTTGATCTACAAAATCTTGAAGATCTACTAATTCATAGTTAGTATCGTATACTAAATCGTATTTACGACGATACATAGCTATTCTGATATTAGGATTATCTAGAAGTGATGTATAACCTATCGTTACATTTAAACTCTTATCATTACCGTTTCCAGAATAAACTACTGAATTATCATCAATAACTGGATTTAATCCATACTTACTATTGATTATTGGTAATGTCATATTATGAATATTGGTATTTCCTGAACTGAAGTAGATACCATCTGGAGAAGCAAATGTTTCAAAGACAAATGTATATGTACCAGTTGCTAAACTTGAGTTCTCCGTATTAAAGATGATCCACTTCTCAGCATTACCTACTTTATCAGATAATTTAATATGAGTATAACCCGCAATATCTGGATAATATCTCTTGTTATCCATATAGAAATATGTACCGGTTAAGTCTGTTCCTGATAGGACATGTCCATTACTATTCTTAATAGATATTTGTACTCCTAACCTTGAATCAAAATACTGAGTATCGGTAATTGTTACTCCACTTAATGTAGAGTTCGTATAGTTAACTAAGACATCGATTTCATCATTATATCCAATATATAGTGGATTTAAATCTGGCGTAGCAGTTAACTGAATCTGTGAGTCTAATCCGTAATATAAGTTATATGTTAATTGTGAGTGCTGGATACCTAATACGGTGATAATTGTTTCTTCATTAGAATCTCTTAACTCCATCAGTAACGTATTACCTAGTTGGTTTGAAGTAAAGCCTGAATCAGAGAAGTCGACGATAAAGATAAACTCTTCTTCACTATGGGTGCCATTGTAATAGATAGCATTCATCGTGGCATCGTTATACATATTTATCGTACTTTCAGTACCCATTCTCTTAAATTTAGAAAGTGGATATGAGCAATCTCCTTCTAATTGGAATTCAGCCTCAGCTGCAGCTTGATCAGCAGCATCTACTACATAATAGTAATACTCTGGATTTGCTGAAGCAAAGTCAATCATAGTCATCTTAGTTCCTGCTGGAAGAACAAGTGAAGATGATAATACATGATGATATCCAGCACGATATAGATTAGTGCTATCACCAAAGATAGAATAATAAGCACTTAATTTACTCTTTGTAGTTATATTGATTGAAGTAGATGTAAATAATTCATATTTATCACCAGGAGTCATAGATCCTTCATACTCTGTTGTTTGGAATAATGCTGTCGACATATTTACATTGATAACTAAACGTTTTATCTCGTTAGACAAAGCACTTAATTTAGTAATTGCCATTACGGAAATTCTACCAGTACCTAAGTCTTTTTCTTCACTTAAGTTCTTAGAGTGGTATAGATAGAATAACAAAGTTGGAACGGCTGTTGAATTTTCTCCTTCATAGTAGTTTACTCCACTCATATTTGGATTAGTTGTGAAGAAGTTTGTCTTACCTGTTGTTAACCAACCTGTATTAGATGCTTCCATTGATAGACCGAAGATATTATTAGCATCTTGAGCTGTAGCAGCTACTCTTGGAATATTATTCTTATCAACTAAAGATATACCTTGTTCAATCTCTGAACTATCAAATCCAAGGATTTGGAATGAGGTATTTGGCTTATAGAATTCTAAGAATGATACCTCTAAAGAACCTAATGTTGAATACTTAGATGCTACTAAGTTTACATTGTACTCGATAACATTTTCTCCGATAAACCACATATAAAATTGTGATGCTTCAGGAGTTGGATTGATATAATCAACGATATTTGTCTGATTACCATCTTCGCTCATGAAGTTACTATAGAAACCATTAATTTTAATATTATGGTTATTAGTATGCTTACCTAGTACGTAACTACCACGAGTAAATGTTCCTTCCCAAGGTAGTACATCTCCTGGATTATAGGTATTACGATAAATACCATTGTTAACTTGATCTCCATTGTAATTGAACATTCCAAGGAAAGACATTCCTATTACTTCACCGTAGTCAGTAACTTGCTGGTCATGAGCGATATTTAAGTTTTTACCTTCAAGCATATATACACGGTTATCAACACTTCTATTAGTAATCGTATTAGTTTCAGTATTAATAGTAACAACCGCAGGATTACCAGAGCTATCTAAACTTTCAAATTGCTCAAGTAAGTTAGCTCCAGTATCTAGATATAATTGGGAGTTGTTTTTAAGTTTTAGATTTTCAACTCTCGAAATTGAGAATAACTCAGTATCATATTCATTTGCTCTATCGACTGCACCATGTAATAAAATACTTGAATTATCGATAGTAACATATTTAACACGCTGTATTGAAACATTTCTCTTAGGTGTATTAGCTACTCCATAATTATAAATATTTAAGTAGCTATCACCACTAGCAGAAGAAGCGTTACCTCCACCATAGAATGATCCATCAATGGCAAAGTTTGTATAGTTTTGCGCATTGACATTTATTTCTGTTCCTTGAGTAACACTGATGAAGAACCAGTCGTATGTCTCAGAACCAGCAGCATTAGCTTCACCTCCACCGAAGACATGTCCATAGATATGGATATCATCACGATCTAGAGTGTTGTTAGGATCAGCTGTCGTTCCAATATTAACATCTGTACTACCATAGATTACAGAAGTATTAGCACCTCCGTAAACATTTCCATAGATAGTACCACCAGCAATATTTACTGTACTTTGAGAATTGTTATTAGCTTGAACTCCAGTAGCTGCTTGGTTTCCTCCGCCAAATACACTTCCTGTATGAGGAGGAACTGAACTACTTGTTCCAATAACAGTATTTCCATCAACTGTAATACTTGTGCTTCCTTGTAAGATAGCTGTGCTACCATTCCCTCCAGCATAAGCACTACCTAGTATTGTTGCATCAGTAATCGTAACTGTTGAAGAGCCTGCAACAACACCCATGTTTCCACCACCATAGATATTGGTATTAACTGTACCACCATTGATATCTACTACTGTGTTTCCAGTACACTGTGCTAGATTTCCACCACCATAGATATTACCAACTGTACCATTATTAAAGGTTACACTAGTAGTACCAACTTGGGCTTTATTACCTCCACCAAAGATATCACTTATTGGACTTGATACATTATTAACTGTAACATTTGTCGTTGAAACAGTTCCACTATTATTTGATCCACCATAAATAGTTCCAACATTACCATTATTAATAGTTATTGTCGAACCATTTAATCCGGCATTATTTCCTCCACCAAACATAGTAGTAACAGTTCCACCTGTTTGAACGATATAAGCAGAACCACTATTTGCTTGATTTCCTCCAGCATATACATTAGTTGCTGTTCCATTCATTATATTGATTGTCGAAGATATCGTATTACCTCCGGCATTGTTACCACCATAAACGTCAGTAGCACTTCCACCATTATAGTTAATAGTACAATTGTTAACAGAACCACTAGTGTTAGAGCCACCAAATAGGCTTCCTACTGCACATCCAGTTTTATTAATATTAACAGTAGTTACACTTGCTTCATTTCCACCACCAAAGACGTTAGGTATCGTATTTCCATTATTAGTTAAAGTAACATTAGCAGTAGTAGCATCTACTTCATTACCACCACCATAAACATTACCATTTATCGTAGCAGTTCCGTTTATTGTTACATTAGTAGTTGTACAGCTTCCACCTTCGTTATTTCCACCGAAGACGTTAGAACATGTACCACTTGTAACACTTACATTAGAAGTTGTAACAGTTCCTAACTGGTTAGATCCACCAAAGATGTTACTTGTAACTGTCGAACCTTGTTCATGAACATTAGTAGTTGTAACACTAGATCTATTACCACCACCATAGACGTTACCGATAGTTCCACCATTTAGATATACATGGTTAGAACCTGTATGACTACCAGCTTGGTCATGTCCACCGAAGACATTACCTACTGATCCACCGTTTATATTAGTAGTAATTGTACCAGCTGAGTTTGGTGTATAAGATACTCCATCAACTGTACCACCTTTACCACCACCAAAGATTGAACCTTGAACAGTACCGCTGTTCATATTAACAGTAGTCGAATAACTAGAGTTTGATGCATTATGTGTCGTACCGTTTACTGTACCATAGGCACTTCCACCATAGACATTACTGCTAATTGTTGGCGATTCATTAGTTCCTTGTGTACCAATATTAACTATGACATTACCAGCCATATAAGTACCTTGGTTATAGTTAGTATCATTTTGATATCCACCTTCACCACCGCCATAAACATTGCCGATAGTTCCACCATGGATATTAACTGTCGCTGTACCATAACATGTTCCATATGTATCAGAACCACCGAAAACGTTAGCTATAGTTCCACCATAAATATCAATATCTATAGTGCTATCACTTGTATGGTTACTAACACTGAAGTCATTACTCTTTGAACCGCCGTAAACTCCTCCATTTATAGTACCATCTAAAACTTTTATTTTAGTAGTAGCTATTTGATTCTCTTGAGTTCCAACAGATCCATAGTTACCACCACCATATACTGACTTATTAATAGTTCCACCATTAATAATTACGCGAGAATGATAAGCTGATGCTACGGTAAGGTCACCGCTAAATCCTCCTCCAGCTCCAAAGACTGAACCAGATTCAACACCATTTAAAGTATCGTTTTCTGTACCAATAACAGCAGATCCTCCGACATATACTACAGTAGTTGCACGTACTGCACCACCACCATAGTTATTCGCATAACTATAAGATCCACCTAGAACACTATAATTAATAGTTCCACCAGATACATTTATAATACGATTTCCTTGAGTAGCACTTGATGTAGCACCAGTATATATCTGTCTGATACTACCACTACTCATGCTTGCATAAACGTAGTTATCGTCATATCCACTTTGGAAACCTGAGCCTCCAAGAACGATATTAATAACAGCGCCTTCATTTTTAAAGCCAACTGGCGAATACACATGAGTTGAACTACCTCTTCCTCCAACGTATATGCCTGCTCCATTTTGGCTCGTATTTGCAGTATTTTCTGGAGTAAATCCAAACATTCCACTCCTTAGATATGTAAAGGTTACGAATGGACTATCATTTCCAGCATAATATCTAGCTGAAGAAGATCTATCATTGAATCCTGTCATACCGATTCTAAATTTTAACTTACTATTATCATTATTTGCTTTATCATAATCACTACCTAATATAGCAGTAGCATTAAATGTTGATGAAGCATTAGTATAACCATGACGGAAGATATTATAGAAACCACTTTCTACGATAATAGTATATGCTCCTGATACAGAACCAGTATATTGTCCATAAATTGTATTAGAAACGATATGATTAGCATTGTTATCACTAGTAATAATATTTCTTCCTATTTTAACATTGTTACCATTACAATCTATAGAGTTATTATTAGTATTACTACCAAAGTCTGTACCATTTCCAGAACCTTCATTATCAGGTCCATTTAGTTTTATATTTTCAAGTACTAAATCATTTCTTACTACAAATGGGTTACTATTCATCGTTAAGATACCAGTTTGAGTTGTTCCGTTTACTGCTGTTCCTGTAACTGTAAATGGTCTATTTCTAGCACTTGTACCAGAAGTTGTAGTATTTTGAATTTCACTAATATTGATTGCTGCTCCTGTATGTCTAAAGATATTTTGATCACGAGTTACCAAGTAATAATAATTCGTATAATCTATAACACTATCATTAGCATCATAATTGATTTGAGAAATTGGAGTATTATCACTATTAGTCATAGTTTCATAACCATCAATTAATTTATAAGCAGTACTACAACTTGATGTACTAGTACATATTGTTCCACTACTTGTATAGTACTCTTTAGTATTAAGCATTGCTGTAGTTGGATTACTTACTTTATAGAAGTATCCTCTTGCATCTCCACCATCTGGTACATCAAATTTACGTACATATCCAGTAATAGCTGTCATCTGATATGTACCATTTGGATCTGGTTCTAAATGCATATAATCAGTATTATAATTAGAAACCTCTTCTGTATATGCTCTCGTGTTCTGGTTAGTATATCTATAAATAATATCATAAGAATTTCCATCATATAAAAGATTATTATTGCTGAACTGATGGCGTGAGTAAACATAACATCTGTTATAGTTACCACAAGTAGTATTATTAGAGTTTGCTAATCTGTAAGTCGTATCTGTTCCTCTTTGGTACCAGTAGTTACGAGGAATCGCTCCGTACCTTCCTACTGTATATTCAAATTCCATATATTCATATGCTTGATTCCAATAAGGAGAAGCTGGTGTTACTTCTATGATAGGTTCATCATAATATGCTTGTTGCATAGAAATATCATTGAAAGTACTAATGTCTGCAAGATCTGTTATAACGTTTGCACGATGCCAACTAGCATTAAGATATATTTTTAATTCAGTTCCACCACTTGTTGGTACAATTAAATATCTAGTATATTTGTCAATTCGATATTCAAATGTTGAGTTTTCACACAAATCAGTAGAAGTCTCACTATTTTGATTACAAACCCAACCATTAAATCCAAATTCCGTACCATTTTCAACTGGTCTCTTAGTAAATGGATTATCTATTAAAGGAATCTTTATATAGTTACTGTTGTTAAATGTAGCTAAAGTTCCATCAGCATTTCTTTCTAAAGCAAAGTATTTATAATAAATTATTTTATTAATATTTTCATTGTTAATTGGTGATATTTCTCCAACTAGGTTTGTCCTATTATAGTCTGTTCCATCATAAGTTATTTGAACAGCAACTAAATACTGATCATCATAGTGACCATATCCACCATCTGGAGGAAGTGTTGCATTTCTAATCTCTGTATAGTCTAATCCTTTAAAATAATCATAATCTTCATCGAGAGTATTTAAAATCATAACTTGTGTACTATGATTAACAGATGTTGGCGAAGGAGTAAAGGCTGTAGTTGGAGGTGCTGCTCTCAAGATTGGTGATTTAGTTAATTCAGGAAGCATTACTGGAGTGGGTTCGTTATAGTTGTAACCAAAAGTTCCTTCATTATAACTCCATGAGTAGTTTTCTTCTAAATCATTATTTAAAAGAAGCATAATTGTCTCATAGTTATTATTACTACTTACCTCTTCTTCATTTAGATATATTTTGTTATCACTTCTTACAATATATTGGTTTGGATTCATAGCTATATCGTTGATATTGCTATAAGGAATAATATTTACTTGATTATTTAAAGAAGTTGTCTTACTGATAACTAGTCCAGGAGCTGTAGCAATATTACTTGCAACACCACCTATTGTAGAACTATATGTGCTATCAATAGTACTCTCTACATATATTTTAGAGAAGTCCGTCTTCTCATTATAGATACCTACTACTGTTCCTAATAAGTTGTTTTCATTTTCTGTAGTATTTTTAAAATCAAAGGAAGCATTACTAATAGAAATGTTTTTAATAGTTGCTAACTCTTCTGGTAATACTTTAGCTGCTATCAAACCAGTAAAGACATGTCTTTCTGATGGGATAGTTTCTATTTTAGTATTCTCCATAGATAAGTTATAAATTGTTGCATCAGTAATAGTACTGAATAATCCGTAGTAATCATAGTTGTTAATATTATTAACAGCAAAAATTATATTATTAATCTTATGACCTCTACCATTTAGTTCTCCGCTAAAGTTCTCACTTATAGCAGTAAATTCATGTTCTCCCATATTGATGTCAGAAGAAAGTTCATAAGATAAATTTCCATAAGTAGTATTATCACTCTCAAGAACTGATTTAAAGTAAGCTAACTCTTCTCCGTTACTAATTACGTAAGGATTTTCATGAGAACCATTACCACCTGCAAATGACTCAGCAATTGTCGTTCCATTCCAACCGCTTTGATCAGTATCACTACTGAAACTTTTGTGAATAGACCATAGGAAAACAACAGCAATCATAGCAATTGCTATTAAAATGAATTGGAAATGATTTTTAACTAGTTTTTTTACATTCATTTTTGCCTATTCTCCTAAATTATATTGTAACACGAAATGCCTTATTATTAAAACAAAATACAACAAAAAAAGAAGATATTTTTTATATCTTCTTTAATCACCAATTAGGTCCAATTATGGGTTGTTAGGGTTTTCTGTACTTAATTGAACTTTGAATCCGATATTAGATCCTGTTGCATTATTTTCGCAGTCGATATCTTGTCCTTCAATCCACATATAAACTCTATACTTAGTAACTCCAGCTGGGAATGTAGCAACAAATGTATTGTATGATGAGTTATTCTCATTAGTTACAATTGTTGGAGTAACAGCAGTTGTATTAGTTGTTACTGTTCCGTTAACTACGCTCTTTAATGGAGCTGCAGTAGTAATTTGGCTATTGATTCCACGATATGGAACACGGTTATATAAACCTGATCCAGTTGAAGTTTCAGTTAATGTTACACCATAGTCTGGAGCAACTTGTTGAACAACAAATTGTGTATGTGCATCAGCATTTGGTTCCCACATTAATACACCTGATGTAGTACCATTATTAAGTGCAGTAATTGTAGCAGGTGATGATGCAGAACTTGTGTTACCTAAGTTAACAAAAGCAATTCTTGCTGAGTTCTTAAGTCCACGGTCAGTTTGATCTAAATTGATAACATCTGATTCACTTGTTAAATATACTGTTTGTGCAGTATCAACTCTGACAAATAAGTCAAATGCGATAAACTTACCAGTATTACCAGCAGCTTCAGTTTCTAAAGCAGTTCTGATAGTATAATCTCCGGTACTAGCATCGTTTTCGATTATTGATGAGTACATATTTAATCTACCAGCTGATGTTGGAACAAGGTCTGTAGATACAGCTGTTACTTCAGTTGGTACTTGGTTTACTGCTCCACTATAAGCACCACTTGTAATATCGTTATTCGTAATTACTGATTTCCAGTTCTCTGCATTTGTAGAAATCTGGATACCGTTACTAGCATCAACGTGTACATCTAACTCGTTGATTGTAACAACTCTGTTAGCTGTGAACCATGCATAAGTTGATGTTCCGAACATAACTATTGTTAAGAATAATAGTAACAATAATGTTCTGAATTTTTTTCTTCTTTTTTCTTCTTTTCTAGTTTTCATTCTTTTTTTCTTCATCTCCTATCTTTTGTTCTATATGTTCTT
>JAEEGL017392608.1_pt1 | contig 10285 bp, 6 predicted proteins | sample 9134231 | NCBI WGS metagenome assembly JAEEGL01 (sample SAMN16246548, study PRJNA631951) | gut metagenome | biome: gut microbiome; feature: rumen; material: fiber-attached | host: Bos | place: Iran: Karaj | collected 2018-10
ATAGAGCGCGATATGGACAAGTATTTCCGCGCTTTCAACCTCATCGGACTCAACGACTTATTGTAAAACTATAACCAAATACAAATGAAAACTCAATTCCTCCGCGCATTTGCCGCCGCTGCCCTTCTTCTTGCAGCGCAGCTCGGCTTTGCCCAGACGATTACCGTCAGCGGAAAAGTGCTGGACGCCTCTGACGGCCAGCCGCTCATCGGAGCAGGTGTCATCCCCTCCACCGGAGGCGGCACCATCACCGATGTCGACGGTAGTTATTCCATCAAAGTTTCCGGGGATGCGTCTCTGACTTTCAGTACTCTGGGATATGTGTCTGTCACCGAGGCCGTCGGCGGACGTGCAGTAATAAACGTAGTCCTCGAGCCTGAGACCCAGACTCTTGACGATGTCGTCGTCCTTGGTTATACCACCCAGAAGAAGGCGGAACTCTCCAGCGCCGTCGTCACTATGTCGGGTGAGAAACTGCACGATGTCGTCACTCCTGACGTAGGCAATATGCTACAGGGCAAGGTTGCCGGCGTTCTGGTCTACAATGCCAGCGGACAACCCGGCGAGGCTGCCCAGATCCGTGTCCGTGGTACCGGCTCCATCGCCGCCTCCGCTGACCCGCTTTATGTGGTGGACGGTATTCCCGGCGGTTCCTTCAACCCCAACGACGTAGAGACCATCTCCGTCTTGAAGGATGCCGGTGCGACCGCAATCTATGGCTCAGATGCTGCCGGCGGTGTCATTGTCGTTACGACAAAGAAGGCCAAGGCCGGACAGAAGACAGCGATTGAGTTCAAGGCCCAGGGAGGTATCAAGCAGGCTCTTAGTGGCCGCTTCCATCCGATGGACTCCGAAGAACTCTATTACTTCGTCCGCAAGATGATTTCCGGAACTATGGCTCCTTCCCAGATCAAGAAGAACTATCCGGAAAGCCTGATAGACCAGAATTTCGACTGGATGAACGAGTCCTTCAAGCTTGGCGTTACCCAGAACTACTACGCCTCCGCTGCCGGAAGCACCGACAAGCTGACCTACTTCGCCAGCCTCGACCACTATCGGGAGAAAGGTACCCTTATCAATACCAACTACGCCCGCACGACGGGTCGTCTGAACCTTGGCGCCAAGCTTGCCAAACGCTTGGATATGAATGTCCGCCTGCAGTTCGACGACTCCTCCAGCCAGGGTGAGTCCAGCTATGTCACCCTCGAGTCGGCCTACCGTATGTCGCCCTGGGACAACCCCTATGACCAGAAAACCGGGGAAATCCTCTATGTGACCAACGGCACCCGCACGGACAATGGCGGCAAATGGTATTCCCACGACAAGTACAACATCTTCCACAACGAGATTTACAATTCTTCCAAGTCTGACGGTTTTGACGTGACCGGCGACCTCCAGCTTATCTGGCGCATTACCGATCACTTGAGCGCTACCAGCACCAACCGTTATTCGACTTCGGCTTCGACCTGGAAACTTATCATCGATCCCCGCACCGCTGTCGCAGACTATCCTGATGGAGTCATTGACAAGAATCTCTCCACCGGACGCAGTTTCTCCACTTCCAACCTGCTGAAATACAGCAATACCTTCGGCAGTGCCCATACGGTCAACGCTATGGTAGGTTACGAGTGGGGCAAGTGGAGAACCGACTATACCAGCGCCGAGGGCGTCGGAATGAAGGGTGGCCTTACCGTCTTGAATGCTTCCTCCCCCAATGGAGTAGGCGGTTATTATCAGGAAGGTGAGGGCTGGTCGGTATTCGGCCAGGCCCAGTACAGCTTCAAGGAGCGTTACGTCGTAACGGCTTCCGTGCGTGCGGATGCTTCATCCGTATTTGCCCCCAAGAGCCGCGTCGGCGTCTTCCCCTCCGTCTCCGCGGCCTGGCTGGTGACCGGTGAGGACTTTATGGAGAATGTCCCCGCAATCTCCAACCTCAAGCTCAGGCTCAGCTATGGCGAAACGGGTAATTCCAATATCGCCCCTTATTCGTATATGTCTACTTATGAGGCCAACGCCCGAGTTCAGTATCAGGGCGCCGTGGGTATGTATCCCGCCGTCCAGGAGAACCCCAAACTCCACTGGGAAAGGGCCAAGATGACCAATTTCGGTATCGACTTCGGGCTTAAGAACAGGGTGGACTTCACGATCGATCTCTACCATATCTTGAACACCGACCTTCTGCTCAAGGTCCCGACCTCTCCTTCGACCGGTTTTGCCGAGATTACCAAGAACAGCGGTATCATCAGGAATATGGGCGTGGAGCTTGGAATCGCTTCCACGAACATCCGCAAGAAGAACTTCAGCTGGACCACCGACTTCAACATCGGATTCAACAAGAATACCGTGCTGTCGCTTCCGAAGGACGAGATCATCCAGACCTCAAGCAGCACTTCGGCACGACAGATTCTCCGCCCCGGAGAGCCGCTTTACTGCTGGTATATGCCCAAGTGGCTGGGTGTCAATCCTGACAATGGCGACCCTCAGTGGGAGCACCTCATCAAGGACGAAAAGGGCAACGTGATCCGTACGGAACCCACCGATGTGTTCGATCCGGACAATGATTCCCAGATTGTAGGAGTGGCTTCTCCTTTGTTCAACGGAGGTCTTGCGAATACCTTTACCTATGCCACCGAGTCTATGGGCTCGATCTCTCTCGCCGTCAACCTCAACTATGTGGTCGGCAACAAGATCTACAACTACACCCGTGTTTCGATGGATACTGACGGCCACTATACCGACTACAACCAGATGTCCATCGACAATGGGCTAGGATGGAGCCGTTGGGAGCAGAAGGGCGATATCGCGACTCATCCGAAAGCGGTTTCCGGAGGTAACAAGAACTCCGACAGCGTCAGTTCCCGTTATCTCGAGGACGGCAGTTTCCTGCGCGTTAAGAATGTCACCCTCACTTACAGCTTCCCTAAGAGATTCTGTGAAAAAATCCACCTGCAGGGGGCAAGCGTCTTTGTGACCGGCGACAATCTCTTCACCCTCACACGCTTCTCCGGGATGGATCCGGAAGTTCGTCTCGAAAGCACGATGTATGAGCTTGCCGGTATGTATTCAATGAACTATCCTGTCGGCCGTGTCTTCTCGCTTGGCCTTAACGTTAAATTCTAGTTGCCGTATGAAAAAGATAGCATTCATTCTCGCTTCCATTTTGCTGGCCGGGGCTTGCAATCTCGAAAAATACCCTTCAGACGCCCTTTCGGCAGAATCGATGAAGAATCCCGAGAATTCAGGCACCGTCACTGACGGCACATATGCGATGTTCAAGTCCATCCTTATGTTCCACGACCAGGACTATTCGGCCAACTCCTATGTGCGCCACTTCTTCCAGATGGCGGAGTTCCGCGGTGACAATATCGTACTCTGCGCCAAGACGACCGACCCTCTGAACAAGGCAATCAACTACAACGACGAGTCCGGTGACGGAAACACCAGCTACTACTGGTGGATTTCCTACAAGATTATCTTCAGTGCCAACGCGATGATAGAGGCCATCCCCGAGGACAGCACGGACCCTGTGCTGAGGCATATCCTCGGAGAGAATTATTTCCTCCGTGCCGTTTCGCATCTTAACCTGCTTCAGATTTATGCCTTCCCTTATACTCACGGGACTGAGAATCCTGGCATAGTGCTGCGCACAAGTACCGACTGCTCCGTCACGGAACGTGAGAAAGTCGGGAAATGCTACGAGCAGGTGGAGAACGACTTGATTAAAGCCGCCGAGCTGATGGAGGGCGGCACCCGCCGGGGCAACAATGGCTATGCCAGCTACGAGGCCGCAATGGGTATGCTGTCCCGCGTCCAGCTCTATATGGGCAAATGGGACGAATGCATAAAAACGGTCAACACCATCCTCGGCAGCGCCGATCCAGCCACGAAACTGGACCCCAATTATGAGAATCTTTTCCAAAACTCCAAGACTTCACCGGAGGTTCTCTGGTGCGTTGCGATGGTCCCGTCAGACTGGACCAGCCAGAAAGGCTCGCTGGGCTCGATGTACTATTCCTACGACACCAAGACCGGCAAGACCGGAAGTCCCGGAGGTGGCGGATGGGGTGAGATCTACTACTCCCAGCCTCTTATGGACCTCTTTGGCCGCTATCCGCAGGATATCCGCTACAAAACTATGGCTGAGGCTTGTGACGAGGACGCGACCAAGATGATGGTCTGCTGGCCCCAGAAGGGCGAAGGCGTGTATCGTACTATGTGGAGCGACGATAATCCTACTCTCAACACTGACGGCGAGCCGGTTTCCTGCAAGGGCCCGGACAATAAAACCTATACCATCGAGAAGAAGATTGTCAACACCTATCCTGAGTATCACGTTACCTACGGCGGCGAAGATATCCGTGTCGGAGTAATGCACAAGTGTGCCCTCAACGACAAGATTACTCTCTATCCCGTCGTGTATATGAAGAAGTTCGCCAATATGGACGGTACTCCCAACGTGCTCAATTCCCCGATTATGATCCGCTGGGCCGAGGTAATTCTCAACAGGGCCGAGGCTTATGCCCACAAGGGGGACAAGACCAATACCCTAAAGGACATCAAGGTAATCCGCGATCGTGCCGGTCTGACAGGGGAAGCCGAGATGAAAGAGGACAACTATGTCGAGCGTGGCTACGCCGACCTTGTCGACCTCGTGCTTGACGAACGCCGTATGGAGCTTTGCTTCGAAGGTTTCCGTCCCACGGACCTTGTCCGCAACAAAAAGGACATCGACCGCCGCTACGGGGGATTCCATCCGTATGAGCTGGTGAAATACAATGACAAGAGGCTGCCGTATATGATTCCTTTCGACGAGGTTTCGGTAACGCATATCCCGCAGAATCGACAATAATAATCTGTACTACCTAAATAATTTATCATTAACTAAAAAACCATTTATTATGAAAAAAGCTTTATGGTTCATTGCTGTTGCAATGATGGTTCTTGCCACTGCCTGTAACAAGGGCAAGAAAGACAACAACAAGCCCATTGACGAGGAAGAGGGCGAAGAACTCATCCAGATCGACGGACAGTTCGCCGACTGGGCAGCCCTTCAAGATGTCGCTACCGTCAAGAGGAGCAACGACTGGGTCGGCGAAGAAGTCGACGATAAGGAAAATACCCGTATCGACGCCCTTAAGGAACTGAGGGTTGCGTCCGACCAGTACAATGTCTATTTCTACCTTGAGGTAGATATGTCTATTATGTACAGGGCCGGTTTAAACTGGGAAAACAAACCTACCCAGGATGGATATGCTGCCCACCTCCAGATTCATATAGACTCTGACTGTGCTACAACTCTGAAGGATCCCAACAATCCGGAGTCTTCGGTCAAGACGGGTTATATCAACTGGATTTATGACAATGCCGGAATTGATTACTACTTCGAGGCCAGCAATATTTTCTCGACGGATGCGAGCAAAGTCGGAGAGATGGCAGGCGGAACCCTCCTGAAATATATTGGTCCTGACGGTGAAGACCTCTGGGCTAGCGATCCTCCGCTTCAGGAGGAGGTCTCCGGTGAAGGTATCTGTGCAGGCTGGGGCGTGAAGGACGGTGATATCATCAAGTATGAAATCAGCCTTACCCGTTCCTTCCTCGGACTTCACGGTGCAAGCAAGAAGATTGCCGTCGGCGCAGAGTTGTTCCAGGATGCCGACTGGGAGCTTATGGGCCTCCTTCCTCAGGCCAATACCGGTGTCGAGGGTGTCTGGACGGGCCGTATGCTTGAGGTTACCCTTATTTAACTGAACTTGTCATAGGGGCTGAGCGGAGAAAGGATTCCGCTCAGCCCCTTGATTTCTTTTAAGCATCTTCGCAAGATATGAAAGCCCTACGAATCCTTTTCCCGCTATTGCTGCTCGCCTTTGCCTGTGGAAAGCCTGACGTGCCGCCAGTCCCGGATGAAGAAAGCACTCCGTTCCCATACGATGTCACATATCAGGAGGACGAGAGCAATTTCTGCAATCCGGAACGCGGGCTCTATACCCCGGCCATCAAGTATTTCAGGGGAGATAATCTTCCCGTGGCTTCGTCGGCGTTGGCCCTCGGAGGTATCCGCTACAGCGGCAGGACTTTGATCTATTCAGAGTTCTATATTATTGGATTTCTTGACAGGGACCTCAGCGAAGAAGTGCTGGACTATCTACGTGCCCATTTTGCCAATCACAGGGAAGCCGGGGTGAAATCCGTCGTCCGTTTTGCCTATTCCGACAACCACGCGGAAAGTGCCAGGCCTTGGGATACCACCCTGGAGCAGACTCTCAGGCACGTAGCCCAGCTCAAGCCTATTTTCCAGGAGTATGCGGATGTCATTTATGTAGTACAGTATGGCTTTGTAGGAGCCTATGGCGAGGGTTACTATACTGATAACTACGGGATGAATCCCAAGACTTATGAGGATTATGCTTCCCGGCGCGCCCTTATGGAGGCCCTCCTGGACGCCGTCCCTTCAAACCGGCAGATAGCCGTTCGATATCCCCAGAGCAAGTGCGGTATTCTTGGTATTACCACGAAAGATACCATTACCGCCAAGACCGCTTTCGGAAGCACTCCTCAGGCCCGGATTGCAGCTTTCAACGACTGCTTCGTGTCTGACTACAATGATGTCGGGACCTACACCAACAGTGCTGACCGCGAGATGTGGGGGACAGAGACCAATTATGTGTCTATGGGCGGGGAAACCTGTCGTGCGCCCCAGGCATACTGCAACTGTGTCAGCACCTATGAAAATCTGGAACGTTTCCACTGGACCTACCTTAATGCAGCCTTTAATACGGAGACTCACAGTGTGTGGAAGAAAAGCGGCTGCTACAATGACATAATCAAACGTCTCGGTTACCGTCTGGTCCTTAAGGGGGCCGCTTTCGAAGGGGCACTCACTTCCGGCGGAAAGCTGAAGGTAAAACTTCACCTTAAGAATATCGGCTTTGCCTCAATTATAAACCGCAGGCCGATGCAATGGGTGCTTGTCAATGCGGACACGCCCACGGAAAAATACGTGATTCCTTCGCCCAAAGACCCTCGTGAGTGGAAGGGCGGTCACGAATATGTCTATGAAGAGACGTTGACTCTTCCCTCCGGCCTGAAGCCCGGCGCAAAATATAAACTGGCCCTGGAACTGCCGGATGATGCCGCCACGCTCAAGGACAATCCTCTATTCAGCGTCCGCTTCGCCAATCTGGATATGTTTGAAGAAAAAACAGGCTTGAATGTCCTGACAACTCTTACTGCAGAATGAATAGATTTCTTCCTCTGATAGGTTTGCTGCTTCTTGCCTGTACGTCTCCGATCGAACCGCCTCAGGAGCAGGAAGAAGATCAGCCTGTTTCCGCCGTCGAACAAGTGGGGGAGGATGACGAGATAGACGGCGTACAAGTATCCTTTACCGAATTTACAGGGACTCTCGCCAATCCGGAGAGGGGACATTACAGGGCCAGGGATGTCTTCAGAAGCTCTGATGTCCTCAAGTCTTCGGAGGTCAAGGCCCAGAGAGCCGACGGTTACACACTCTGGTATCTCGGCTTCTATCTGGACAAGTTTCTGAATGGAGACATCTCGGACAGTTTCCTGGGTTATATCCAGTCCTGTTTCGACGCTCTCCGCTCCGGCGGCGCCAAGGGGATCATTCGTTTTGCTTATAGTGATTCCTATAAGGAAGGAACTTCTATGGCTAAAGAGGATGCTCCCGTGGATGTAGTTATGCGCCACGTAGAGCAGATCAAGCCCATACTTCAGAAGAACGAAGACGTACTTTTCGTCTTCCAGGCCGGTTTTGTCGGCACTTGGGGCGAATGGTATTACACTCCCCATTTTGTTTACCGCCCATCGTCCGACGCTGATTTCCAGCCTCGCAAAAAACTTACGGAGGCCCTTCTGGATGCTGTCCCGGCCTCCCGCCAGATCGAACTTCGGACTCCTCAGTTCAAGATGAGGATGTACGGCCTTTCTGTCAGGGACAGCCTTACCGCCGCCACTGCCCACGACGGATCTGCGCGCTCCCGCCTTGGGGGACATAACGATTGTTTCGGCGCCTCCGTCGACGATTACGGCACCTTTGGCCAGGAAGAAAAAGACCGGGAATTCTGGAAAGCGGACTCCCGTTACACCATTATGGGCGGAGAGACCTGCAACAAGTCGTCATATTGCAGTTGCATCGCTTCGCAGAGGGATCTTAAGGACTATCACTGGACCTATCTCAACAAGGACTACAACTCGGATGTCCTTAATGGCTGGGCCAGTTCCGGCTGTTATGACGAAATAGTCCGTTGTCTCGGCTACCGCCTTGTTTTGAAGGATGTCCATTACGACAAGGATATCGAGGCAGGCAAGCCCTGCACGGTGACTCTCCGTTTCTACAACAAGGGCTATGCGGCTCCTATGAATCCCCGCGATGCCATCCTGGTCTGGGTGACTCCATCCGGCAAGCAGGAGGAGACATTCCTGTCGGAGGACCCCAGGACCTGGCACCCCGGTTATCACGGAATCAAGACCAGTTTCACTCCTTCCACCTCCAAGGGAACGCTGTATCTTAAGCTTTCCGATCCGCTTCTCCGTGACCGTCCGGAGTACAGCATCGCCTTTGCCAACAAGAATAGCTTCAATTCCTCTACCGGACTGAACAAACTCTTTGAAGTCAAATGATGAGGCGGCTGGCTGTCATATTGCTTCTGATGGTCTCCCTTGCCGGATGCCGTGACGCCAGGGTAAGGAACTTCTGGCTGACGCACGACATCGATTATTCTGAGGTTGATTCGGCTCGCAGCCAGTTTATCGACTATGCTGCCCTGGCTTCGCTCGCCGACACCTGTGCGGCGCGCGCCTCAATAGACCGCCTCTATGATAAACTGAAGAAAGATGAGGTGGCATATTACCTCTATACCGAATGGGTGGAGGGAATCTTTTACCATCCGCTTTCCCCATACCGCAGCGAGACGATTTTTTCTCAGGCCGTGGAAAGGATGGAAACGGACGGGATTTTCTCGGAAGATGAATGTCTTCCTTACCGCCAGCGGCTTGCCAGAATGAAACTGAACAGGGAAGGGGAAAAAGCTACGGTTCCTGGCGTTTCCCTTGACGGACGGCGGACTCTTGTTGCGGTGGCGGACCTTGGCTGCCATTCCTGCATCGAGGCGCTGGACAGCCTCGCTACGGATGGGAAATGGGCGGAAGTGCGCCGAGTGGCAATAAGCTGCGGCCATTCTCCGGAATTCCCTCTCCTGGGATGGGAGCGTGTCCTTCCGGAAAGTATCCGGGATGTATTTGACATTCGCTTCGCGCCATTTTGTTTTGTGGTTTCTGCCGATGGGACGGTGGAATCGTCATATAAATCAATAAGTGAGCTATGAAAAAAACGGTTTTCACACTCTTTTTCCTCTCGATGACAGCCCTGTTTATCCCTTGCTGCGTTTCCTGCAGCAAGAATGACGATAAGCAGGAAGAGGAACAAAATGGAAACAAGAAAGAGAAGATCACGCTCGAGAAAGGTACCTATACCTTCACCGTCTCGCCCCTTAAAGGAAAGTGGGAAGTCGGCGACAAGATTTATGTCCACGGGACCTACCGCCCTGCCGCCCAGATGATAACGCTCGCCGCGGGAGATATCTCCTCCGACGGCAAGACGGCCAGCGCTTACCTTGACAAGGTTACGGAATATCCCATTGCGCCGGATGGCCTGTATGCCGCCTGGCCGGGAGATGCCGTGGAGAGCGACGGGGATTTTCTGGACAAGAAAAACTATTTCCCGAAATCTGATCAGCTGCTGTCGGTGGCATATCTTTCCGGGAAGAACTTCGAATTCAAGGATGCGGTCTGTGGTCTCAAATTCAAGGTCTCCGGCTATTCTGATTTTGTCTTTGCGGCAAACAACCGGAATGGTGTCGGCTTTACTTCTTTCGACGTAGAGTATACCTCGGTTTATTCCGCTTTTTTCAACTATGGCAATAATGGCGACCCCTTCCTAAAAGGGAAGTTGACCGATGGTTCCGCCATCCTTTGGTTCCCTGGTAATCAATCGTTTGCAGAGGGTTTTACCATTTATTTCGGGGACGGAGAGAAATGGCCTCTTGCCTATATGGTCAATAGTAAAAGTCTCCAGATCGGGACGTTGTCCGACCTTGGGGATATTACGGCGGAGCTTAAGCCTTATGTCGGTCCCGGCCCAAAGATGCCGGTGATGGGCACAAAGACGAAATATGACGTAAAATTCAATGAACTGTCGGGCTTGTGCCTCAGTTCCGACGGGGATTTTCTCTGGGCCGTAGATGATAATGGGAAGATAGGCAAGCTC
>JAEEGL017457697.1_pt1 | contig 10285 bp, 8 predicted proteins | sample 9134231 | NCBI WGS metagenome assembly JAEEGL01 (sample SAMN16246548, study PRJNA631951) | gut metagenome | biome: gut microbiome; feature: rumen; material: fiber-attached | host: Bos | place: Iran: Karaj | collected 2018-10
TGACAGCCTATTGGTTCCCGCAGGACAACCAGAGTACCATGATGGGGAAGTGGCTGGCGGCACAGGGCTGGACGGCCCCGCGGCTGGGCTTTACCCGTTATTTCATCAGTCTTAAGGACTATCAGTGCCTGCGTGACGCCGCGCCGGACATGGTGGTGTGCGATATTGCCACGCTCTGCTACGAGCTGCGCAGCGTGAAGGACAGCCGGGAGCTGGACTATATGCGCGTGGCCGGTCGGGCTCTGGCAGCCGGCATGGACGCCGCCGTGAAGGCGGTGCAGCCGGGTATGACGGAGGTGGAGGTCCTGGCGGAGGCGGAATACGCCATGTCCCGCGCCGGGTCCCAGGGCTCGTCCTTCCGCATGCAGGTGCTGACGCAGGAGAGACAACTGCTCCACCACCCCTATGCCAGCCAGGCCCGGATCACCGACAACGGACCGGTGGTCATCCACCTGGGCGCGTCCTTCCGCGGCTACACGGCGAAGATGTGCCGCACGGTTTTCCTGGGACACCCGAAGGAGGAGAGCCTGCAGGTTTACGAGGTGCTGAAGCTGGCCCAAGAGGCCGCTGTGGCGGCTCTGCGGCCCGGCGTGACCTGCGGCGAGATCTACGAGGCTGCCACCGCCTGCGTGCGGGCGCACGGCTTGGAGCGGGGCTGGCGCATGGAGCACATCGGCTACGGCGTCGGCATCCGGCAGTCGGAGTTTTATCCCATCATCGCGAAGGGCAGCACCACGGTGCTGCAGGAAAACATGGCGGTGGATCTGCTGCTGCCTACCCTGTTTCTGCCGGGGATCGGCGGCCCCCGCATCACGGACGTGATCGCCGTCGGGAAGGAGGGGCCGGAATTCCTGACGAATTACCCGGCCGGTCCCGTCTGTAAAACTGTTTGATCGAGAGGAGAGAGCTGACATGAAGCCTGTTTTGCGTGAATGGCTGGCCCAGCTGGAGCGGGAGGATCTGCTCAAGCGCATCCGCAAGGAGGTCAGCCCCATCCATGAGCTTGCCGGTGTGGGAAAAAAGCTGGAGCCGCGCTACGGCGCACTGTTTGAGCACGTGACCGGCAGCGATATGCAGGTGGTGACCGGCCTGGTCACCTCCCGCGAGTCCATTGCCCGGTCACTGGGGCTGACTTACCCGCAGCTGATCGAGCGCTATACCAAGGCGCTGAACGAGCCGGTGCCCTGCCGTATCGTGGACGGGAAGGGATTGGCCGTCAAGGAGCACGTGCTGGTGGGGGACCAGGTGGACCTGGGCCTGCTGCCCGCCTGTGTGCACCACGAGAAGGACGGCGGCCGCTATCTGACGGCGGCTCTGTGCATCACAAAGGATCCGGAGACGGGGATCCGCAACGTGGCGATCCACCGCCACGAGATCCATGACCGCAATCACCTGGGGGCGCTGCTGCTGCCCCGCCATACCGACCAGATCTACCGCAAATGCGAGGCCCAGGGCAAGCCCCTGGAGATCGCCCTGGCCATCGGTGTGCACCCGTCGCTGCTGCTGGCCTCTCAGGCCACCACGCAGCTGGGTGTGGACGAGTTTGAGATCGGCGGCGCTCTGCTGGGCGAGCCGGTGGAGCTGACCCGCTGCGAGACTGTGGACGTAGAGGTCCCGGTGGAGAGCGAGATCATCCTGGAGGGCCGTATCCTGCCCACCGTCCGGGAGCCGGAGGGGCCCTTCGGCGAATATCCCCGGACCTACGGCCCGGAGGCGCCCCGCCACGTGATCGAAATCACCGCCATGACCTTCCGCAGCGCGCCCATCTATCACACCATCGTGCCGGCCACCATGGAACATCTGCTGTTGGGCGCCATCTCCCGGGAGGCCACCATGCTGCAGACCATCCGGCAGGCCACTCCCAACGTGACGGACGTGCGCATCACGCCCGCCAGCGGCTGCCGCTATCACGCCCTGATCCAGCTGGACCAGAAGCACGAGGGCGAGGCAAAGAACGCCATGTTTGCCGCTTTTACCAGCAGCACGGAGATCAAGCACGTGGTGGTGGTTGACACGGATATCGACATCGGTGACAGCGCCGACGTGGAGTGGGCCATTGCCAACCGGGTGCAGGCGGCCCGGGACGTCATCATCATCCCCGACGCCATGGGCAACAAGCTGGATCCCTCCTCCCGCAACGGGACCAGCGACAAGATGGGCATCGACGCCACCGTCCCCGTGGGAGCGGATCGGGAGCGCTTCCGCAAGATCGCCATCAAGGATTATGACAGCATCCGTCTGGAGGACTACCTGGACTGACAGAATTAATGACGAAATGGAGAACACCCGCCGGACTATGGTCCGGCGGGTGTTTGGTCGCTGTTTTGTTTTAGGCAGTAACGGCCCTGAGCACCATATCCTGAAACTTCTGCTCGTTGGACGTCAGGGGCAGATCCCGGCGGTGGACCAGGATGGCCCGGGTCATGAAGGGCACGTCCCGCACGCGGAGGATCTTCAGATCGGAGTTGTTCAGAGCCTTGGCATCGTTGTAGGTCAGTCGAGCGATGAGATTGTGGTCGTGCATCAGCATGCTGGAGATCTCCAGGGCCTGGTTGGTCTCGAACACGTCGATGGGATGTACGTGCTGGGTGCGCAGCAGGTTGTTCATCACGCCCCAAATCGCTGTTTTCCGCTTGGGAAAAATCATGCGCTGTCCGTCCAGCTGGGACAGGGAGATGCTGTCATACACAGCCAGCGGATGGGTGCGGTGCACCATAAAGCAGTGCTCAACCCGGAAGAGGAAGTGGGTATCGTAGCGTGCGGCCCAGTCCTGCTCGTAGCAGATGGCGAAGTTATAGGCGTTGTTGTCCAGCAGCTCAGGGCACTCCGTCGTGTAGCACTCGCCGATGGAGACGTTCAGCCCCTCGACCCCGTCCAGAAGGGCCTGCTGCAGCATATGGGGTCCCTTGGAGATCACGCTGTAGACACAGAGCACGGAGACCTTGGCATTCTCCTCGGTCCCCAGGTTGCGAAAGTGATTCTGCAGCTTGTCAAAGGCATTGACGATCTCCACGGAGTTGTCCAGGAAGAACTGACCGTTTTCCGTCAGTACAAGGGAGTTGCCCTTGCGGTAAAAAAGCGCGCAGTCCAACTCCTGCTCCAGACGGCGGATGGAACTGCTCAATCCCTGTTGGGAGACGAACAGGCTCTCCGCTGCCCGGGAAACGCTGCCCAGCCGACAGATCTCCATGAAATAACGCATCTGGCGGATATCCATGCCGTCTCATTCCTCCTTTCACGCAGAACAAGCGATAAATGCAAATTTTTGTTCATTGTTCTACTTTTTTATCATAACAGAAAACAAATGCTGTGTCAATGACAACTGGAAGTTTCTGGAATAACAAAAAAGTGGTGGAGCCACAACAAATTGTTGTAGATAACGGGGATGTGAGGGCAGAAGCGGGGAAGAGATGAAACAAAATGCGGTAGGTCCACAATTCAGTAGGCTTGCCTGAAAATTTCTGCCGCATGAACGCCGTTTTATTGCTGTTTGATGTTCCCCGGCGACAGAATTATAATTAATTTACAAAATCAAGAAAGAGAAGCGTCGTATTTTTGTATCGTTTGGGGATACCTTTTGGTATGCACAGGCGGTACACGGCAGTACACGGAGGTTGTTATGGATTATCAGGCAATGTACCGCGCGAAGCTTACGGACAAGGAGACCGCCATGGATCTGGTGCACTCGGGTGACCGGGTAATGACCTATGGCGGCGCTAATGTTTTCCTGACCAGTCTGTGCGAACGGGCCGACCGGCTGGAGAACGTGGAGCTCTATACCATGTTCATGCTCAACCAGGACTACCCCTTCCTGCGGGGGGAGACCGAAGGCCACATCGAGCACTTCGGCACCTTCCTGAGTCCTCCTATGCGCAAGGCGCAGGCGGAGGGGTATCCCCAGGGCGCCATCCTGGCCCACTACAGCGACACCGACCGCATGGTGCGCGAGCGCATCCGCCCGCACTTCCTGTTCGTCATGTGCACCCCCATGGACGAGGAGGGCTACTTCTACATGGGCTTCAACTCCCTGGGCAATCAGGCCGCCACGGAGTTTGCCGAGCGGGTGGTGCTGCAGGTCAATCCCCGGCTTCCCAAGATCCTGGGCGACTGCAACCGGATCCACATCAGCCAGGTGACGGCGATTTTCGAGGAGGAGACCGTGCTCTACACCGCCTCCAAGACGGAGACCTTTGACGAGGTGGATCTGACCGCCGCCCGTCTCATTGCCGAGCGGATCCCCGACGGCGCTACCCTGCAGATCGGCGTGGGCCGGATCCCCGACGCGGTGGGCTCCCTGCTGTACGACCACAAGGACCTGGGTATCCACACCGAGGTCTTCACCGTGAACCTGATGAAGCTGATGAAGGCCGGCGTGGTCACCAACAGCCGCAAGACCATCAAGCCCGGCAAGACGGTGTTCGCCTTTGCAGGCGGCCAGCGGGCCACCCAGGAGATCTACGACTACGGGGATCGGAATGAGCTCATCGAGATGAACAACATCTCCTGGGTCAACGATCCTTACGTGATCGCCCAACTCAACGACTTCGTGTCCATCAACGCCGCCATCGCCGTGGATCTGACCGGTCAGGTCTGCTCCGAGAGCATCGGCACGGTGACCTTCAGCGGCCCCGGCGGACAGTGCGACTTCATCCGCGGCGCCAAGATGGCGAAGAACGGCCGGTCCTTCATCATGATCAACTCCACCGGTACCAAGCGGGACGGCACCCGCTTCTCCAAGATCAACCTGGCCCTGGCTCCCGGCTCCGCCGTGACCGGCTCCCGGGCCGACGTGCAGTACATCGTCACCGAGTACGGCGTGGCGGATATGCGCTTCCACAGCCTGGCCGAGCGCGCCAAGTCCCTGATCGCCATCGCCCACCCCGAGTTCCGGGATAAGCTGACCTACGAGGCCAGAAAAGCCGGATACTTCATCTGATCCCCGCAATTCATTATTGAGAGCAACTTTGGTTAGGAAATACAGAAAGAAATGATGAGAATGAGCGAAATCAGACTGCACGGCCGTGGAGGCCAGGGTGTCGTCGTGGCGGCGGAGGTCATGTCCAACGCCATGATGCGGAAGGGACGCTATTGCTCGGTGTTCCCCTCCTTCGGCATTGAGCGCCGCGGCACGGCCGTCATCGCCTTCGCCCGGGTGGCGGACAGCCCCGTCCGGGAGAAGAGCAAGTGCTACCACCCCGATATCCTGATGGTATTCGACCCCTCTCTGCTGAGCAAGCCCGAGACCTACGAGGGCTTCCGCACCGGCGGCACCATCGTGGCCTGCGGCACCGACGTCAACGAGGTGCTCTCCTCCGGTGTGAAGCCGGGCAAGATCGTCATGATCGACGGCCTGCGCATTGCCTTTGAGGAGATCAAGCGCAACACCACCAACATGATCATGCTGGGCACGCTGGCCAAGGCGTGCGACCTGGTGGCCCTGGAGGACCTGAAGGACGCCATGTACGCCGGCCTGGGCAAGGGCCTGGCCTCCCGCAATGAGAACGCCCTGCGCCGCGGCTACGACGAGGCCGTTGTCTACACCTACGACGAGGTGGAGATGGAGGAGAAGGCACGCCCCTTCTTCCTGGAGCACATCACCTCCGTCAAGGAGCCTCCCGTGCCCGCCTATGAGGCCACCTGGGGCGACACCAAGGATACCTACCAGATCACGCCCACCGGCACCTGGCGCTTCCGCCGCCCGGTGGTGGACAAGGAGCTGTGCATCAAGTGCGGCATCTGCGCCACCTACTGCCCGGTCCAGTGCATCCGTCCGGATGAGGAAGGCTACTACGTCCCCGATTATGATTACTGCAAGGCCTGCGGTATCTGCGCCAACGAGTGCCCGAAGAAGGCCATCGCCTTCCAGCCGGAGAAGAAGTAAGGAAGAGGAGGGAAAACGACATGCTGAAAGTTTTGAGCGGCAATAAGGCCGCGGTTTACGCCGCGAAGCTGGCCCGTGTGGAGGTCGCGGCTGTATATCCCATCACCCCCCAGTCCCAGATTTCTGAGGACATCACCAAGGTCGTGGCAGCCGGCGAGCTGGACTGCGACATCATCGAGGTCGAGGGCGAGCACTCCGCCATGAGCGCCATCATCGGCGCGTCCGCCATGGGCGCCCGCGTCTTCACCGCCACCTCCTCCTGGGGCCTGGCCTACATGAACGAGCCCTTCATGGTGGCTGCCGGTATGCGTATCCCCGCCGTTCTGGTGGAGGTCACCCGCGAGACGCCCGCCCAGCGCGGCGTTACCACCAGCCGTCAGGACATCATGACCGTCCGCGACAGCGGCTGGCTGGAGCTGGATCCCGCCTCCCCCCAGGAGGTGCTGGACTGCGTGCTGATGGCCTACCGTCTGGCGGAGGATCCCGATATCCTGCTGCCCGTCATGGTCACCAGCGACGGCTTCTATATGTCCCACGCCTACGAGCCCGTGGACGTCCCCACCCAGGAGCAGGTGGACAAGTTCCTGGCCCCCGTTTCCGGCTGCAACCGCACCACCTTCAAGGACGGTCACAAGATGCAGTTCGACGTGGGCTGCAGCGGCCCCAACTTCGTCAAGTACCGCTATCAGACCATGCAGGCCATCGAGCGGGCCAAGGATAAGCTGCCCCAGGTGGAGAAGGAGTTCGAGGAGATCTTCGGCCGCAAGTACGGCGGCGCTGTGGAGGAGTATTTCTCCGACGACGCCGAGATCCTGCTGATGACCAACGGTTCCGCCTCCGGCAACGCCAAGGCCGTTATCGACTGCGCCCGCAACGAGTACGGCATGAAGGTGGGCCTGATCCGCGAGCGGATGTTCCGTCCCTTCCCCAAGGAGGAGATGCAGCGCATCTGCGCCGGCAAGAAGGCCATCGGCATCATCGACCGCAGCATCTGCCTGGGCTGGAACTGCGGCCACCTGATGCAGGAGATGAAGGCGGCCCTGTTCGGCATGGAGAACCCGCCCAAGCTGGTCAACTTCATCGACGGCGTGGCCAGCACCGACGTTACCATCGAGCATGTTGAAAAGGCTCTGGCCATGACCATCGCCGCCTCCAACGGCGAGCCGGTGGCCGAGTGCAGCTGGATGACCTGGGAAGATTGAGAGAGGGGTGTGCAAAAATGGCTGAAATGACGAATAGATCTTTGGTCTCTCCCGGCCTGCCGCTGTGCGAGAGCTGCATGATGGAGCTGATCGTCCGCATGGCCGTGGAGGCCTGCGGCGAGGATACCATCCTCTTCGGCGGCCCCTGCTGCTGCGTGATGCAGGAGAAGACGGCCGTACAGTACTACGGCACCATGATGACCAACATGGCCTCCAGCGCCTCCGGCGTATCCCGGGCGCTGCGCCGCCAGGGCAAGGATACCACCTGCCTGTGCATCGCCGGCGACGGCACCACCGCCGACATCGCCTTCGGCATGGTCTCCGCCGCCGCTGAGCGCGGTGAGCATATCCTCTACATCTGCTACGACAACGAGGCGTACATGAACACCGGTATCCAGCGCAGCTCCACCACGCCTCTGGGCGCCTGGACCAACACCACCCCCATCGACAAGGAGAGCCGCGGCAAGAGCGTGAACGCCAAGCCCGTGGCCATGCTGGTGGCCGAGCACGGCTGCGCCTACTGCGCCACCGCCAACCCCGCCTACATGCCGGACTTCAAGGCCAAGCTGCAGAAGGCCGTGGCCGCCAGCAAGAAGGGCTTTGCCTATCTGCACGTGCTGTCCGCCTGCCCCACCGGCTGGAAGGCCGCTCCGGAGAAGGCCATCGAGATGTCCCGCGCCGCCACCCAGACCAACTACTACCCCCTGTGGGAGGCTGAATACGGCGAGTTCCGCTTCACCGTCAACGTGAAGCAGCCCAAGCCCATCGGCGAGTTCACCAAGTACATGAAGCGCTTTGCTCATATGACCGAGGAGGAGCTGGCCGCCCTGCAGGCGGCGGTGGACACCCGCTATCGCCACGTTGCCCGTCTGTGCAACGAGGCCAAGTAAGGAGGAAACGGCTATGAAACTCGGTATTGTCGGCGGCGCCGGCCTGCTGGGCTCCACCACGGCTTTCGTGCTGGGTATGCGCGACGCAGTGGAGGAGATCAAGCTGGTGGACCTCTTTGAGAACGCGGCCAAGAACCAGGCCATGGATATGGGCCAGGCCATCCTGCCCTTCTCCCGGACCAAGATCACCGCGGCCAGGTACGAGGACCTGGGCGACTGCGGCGTGATCCTCATCACCGCCAATATGTCCAGCAAGCCCGTGGCGGACCGCAGCGAGCGGCTGAAGGAGAACATGGGCCTGCTGGGCCCCATCACCGCGGAGATCAAGAAGTACTGCTTCCAGGACCCCCTGATCATCATCTGCACCAACCCGGTGGACGTGTTCACCTACATGGGATGGAAGCTGATGGGCTCCAAGCCCGGCAAGGTGATCGGCTTCTCCTCCAACGATACCATGCGCCTGAAATGGGCCGTGGCGGAGGTCAAGGGCCTGGACTACCGGGATCTGGACTGCATCTGCATCGGCGAGCACGGCGACGCTCAGGTACGCCTGCTGGATCAGATCACCTGCAAGGGCGAGCCGGTCCTGCTGACCGACGAGGAGAAGGAGACCGTGGTGCGCATGACCGGCGACTGGTTCCGCGAGTTCCAGAGCCTGGGCATCAAGCGCAGCACCGGCTGGACCTCCGGCGTCAATCTGGCCGAGATGATCGAGGCCATTGCCCTGGACAAGAAGGTCCTGCTGCCCTGCTCCGCCATCTTCACCGGCGAGTTCGGCTACAACGAGGCCGCCTGCGGCGCTCTGTGCCGTCTGGGCAAGGACGGCGTGGAGGAGATCACCCTCCCGCTGAACGAGGAGCAGAAGAAGGAGATGGACTTCGCCGTCTCCAAGATCAAGGACCAGATCGCCCTGCTGGACCTGTAAGAGGCGCCCCATGAACATTGGCTTTTTAGGCTTCGGCGAGGCGGCCAGCAATATCGCCGCCGGCTTCGCCCGGCAGGGCGGCGTTGCGCTGTACGGCTACGACGTGACCCTCAGGAGCGAGGGCTCCCGCCGGGAGATCCTGGAGCAGCGCCTCCATGACACCGGCACGACGCCGGTGGACACGGTGGAGGAGCTGCTGAACAGGGCGGAGGTCATCTTCCTGATCATCCCCGCCAAATTCGCCCGGGATGCTGCCCTCAGCGCCCTGCCCTATATGACGGAGCGCCATCTGTTCTGCGACCTGACCACCAATCGGCCCGCCGTCAAGGAGGAGCTGGGAGCGGCCTTCGCCGCGCGGAACGCCCTGTACGTGGACGCGTCGGTGATGGGCGCGGTGCCCATCTACCGCCACCGGACGCCCACCATGATCTCCGGCAACGGCGCAGCCCGGATGGAGACCTTGCTGAAACCCCTGGGCATGGAGCTGACCAACGTGGGGGAGGAGGCCGGCAAGGCCGTGCGGATCAAGCTGACCCGCAGCATATTCGTCAAGGGTGCCGAGGCGCTGACCCTGGAGATGCTGATGACGGCCCGCCGTCTGGGCATCGAGAAAGAGATCGTCGCCGGCGTGGAGGCGTCCTTCCAAAAGCTGGGCTTCACGGGCTTCTGCGGCCAGCTGGTCACCAGCGGCGTAGAGCACGCCGGCCGCCGCTCTCTGGAGGCAAAGGAGTGCCAGGAGCTGGAGGACGAGCTGGGTCTGGATTCCACTATGATGGAGGCCGCCTTCCGCAAGCTGAGCTGGTACGCCGAAAAGGGCTATGCCCAGATGGATCCCCTGCCTGTCTGCCATACGCTGGACGACCTCTACGCGCTGTGGGAGCGGACGGGAGCACTGAATCAGAACCCGCAGGGTGAATGACCCTGGGACGGATACATCAACTTATTCCACATCATGTAAACCCGAAAAACAACCACCAAATGAAGAAAGAGGAGGATTACAAAATGAAAAAGACTCTCGCATTGCTGCTGGCTCTGGCCATGGTCTTTTCCCTGGTCGCCTGCGGCGGAAGCAGCAACAACAACACCACGCCCCCCGCGAATAACACCGAGAACAGTGAACCCGCCAACAACGAGAACACCACCCCCTCCGAGCCTGAGAAGGTCGTAGCCGATCCCAACTATCCTGCCAGCGGCACCCTGAACGTCGTGGTGGGCTGGAGCGCCGGCGGCACCACCGACCTGATCGCCCGCAAGGTTGCCAACGACGTCTCCGTCGCCGGCGGCTTCAACAACAACGTCACCAACGTCACCGGCTCCTCCGGCTCCATCGCCGCCGACCAGGTCCAGCAGGACGGCAAGGACAGCGGTGAGACCCTGTGGGGCGGCA
>JAEEGL011354331.1_pt1 | contig 10284 bp, 11 predicted proteins | sample 9134231 | NCBI WGS metagenome assembly JAEEGL01 (sample SAMN16246548, study PRJNA631951) | gut metagenome | biome: gut microbiome; feature: rumen; material: fiber-attached | host: Bos | place: Iran: Karaj | collected 2018-10
GACGGTCCACCAATGAAGACTTCTATATTTTACCCTTATTAGCCCTTCTCGTCAAGATGCACCAATCCCTCGAACCACCGAACAGCTATTAACCGCAACCATTTTTCTTCATCCCTAAAAAATGTTATAATCTCCTCATGATTTTTAGAACCGAAGCCGAACTTATGTCCTTCGCCCAGAAACTCGGGGCGTCTCTTCCCGTGCCTTCCATCCTTGAACTAGTCGGCGATGTCGGCTCCGGCAAAACCACTTTCACCCGCGGCCTCGCCAAAGGCCTTGGCATCAAAGAGCCCGTCACCTCTCCCTCTTTCACCATCTCCAACCGCTACTATTGGAGCGCGGATGAAAGTTCCGAAAACCCCAGAGGCGCCACCCCTGTCGACGAAAAACAGCTTGTTCACTATGATTTTTACCGCCTCGAAGACCCCGGTCTGATGCGCGAAGAGCTCGCCGAAGCCCTTGAAAACAAGAACGCCATCATCGTCCTCGAATGGGCCGATTCCGTCAAAAACCTCCTCCCCGAGAACCACATCAAAATCACCTTCAAAATTCTCGAAGACGATTCTCGTGATTTAACTATAGAAGGGCTCGACTATGAATCTATATCTTGATACCTCTAGTTTTTCCGCCATCATCAAACTCGAGAACCCCGAAACCGGCGAAACTTTTGAGTATAAAGATAATCTCGGTCACGAAATGGCCGAACGCCTCCTCGAAACCCTCAAAAACCATCTAGAAGAGCACGGCAAAACCTTCAAAGACCTTAAAAAAATCACTTTCATGTCCGGCCCTGGTTCCTTCACCGGCCTTCGCATCGGCGCTACTATCGTTAACGCCCTAAGCCACGAGCTAAACATCCCACTTTTTAATCACAAAGGCGAAAAACTCCCCGTTATCATCCCTGATTATGGCCGGCCAGCCAACATCTCGCAACCCAAAAAATAATGTGCTATAATTAGCTTATGTTTAATAATGCTAAGCCGATTGTCCCACCAATGAGAAATGTCGTGGGCAACACGCACGCCGAAACTCGCGCCGAAATTGAGGCTCGTGCCCGCGCCGAAGCCGCCGCTCAGGCCGCCATGTACGCCGCCGCCCAAGAAGAGGCGAAAAAGTCCCCTTGGCCCGGCATTTTGATCGCTGTCTTTGCCTTTATCGCCGTCGCTGCTGCTGGCTTCGCCATCTACGAATACACCGAAATCGAGAAGTTAAAACTGAAAGTCGAAACCACCGAAGCCTCTCTTAATGAAGCCCGCTCAGAAAACGAAACCCTCCAGGCGGGTAACGAAATCTTAACTGACGAAGTCGAACGGCTCAAAAGCCTCCTGACCCCAGAAGAAGAAACCGAAGAAACCTCTGACGAAACCAAACCCGCCGAAACTCCGGCCGAATAGTTTTCCAAAAATCTCGATTTATGCTATAATAGGGATGGAATATTAAATTTTGGTAATAATTTGTTAACCCATCTAGGACAGTCAAACCCTAGATAAAGACAATTAGAAAGAGTACACATGGATATAGTCTCCATTGTAATTGCCGCCGTAGTTGGCATAGGTGCCGGTGCGGGAGGTATTTTTGCATACAACAAAAAGAAAGAGAATGGTGGGAAAAACAAAGCCGACGATCTGATTCGTAAGGCAAAGCACGAAGCTGGCGATATCGTCCTTGAGGCGAAGAAAGAAGCCTCAAAAATCGCTTCCCAGTCTCAACAAGAAGAGAACGAGCGCCGTAAAGAGTGGAAACGCACTGAGAACCGCCTCATGGAGCGCGAAACCGCCCTTGATAGCAAGCTCGACCAGCTCGAAAAGAAAACCGAGCGCCTCAACAAGAGCGAAAAAGAGCTCGAAGACCTCAAGAATGAGGTTCGTGATATCCGCGTTAAACAGCACGAAAAGCTCGAAAAAATCGCTGCCCTCTCTAAGACCGAGGCTCGTGACAAGCTCATGAAAATGACCGAGAACGACATCCGTCAGGATCTCGTTGCCCTCGTTGCTAAGGAGCAAAAGGAAATCAAACACGACATCGATGAGACTGCTCAAAGCATTCTCTTGACCGCCATGGAACGCATGTCTTCCGAAGTTACTGCCGACCGCACCATCACCGCCTTGAAGCTTCCTGATGACGAGATGAAAGGTCGTATCATCGGTAAGGAAGGCCGCAACATCCAGGCTCTCCAGCGCGCTACTGGCGTCGACATCGTCGTTGACGATGCCCCTGGCATGGTTATCCTCTCGAGCTTCGACCCTATCCGTCGCCAAGTTGCTCGTTACGCCTTAGAGCGCCTCATGAAAGACGGTCGTATTAACCCCGCCTCCATCGAAGAAGCCGTCGCTAAAGGCGAAAAGGAAATTGAAAAAGAAGTCGTTCGCGCCGGCGAAGATGCCGCCCGCGAAGTCGGTGTTGTCGGTATCCCTCGTGAGATTCTTCATCTCCTTGGCGAACTCAAGTTCCGTACTTCTTATGGCCAAAACGTTCTTCTCCACTCTATCGAGATGGCCCACATGGCCGGCATGATTGCCGAAGAAATTGGTGCCGACAAGCGCATCACTAAGACCGCTACTCTCCTCCACGACATCGGTAAAGCCGTTACCCATAAAATCGAAGGCAAACACGCTGACATCGGCGCTGAACTAGCTAAGAAATATGGCATGCCAGACGCCGTCGTTCACGCTATCGCCGCTCACCACGACGACATCGAGCCATCGACCCCAGAAGCTGTCATCGTCAAGATTTGCGACGCCATCTCTGCTGCCCGCCCAGGCGCCCGCAACATCTCCGCTGAAAACTTCGCTGAACGCATGCGCGATCTCGAAAATATCGCGACCAGCTTCCAAGGCATCGACAAGGCTTACGCCATCTCTGCTGGTAGGGAAATCCGCGTCATCGTTGAGCCAAAGCAAATCGACGATTTGACCGCCCTTAAACTCGCCCGCGACATCGCTAACAAGATTGAAGCGACCATGTCCTACCCAGGCGTCATCAAGGTCAACGTCATCCGCGAAACCCGCGCCATCGAATACGCAAAATAAGCTAACCAACAAAAAGTCCCAAACTAGTGTTTGGGACTTTTTCTATTCCGTTATATTTCCATATCCCCCGTCGTCGTCTTCCGGCGCCGGAGCCTTCTTTTTCTCTTCTTTCGCCTTTTCGACCTTTTCTTTCTCAATCTTCTCTTTAAGCTTCCTTGCCTGTTCCTCAGCTTCTTTCTTCAGCTCATCTTCCTTTACTCTCTCCCTAAGAAATGCCTTCGCGACCTTAATATCCTCAAAATCGACTGGCCCATCTGCCCTTAAAATCGACTTCTCGTGTCCTTTTCCGAGCAGTAGAACCACATCGCCTTTTCGAGCACATTTAATCGCGGCTCGAATCGCCTCCTCTCGGTTAATCTCGACTAGCAGATTCTTTCCTTCAATCTTTCCAGCCTTTTCCGCCCCCTCGACGAATTGTCGAGCAATCTTTTCTGGGTCCTCATCCCTCGAATCGTCCTCTGTAATAATCACGATATCGCTGTTCTTGGCCAAAATTTCGCCCCTCTCAGCTCTTGTCGACTCGTCTCTCCTGCCCGCTCCCCCATGGACCGAAATCACTCGCCCCTTCACCTCGCCAATCGCCGCAAACACCTTCTCAAGCGCGTCCGGCGTATGTGCATAATCCACGATTACTGTGAAATCCTGCCCCTCATCAACCCTTGTCATCCTTCCTTCAACCGCCTCGAGCGCGTTAATCCCTTTCTCTATTTCTTCATTCTCAAGCCTAAGTCTCTGCCCCACCGCAATCGCTGCCATACTGTTATAGACGTTAAATTCCCCAGGTATCTGTGTTTTAATCTTTATATCACCACATGCATATTCAACGCCATTAACACCCAATTTGACCTTCCTAGCACGCATTTTCCCATTTTTTATACCATAAGTGATATAATCTTTCGAAGCCTTCATAAACGCCTTACTGTTTTTATCATCAGCGTTAATCACCCCAAACTTTGCCTTCTTAAACAACTTGCACTTCGCGTCGCGATATTTCTCCATCGTCTTATGATAATCAAGATGTTCATGCGTTAGGTTCGTGAACACCGCTATCTCAATCGGTATGCCAAGCGTTCTAAATTGCGACAGGGCATGCGAAGTGACTTCAAGTACCAAATATTCCGCCCCCGCATCTCGGATTTCTGAAATCCGTTTATTCAAAGTCGCCGAATCCTCTGTTGTCATGTGATTTAGTTCTGGCCTGAGTTTCTTCACGCCCCAAGCCACCGTCGTCATAATTCCGGCCTTCTTTCCGCTCTCATTCAACATTTTCCAGATGAAGAAACACGTGCTCGTCTTTCCGTTCGTACCAGTAACACCAATTACCTTCATCTTACTAGCCGGGAACTTATACTTTACTCCCGCCACTACAGCCTTCGCAAAATGCCAGGGCTTCACCAGTTCGTTATAGTAAGGTAAGTTGTCTTCTAATTTCTTCTTCAGGTCCATATATCTCCCATTATACCACAGCAAACCCTATAAATTTTCCAGCGTAAGGTATAATAGGTTCAACATGCAGAGATACTATGCCGCCATCGATCTAAAGTCATTCTACGCCTCCGTAGAATGCGTCGAGCTTGGTTTGGATCCCCTGACCACCAACCTTGTTGTTGCCGACCAAACCCGCACCGACGGCACCATCTGTCTCGCTGTTTCTCCCAGTCTTAAACAGCTCGGACTCTCTGGTCGCGCCCGCCTTTTTGAAGTCAAGGAAAAGGCCAGAGAATATAAATCCAGGACCGGGAAAGAACTTGAATATATCGTCGCCCCTCCCCGGATGAGAACTTATATCAAATACTCCCAAAAGGTTTATGACGAAGCTTATTCTGCCTTCATCGCCCCCGCTGATATCTATCGTTATTCCATCGACGAAGTCTTCATCGACCTCACGAGCTATCTTAAATATCCTCATAAGACCCCCGAAGAGCTTACAAGCGAAATTGTTCAGAAAATCTATGCCACCACCGGGCTCACCGCCACCGCTGGCGTCGGCACAAATCCCTATCTTGCCAAAATCGCTATGGACATTCTTGCCAAGCACGCCGAACCCGACAAGAACGGCGTCCGCCTCGCGTCACTTAATGAAGAAAGCTTCAAAGAAAAGCTCTGGTCGCACCGCCCACTTACTGACTTCTGGGGCATCGGCCGCCAGACTGCCAAGAAATTTGAGAAATTTAATCTTTTCACCTTCGGTGACCTCGCTCGTGTGGCTCTAAAAGATGAGGAATTCTTCTATAAAATCCTTGGCATCAACGCCGAGGTTTTCATCGACCACCTCTGGGGAATTGAGCCCACAACCCTCCAGGATGTTAAAAACTACCGCGCAAAAACCTCCTCCCTCTCCACCGGCCAAGTTCTCGGCGAACCCGTCGATTTAAAAACTGCCTGCCTCCTTCTTCTCGAAATGGCCGACAGCCTCGCGCTCTCGCTCTCTGAAAAATCCCTCGAAACTAATCTCCTCGTCGTCGACATCATCTACGATAAGCACACCCCCGCCCCTACTTCTCACGGCTCCATTCATCCCGAAGATTCCGCTGGCTCCCCAGTTTACACCTCAAAAGGCTCGACTCTCGTCGCCCTCACCGAATCCTTGTTTAACCGCATTGCCGTCCCCGACAAACTCGTCAAACGACTCTATCTCACCTTTGGCAACGTCCAAGAGAAAGGAAAGGGCAATCTCGTACAACTTGATCTCTTCGCCGAGGAAACGCCTGACGAAACCAAAGACGACAATCTCTCAAAAGCCATTCTCGACATCCAATCCCGCTACGGCAAAAACGCAATTTTGAAGGCCATGAACTACGAAGAAGGCGCCACCTTACGCTCGCGTAATCACCAGATTGGAGGTCATCGTGCTTAATAACAATTATTCTGACATCATTCACCTCCCTCGCCCGGCGTCAAAGCATCCAAAGATGCCGCTAGCTCAGCGTGCCAAACAATTCGCACCCTTCGCCGCCCTCGGCTCTCTTGATACGAACCACATCAAACCAAAGAAAATCTCTGGCACAAAACAGATTATCAACTCATCCGAAGACGAACCCGAAACGTTTTAGCACTCGATGCTTGCAAGTGCTAAAATTTGTGCTACAATGGAGGCAGAAAAGGAGTAAACTATGCTAAAACCTCTTAAAGATCGCGTTGTCGCAAAAGTAGAAAAACCCGCCGAAACCACTGCCTCCGGCCTACTTCTCCCGAGCGATTCTAAAGAAAAGAAAGCCTTCGCCGTCGTCGAATCGACCGGCCCGGACGTCAAATCCGTCAAAAAAGGCGACAAGATTATCTACAAAGAATATTCAACCACCAACGTTAAGATTGAAGATGTCGACTACATCATCGTCGATGAAAAAGACATCTTAGCAACTGTCTAACACTGTAAAAGCGGCTTTTTGTTCGGTTCTTTGTCCGTCTCTGCAGACCCCAGCAGTCTAAACCACAACATTTACCAAACGAGTTCGAGGTGACGTCGTCGACGAGTGCAGGACTAAATGTTGTAGTTTAGACGACTGCGGGTCGAAGCCCAGGACAAAAACCGAACTGGAAGACGCCAGAAACAAATGAATTAAGAACCATCGCCGTCATAGACGAGCGTATAAAAGCAGAAAGGACAATATGAAGAAAATCTTTTACGAAGCCGAAGCCCGCGAAAAAGTCTTGAGCGGTGCAAAGCAACTATATGATGCCGTCAAAGTCACCTTTGGCCCTAAGGGCAAAAACGTCGTTATCGAGAAGCAATACGGCGCTCCAACAATTACTCACGACGGCGTCACCGTCGCCGAAGCCGTCGAGCTCGGCTCTACTGAGGATAACCTCGGCGAAGAAGTCGGCGCAAAATTAATCAAAACCGCCGCACAGAAGCTTAACAAATCCGCCGGTGACGGCACTACCACTGTTACAGTTTTAACCTATGAAATCCTCGCCGAAGCTAACAAGCTCATCGCCGCTGGAGTAAACCCGATGGAACTCCGCAAGGGAATTGAAAAAGCTGGCGCCGAAATCGTCAAAGGAATTGACGCCCTCGCTGAAAGAATCGAAGGAGATGATTCGAAAGTCGCCGAAGTTGCCACCATTTCCGCTGGCGACGCTGAAATCGGCACCCTAATCGCCGAAGTTATCAGCAAAATCGGCAAAGACGGCGTTGTTACCGTCGAAGCTGGCCAAGGCCTCGAAATGGAACAGGAAATCGTCGAAGGCTTCTCTTATGATAAAGGTTACTCCTCTCCGTTCTTTGTCACTGACGTTAACCGCCAAGAAGCCATCTTTGACAAACCAGCCGTCCTCGTTACTGATAAGAAAATCTCTGCCGCCTCTGACATTCTTCCACTTCTTGAAAAATGCGCCCAGGCCGGCCAAAAGGACCTCGTCATTATCGCCGAAGAAGTCGAGGGCGAAGCGCTTTCTCTCCTCGTTCTTAACAAGCTTAAAGGCGTCTTCAACTCTCTAGTCTTGAAAGCTCCTGCCTTTGGCGACCGCAGAAAAGAAACCATGGAAGATATCGCCATTTTGACCGGCGCCACTCTCGTTTCCGCTGATAAAGGTTTGAAACTTGAAGAAGTTGGCCTCGAAGTCCTTGGTAACGCCAACAAAATCATCGCCACCAAAGATGAGACTACTATTATCAAAGGCGCCGGCGACAAGAAAGAGGTCAAAGACCGCATTGAACTAATTAAAAACCAAGCTGGTCTCGCCACCTCTGACTATGAACGCGAACAATTCGAAAAACGCGCTGCTGCTCTCGAAGGCAAAGTTGCTGTCATCAAGGTCGGTGGTGCTACCGAAACCGAAATTGACGAAAAGAAATACCGCGTTGACGACGCTGTCGCTGCCACGAAAGCCGCTCTCTCTGACGGTATCGTCCCAGGTGGCGGTGTCACTCTCGTTAATCTTGCTAACAAGCTCGACGACAAAGACGCCGGAGCTAAAATCGTCAAGAATGCTCTTAAGCGCCCACTTGTCCACATCCTCGAAAACGCTGGTTTGAACGCTCAAGCCCTTCTCGCTGAGGTCGAAAGCGCAAAACCAGGCTTCGGCATCAACGTCATGACCCCAGAAAAAGGCCTTATCGATATGAAGAAGGCTGGAGTCATCGATCCTGCCCGCGTCACTAAGGAAGCCGTCAAAAACGCTGTTTCTATCGCTGCTACCGCCATCACCATGGGCGCCCTCGTCTGCGAGGTCCCAGAAAAAGAACCAGAAGCTCCTGCAGGTTCCATGGGCGGCATGTATTAGAAGACAAAAAAATAACCCCCGCGGGGGTTATTTTTTTATTTACTTTACTTTGTTGATGATTTCGAGCAACGCATTCGCCTTAGCAGTTTCATCTGTAATCTGCTTCGCGAAATCAAGCGCCCTGGCCGGCTCGCCATACTTAATCGTGATATCGAATTTCTCTTCAACCGGCATCTCAACCTTGTCGAGCAAAGGATAAAGCTCTTTCATCGCTTCCTCTAGGGTAGCGTTGTTGTCAGCTGGCGCTTCTGCAACTGGAGCTGGGGCAACCGGTTCCGGAGCTGGAGCTGGTTCGGCCGCTTCTGGCATTGGTGGCATCGGAGGCATCGCTGGCTCAGTAGGAATTACTGGAGCTGGAGCCGCACCAAGGTCAACCTCTGGTACACTTGGTGCTGCTGGTTTTTCGTCAATTGGTTCCGAAGCATGGTCCACAATTTCGTTTACAAGCTGGTCTTTATCAGCAGCTGGCGCTACATCAGCAACCGGCGCATTATCTTTCGTAATATCATCAATTGCTTTTTGCAATTCGTCGTTATTCATTTGCCACCCTTTTCTTTTGTTAAAAATTAATACTCTACTTACCCCTGATAATACCATACTTTGCGCGAAAGCACAAGCATTTTCCCGCTAGATCCTGAGCATCTTCACAATCTTGTCTAGGAAATCCAACTTCACTTCTTCCATCGGTAACCTCGCCCCGAAAGCATCTACAATTTTTTCTCCAGATGTTTCCGGGAAATAAACCATCACCCTTGGAGAAAACCTCTTAGTCGGCGTCAAAACTATCGCGTAATCTTTACCGTCTTGAAGCACGCCAAAGCTCTTATATTCTTCATACTTATAAAACTTATTACCCTCAGCAAGGCCCTTCGGCGTCAAAGAATAATGCAACTGCCTTGGCGACCTAATCACATAGATGAAAAGAGCAATCGCCGACAACACTACTAACGCCGTGAAAGTCCACCATTGCAAGAATATCGAAAGCGCCACAAGTGCTGCCACCACTAGAAAGAATCCTATATACCACCCGAATTGCTTATCTCTGTGGATGTACTCATTCGCATCCCAGCTCACAATCTCTTTAGTTTTAGTTTTCTTCTGCTCCTTTTCCATAACCACATTGTATCACAAACAGCCCCATAATCACAGTTCATTCATTATTTATAGGAGACTTGCGCCTCCAGAGTCTAATCAAAAATCGAGATCAGAATTCACTTCCATCTCGAACAGGGAGATTCGCCTCCAAGGAGGAGGTCCCCAGAAAAATTTATTTTTCTGGGGCGACGACGCAGGAGAAGAGAAGCTCCTGCCAGGCTTTGCCTGGCAAATTATAAAAACTGCCCTTCCGGGCAGCTTTTTATAATTCATCCTCTGGCGGAGGGTGGGAGATTCGAACTCCCGCTCCAGGTTTCCCCAGACTAACGATTTAGCAAACCGTCCCCTTCAGCCACTTGGGTAACCCTCCGACTCCCTCTATTTTAACATACTCTAGAACTTTTATGCAGTACTTTTCTATTTTGCTCTTGCATTATATTTAAACTTGTGCTATAATATGACCAATAATCAAATATTATTAATTTAATTGCGAGATTATATGAACAAATTATTCAAAACTGCATCCAAAGCCGCTGCATCCGCCGCTGTCTTTGCAAGTGTTACTTCTGGCAAAGTCATGGCTCTTTCTATCCGCGATGGAATTGATGCTGCCAAAACCGACGATATGCCAGCCACTCTAGATGGCGCTGGTGGCGTTATCGATAACGTTACCTCCACTATTCTTTACGTGCTTGGCTTCCTCGCCGTCATTATGCTCATCATCGGCGGTGTTAAGTACGCCCTCTCTGCTGGCGACGCTAAAGCCGTTACCGACGCAAAGAACACTATTCTTTACGCCCTTATCGGTCTTGTCATTGCGATTCTTTCCTACGCAATCGTCAAATTCGTCATTGGTATTATCTAATTTAGTTTAACCAATCTCGCCATGTCTTATAACCGGCTTCCTGTGAGGCCGGTTTTTGGTTATCGCTAA
>JAEEGL011735520.1_pt1 | contig 10284 bp, 6 predicted proteins | sample 9134231 | NCBI WGS metagenome assembly JAEEGL01 (sample SAMN16246548, study PRJNA631951) | gut metagenome | biome: gut microbiome; feature: rumen; material: fiber-attached | host: Bos | place: Iran: Karaj | collected 2018-10
ATAAAATCACTCCCTTCCGTTTTGAAGTTTCAAAAGGCTTTGACCTTTGATTAAATTATAAACGATTGAGGGAGCGAATTAAGTTAAATTTGTATTAATTCATCAGTCTTCGTGTTCAGACGAGATGTTTGCGCCGCCGCGGTCTAACGCGACAAGTCCGGTACGGCACATTTCGATGATGTCGAACTTCTTCATGTACTCGATGAATGCATCGATCTTCTGGCTGTCGCCTGTAGCTTCAATACTGATTGCTTCATCGGTGAAGTCGATTATCTTCGTGCGGAAAATGTTTGTTGCTTCAACGATATCAGCATGAGCTTCTTCTGTGTTTCTGACCTTGATGAGAAGAAGTTCTCTCTTGATACATTCCTCTGAAGAAAGAACGATAACCTTCTTTACGTTATAGAGTTTACGAAGCTGGGATACGACCTGATCCTTCTCATTCTTTTCTGCTGTGAGAGTGATCGTGATACGTGAGTACTCAGGTGATTCGGTCTCACCTACCGTAAGAGAATCGATGTTATAACCTCTTCGGGTAAACATGGCTGTAACACGTGAGAGGACACCATACTGGTTATCAACGTAGATCGCGATGATTATCTTATTTTTCGGCATCGCTGATATCCTCCCTTCTCAAGATAAGATTATTGAATGTTCCGCCGGGTTTTAACATCGGAAGAACTACGCTGTCGGTCTTTATCGTAAGATCGATTACTGCAGGTCCTTTGACCTTATATGCTTTCTTAAAAGCTTCTTCAAAAGACTCTTTGTCTGTTGCCTTGAAACCTTTTGCACCGAATGCCTGAGCAAGCTTTACGAAGTCAGTCTTGCGGTCAAGAGTAGTGTTGGAATATCTTCCGTCGAAGAATACTTTCTGCCACTGTCTTACCATTCCAAGTGCATGGTTATTAAAGATAACTATCGTAACAGGAACGTTGTAAGTTACTGCTGTTGCAAGTTCGTTAAGACACATGCCGAAGCTTCCGTCACCTGTAATGAGAACGCTTCTCTTACCTGTTCCCATTGAGCTTCCGATAGCAGCGCCAAGGCCGAATCCCATTGTTCCAAGACCGCCTGACGTGATCCATGTGCGCTTGTTTCTGAACTTGAAGAACTGTGCAGTCCAGCACTGATGCTGACCTACGTCGGTAACGATCCTCGTATCGGGTTTTACGATGTCGGACATGATGTTGATCGTGTCGCGCGGAAGGAACGGAAGACCTTCGTATGCATCAGATTCTTTTTCCCTGAGCTGGTCGACTTTCTTTATCCACTCCGTATTCTTACGCTGCGGAGCTGCTTTGGTAAGACACTTTACGAAGTCTTTTATGTCGCAGCATACACCGAGATCAACAGGAACGTTCTTGCCGATCTCAGCACGGTCACAGTCAACGTGGATCTTCGTTGCGGAAAGTGAGAACTTCTCTGTTTTTCCCGTTGCCCTGTCAGAGAATCTTACGCCTAAAGCGATTATGAGATCTGCTTTTGCAAGCGCAACGGAAGATGCGTAGCGTCCGTGCATTCCCTGCATGCCTAAAAATCTTGGAGAGTCTGAAGGAATCTCTGAAAGACCCATCATGGAGCAGCCGATTACGGCATCGAGTTTATCTGCAAGCTTTACTATATCTTCGCCGAGTCCGGTCCTTACGGCACCGCCTCCGAAATAGATATAAGGCCTTTTCGATTCTTTTATAAGCTGAACAGCCTTATCTATATCCTTTGCATCACAGCAAGGAAGTGCTTCAGGCTTTTCGACGGGCTTTTTCTTAAAATCGAAAACAGCTTCCTGAACGTCTTTCGGAATATCGATAAGTACAGGGCCGGGTCTTCCCGACTGTGCTATCTCAAAAGCCGTTCTGACGACATCAGCAAGCTTGGAGATCTTGTGTACAAAGAAATTGTGTTTGGTAATGGGAAGAGTGATACCGGTGATATCGATCTCCTGGAAGGAGTCTCTTCCGATCATGGAATTTCTAACGTTGCCCGTAATGGCAACAAGCGGAATCGAATCAAGATAGGCCGTAGCGATTCCGGTGACGAGGTTGGTTGCACCGGGACCGGAAGTCGCGATCACGACTCCGGTCTTACCGGTGGATCTTGCATAACCGTCAGCTGCGTGAACTGCTCCCTCTTCATGTGCGGTCAGGATATGTTTTATCTTATCCTGTTTGTCGTAGAGCTTGTCATAGATGTCTACGACCATTCCGCCCGGAAAACCGAACACCGTATCAACACCCTGTTCTATAAGGGTCTCGACAAGTATCTGTGCTCCGGTCATCTTCATTCTTTAATTCCTCTTATCAGTTCAATCTCATCCAACAACGGTTACAGAGATGAGCGCTCTGTTTGAACTGCCCTTCTGAGTAACGGAAATGATGTAATATCCTGGCTCTATTGAGCCGGTGTAGTCGAAGCGGTAGTAGTATGCTCCGTCTTCTTCCACACAGGATGCAGTACCGGAGAATACATCTGCCTGAAGCTCTCTGTCTGAGAACATGCTGTCAGCGCTGTAATAGAATTCGAATTCGAATTCATCGTCGGAATATTCATCACCCATGAAGACCGTGAGCGAGATCGTGGATGTGCCTGCAGGATATTCGCAGTCCTCGTTGATCGTTCTGTCTTCAAACATGTATTCAATCTGCTTATCGGCAATGACTGTATTTGAATCGTAAGTGATTATAAAGCCGACCATTGTGGATGCATCAAGTGTACCCTCATCGTAATTGCCGCCGTTTGAATAACCGTTATCGCCTCTCTGAACGTCGATCTCGTAAGCAGGCTTACCGGGTCTGAGCGGGAGATAATAATCGTTGTTATAAACGTCGTAGATATCGAATCCGATAAAGCATTCAACATCATCGTAGTTAACTGTCGAATACTTATATGCACTTACTGCTGTCTGGTAATCTACGGCATCACCGAGTTCATTGTACTCCATCGTCTGTGTGTTGCCGTCGAAGTATTCCTTGACGAATACGATCTTGTCTTCATCAGTGAACTGATAACCCTGGTTTACATCGTATGTGTCGTTGATGATATCAGCATAGTAGTAACCGATGATAGTGCCTTCCTTATCGTCAGAGCTGAATGATATTACAACATAAGCTGTCTGACCGTTGACAATTGCCTCTGCACCGATGTACTTAACCCACTTGCCGTCATCTGTTACTTCATACTTAAGGCACTCGCATGTAACGAAGCCAAAGCCCTTGAAGTATACCCAGTTGATCGGGTTTTCGAGAATGATGTATCCGTTGCTGTCTACAGTGTACTGGTCGTCAGTACCGAAGTAGTAGATCTTATCGTCATCTTCAGACTCCATGATAGCAAGTGTTACCTTGACCTCGCGGATGATCTGCCAGTCCTCAGGTGCAAGAGCGATAGCTTCATATTCACCCATGTCAACAACAAGGCTGGAGATATCGTATACGTTGCCTGATTCGATGGAGTTAGCATCTGAAGGCTGTACGTACCAGTCACCTGCATAGTTTGTAGCCTTAAGGATATAGAGTTCCTTACTTACGAACTTGTCGTAGAAAGAGATCGTTGTATCGCTGTATCCCAAAGTTATGAATGTCTGTCTTGCCTCATCGTAATACTGAGGATAGAGATAAGGTGAATATGTAGTCATACCGTGAGCATATGTGTAAGAGTTGTTGCTCTCGGTGAATACACAGTTACCTACTTCATTAACAAGCTTACTTGCAGCTCTCTCGATGTTTGCGTCACCGCAGTTGATATACTTGTTTGCAAGTGTTGTAAGGTCTACGGAGTCTGTTGATTCAAATGAACCGCAGTCATCTCTGAGCTGAACGAATTCAACATAACCATCTGTTGTGAAAACTCTGCTGTCCAAAGAAGCGATGAATGCTTCGTAAGCTGTGAATACTTCGTTGATGTTGTCAGTATCGATAGCAGACATACATGTATCGATGCCGAAGTAACCTGTGGTCTGCTGTGTCTTTTCTACGGTATCCATGTAGTCTCTTACGATGAACTCACCGTAATCCCTTGCAGTACCGTTAAAGTCAGGTCCGATATAGTTAAGGAAGTTGGTGTAGTTGATACCGATATCGTAGTAAGCACTACCCCATGTAGGGCTCTCTGCTGCGACGATGTACTCTGTGTAAGGATCAAGTGCCTTTGCAACTTCGAGAGATCCCATGAGACATGCGTTGAAGATGATGGTCTCAAATTCGATATCGCAGTTACCGATAGCCTGAGCCATCTCGATCTCTGTGAGTGTACCGTCGTGAATCTCATCGTAACCGAATCCCAACGGAACTCCGCCGCCGTGATCCCACAATACGAGAATGTATTTCTCAGCCGGATAGTTCTCTTTTGAGAACTTAATGAAGTCCTCAAGAGTCTCAGGCTCAACCATGCTTACGTCACCAAGATCAGAAAGCTTCTCGATGTTACCGTTGGCAATGGAGAAACGCTGAGTAATGCCGTCTGTCATGTAATTGTTTCTGAAGTCAGTGCAGCCGCCTACCTGAAGTACGATGTTAAGTTCGGAATTAGGTGTAGCAGCCATCATTTCCTTAACATCAGCTGAGAGGCAGGAAGCATTGGACTCAAGGTCTGTACCGATCGCATATACCATGATGGTTCTTTCAGCCAGATCGGAAACAGGCTCTGTCGCAGAAGTCTCTGTCTCATCCTCTGTAGTTCTCTTTGTACGTGAAGTCTCAACAGTATTGTTGTTGATGAATACTGCAACGGCGATGATTACGCCGGCGATGATAACAAGACCGCCTGCTGCAAGACCGATGATAAGTCCGAGAACACCCTTCTTCTTTTTCTTGGGAGTCTCAGCAGTAGCTGCAGGCTGTGCTGCAGGTGCAGTATCGCCAAAAGCGGACTGTGCAGGTGCTGCCTCGATCGGAGCAGGTGCAGGTGCGGGTGCCGGAGCGGGCGCAGGTGCAGCTTCGATGGGAGCGGGAGCAGCCTCAACAGGTGCAGGTGCAGGCTCAACATAAGCGGGAGCTGCCTCTACAGGTGCGGGTGCAGGCTCAACATAAGCGGGAGCTGCCTCTACAGGTGCGGGCTCTACGGGAGCTGCAACAACCGGTTCGGGTACAACTTCTGCTACTGGAGCCGGTGCAGGCTCAACGTAAGCAGGTGCTGCCTCTACTGGTGCGGGCTCTACATATGCAGGAGCTTCCGGTACAGGTGCTGCTTCAACAACGGGAGCAGGTTCTGCAACCGGCATGGGCTCTGCAACAGGAGCCGGTGCGGGTTCTACAGGTGCAGCCTCTACGGGGGCAGGAGCTGCCTGCTGCATAATCTGTGTCAGATTACTTCCGCAGCCGCCGCAGAACTTTTCGGTGCCGTTAAGTTCTTTTCCACAATTTGGACAATGCATTTTTTCACCTCTTTTTTGTATTTACCTATTCTTTATATCATTTTCAATGGCTTCGGCAAGCGCTTCGATGCCAAGCCTTGTCACATCATTGCCGGATGACTTGATTGTAACCGTTTCTCCGGTAATTTTGCAATTTTTGAGTCCTTCGAGCACCGGAAGCAGGTTTTTCGCTGCTGTCGGAGCCCATGTACCATTCTCTATAACAGAGAAAGACCTTGCGGTCAACCCGTGGGCAGCGAGCTCTGTGACCGCATGCTCTACGGGAGAATACACACTATTGTTATATGTAGGGGTTGCTATGACTATGTGGCTGTACTTGAAAGCAGCGGCTATTATGTCGGAAATATCCGTTGCCGAAGCATCAAGGATCAGTGAATCAATGCCTCTCTTATCGAGTTCTGTCATGAGGACTTCAGCAGCATTTGCGGTATGTCCGTAGATGGAACCCGTGAGGATGAATACTCCTTCTGTCTCAGGGGTATAAGAACCCCAAGTCTTATAGCAATTGATGATCTTATCGATGTCTTTGCGCCATACGTAAGAATGCAAAGGGCAGATCATCTTGATGTCGAGCTGTGATGCCTTGTTGATGGCAGCTAAAGTCTGCATGCCGTATTTGCCGACGATGTTCGTGTAATAACGGCGGGCTTCGTTAAGAAGATCTTTCTCGAAGTCCTTGCTATCAGCAAAGATAGAACCGTTAATAGCACCGTAGCTTCCGAATGCATCGGCGCTGAAGAGTGTTCCTTCAGTCTCATCAAAGCTCAGCATGACCTCAGGCCAGTGAACCATGGGAGCAAATACGAACTTGAACTTGTGAGTGCCGAGATCGAGTTCATCGCCGTCCTTAACGACTACTGCTCTTTCAGAGTAATCCTTGTCGTGGAAGAACTGAGAAATGAACTGCAATGTCTTTGCGTTTACGATCACCTTTGCATCTTTGTTTGCATCGAGGACCTGTGCAAGAGTTGCGGAATGATCGGGCTCCATGTGATGAACTACCACATAATCGAGAGCGCGTCCCGCAAGGCAGTACTTGAGATTCTCGTAAAAGATATCCGCGACTTCTTTGTCTACCGTATCAAGCAAAACCGTTGCGCCGCAATCGAGAAAAAATGAATTGTAATTCATTCCCGAATTGAGCTTGTATACGTTTTCGAACTTTTGGATCTTACGGTCGATCCCTCCGATCCAGGTAAGATCCTCAGTCAGTTTTCTGATGTTATACATAATACTCCTATCTGTCTCCTTATCTGTCTTCGCGGTAGTAATTGCGTCCGATCGCCTGCGGCTCTCCGCTCTGTTTCTTCTTCGAGAGTGAAGATGTGATGAGTACGAGAAGCGTTATGATGAACGGCAATGCCGAGAAGAAGTGTGACGGTATACTTGTAAGCCAGCCCAATGTTTTCGGGAAGGCATATGCAAGCGCTGCATTCTGAACTCTGAGTGTGTTGAAGAAACCGAAGATGAGAGTTCCGAGAATTGCTTTTGCAGGGCTCCAGTTAGCAAAGATAACGAGAGCGATGGAGATCCATCCGTAACCGTTTATCCAGCAGTTTGAACCTTCGAACGTGCCGCCCATGTTAAGTCCCATGTAAAGTCCGCCGAGGCCCATGATGCCGGAACCTACGATGATGTGCGCATACTTGTACATTGCAACGTTAACGCCGAGAGAGTCTGCAGCTGCAGGATTCTCACCGATTGCCCTGAGCTTTAATCCGGGTACGGTCTTCTTGAAATAGAGCCACATGAGGATCGCGATGACGATGCCGAGATAAACGAGAATGCCGTGCGAGAAAATTGCTTTTCCGATGAAAGGAATATCAGACAGACCGGGTATATGTATCGGCTGTGAATGAGCATCGAGTTTTGTTCCGGAAAGCTGGGGCCATCCGCCTGCGGAATTGGACAATGCGTTACCGATAAAGTAATAGAAAGCAACACCGAATGTCGTGATCGTAAGACCTGTTACATTCTGGTTTGCCTGAAGAGTTACAGTCAGGAATGAGAAAAGAAGTCCGACAAGGCCTGACGCGATGAAGCTTACAAGACATGCGACAAATAAGCTGTCGCATTTAGCACCTGCAAGATAACCTGCAACTGCGCCGATTGCCATCGTACCTTCGACACCGAGATTTAATGAACCGGATTTCTCGATCATGATCTCACCTGTCGTACCGTATAGAAGCGGTATGTTGTAAACGATTATGTTAAAGAGGAACAACGTTAATACTTCAAGCATTACTTAGCGTCCTCCTTTCTTACGAGTCTGAAGTTTGCGACGAAGTCAGCAACAAGAACAGAGAACAGGATTATTCCCTGCAAAAGATCTGCGAAGTTAATATCGATCGCAGGATACTGTGTGGCTGCTGCCTGGCATCCGTACTGCAATATCGAGATGAGTATTGCCGTTACGAAAACCGCAGGTACGCTGAGCTTACTGAGCCATGCGACAATGATTCCCGTCCAGCCTACATCGTTTGTAATCGTGTCGGAGATAGTTCCTGCAGAAGATACAGTAAGTGCAGCTGCAAGACCGATCAAAGCAGATGAGATGAACATCGTTCTTAATACTATCTTTCCTACACCCATTCCGGCATATTTTGCAGTAGCGCTGCTGTCGCCGACAACGGAGATCTCATAACCCTGCTTTGTGTATTTGAGATAAACATAAATAACTGCAGTAAGAAGGATCGCAATGATTACTGCCCACAAAAGCTTGAACTTGCCAAGAGGGATTCCGCCCATTACTGCTGACTCAGGGAAAGATCCGAAGATAGGTCTTTCGGAGTCTTCTCTCAAGAAGAAATTCCACTCTGCTTTTGTATCACCGAGATATCTTATGACGTAGAGCATGATGTAGTTGAGCATCAAGGTCATGAGGGTCTCATTAGTGTTGAACTTAACTTTAAGCGCAGCAATTGCGACACCGATTATTCCGCTCGATATCATCGCCGCAAGACACATCAGAACAACAGTTACGAAGTTCGGCATTCCCGAACTGTTGAACGCAACAATCGAAGCGCAGATTGCACCGATAAGGAACTCGCCCTCGCCTCCGATATTCCAGAAACGCATCTTGAATGAAAGGCTTAATGCAAGTGATGTTATAAGGAGAGGTACGAAGATCTTCAAAAGGCCCTCGATGCTCTTATATCCGTATTTGTTTCCGATAAGTCCGATCGTAAACATCTTGCCGTAATACTCAAAAGGATTGATGCCGAGTATCGCAAGAATTACAGCACCTATTGCAAGTGAAACGAGAATGCCGATCGCATAGTAGATAAGTGTTCTCTTGAGCTTTGAATCCGCTCTTCTTACCAGATGATACTTTCTCATTAGGCTTTGCCCTCCTCATCAGTAAAAGCGGAATCCTTTGCAATACCGTCTGTCTTGCCTTCTTTGTTTACGATGTTAAGAGTACCTGTCATCATGAGACCGATATCTTCTTTCGTAGTGTGATCGCTGTTAACGACGCCCTGAAGTTTTCCGTGGCAGATGACCATAATCTTGTCGCAGAGTGAGAGCATTACATCAAGGTCCTCACCTACGAAAAGAATGCCGGTGCCCTTCTTCTTTTCATCGTTCAGGATGTTATAGATCGTGTAAGAAGAGTTGATATCAAGACCTCTTACGGGATATGCGGTGATAAGTACGTTCGGACCTGATTTGATCTCGCGTCCGAGCAATACCTTCTGAACGTTACCGCCCGAAAGACGTCTTACGGGAGTTTCAGTAGAAGGTGTGATTATCTCGAGTTTGTCTATGACTTTCTGTGCTTCCTCGCGTGCTGATTTACGGTCAACGAAAATGCCCTTTGACTCGTTATAGTTTTTGAGGATCATGTTGTCAGTAATGGATAATGAAGGAGCAAGTCCCATACCAAGACGGTCTTCAGGAATGAAGCTCATCGAGATGCCGTGATCCAATATCTTTTTAGGCGACATTCCGACGATGCTCTCGCCTTCGTGGATCATCTGTCCTTCTTCTATTTTTCGAAGGCCTGCGATCGCTTCGCAGAGCTCTTTCTGGCCTGATCCCGCGATGCCTGCGACGCCTAAGATCTCGCCGCCTCTGATGTAGAAATTCATGTGGTCGACGGCAATTGCGCCTTCGTCATTTTTAACGGTGAGATCTCTTATCTCGAGAAGCGGATGAGTCTTCTCGATTATCGGTCTGTCGATATTTAAAGTGATCTTTCTGCCGACCATGAGCTCTGTAAGAGTCTTCTCATCAGTCTCTTTGGTTACGACAGTTCCGATATAATCGCCGTGTCTTAAAACTGCGACTCTGTCTGAGATTGCCATAACCTCATTAAGCTTATGCGTGATTATGATTATCGAATGTCCTTCCTCTTTCATCTTGCGGAGGACAGCGAAAAGCTTATCTATTTCCTGAACGGTAAGAACTGCTGTAGGCTCGTCCAAAATGATGATCCTTGCACCGTAGCAGAGAACCTTAAGTATCTCGAGAGTCTGCTTCTCGGATACCGCCATGTTGGAAACCTGTTTATCAAGATCTATGTCAAAGCCGAACTTAGCGGCTGTGTCTTCTATTTTTTTGCGGACGTCATTGCCATGGAAGAAACGTCCTTCTCCCCTCATTCCGATACGGATATTTTCGAGAGCCGTAAATCTCTCGACCAGCTTAAAGTGCTGGTGAACCATTCCTATCCCGAGTTTGCCGGAATCTTCAGGTGAGTTTATCTCAACCTTTTTTCCGTCGATAAAAATAGAACCGCTGTCGGGCATATAGATGCCCGACAGCATGTTCATGAGTGTCGTTTTACCTGATCCGTTCTCGCCAAGGAGAGCCAGTATCTCACCTTTAGCAAGAGACAGGTTGATGTTTTTATTGGCCGCCACAGGGCCGAAGCTTTTAGAAATTCCCTTTAGCTCTATGGCATATTCCAT
>JAEEGL012615223.1_pt1 | contig 10284 bp, 8 predicted proteins | sample 9134231 | NCBI WGS metagenome assembly JAEEGL01 (sample SAMN16246548, study PRJNA631951) | gut metagenome | biome: gut microbiome; feature: rumen; material: fiber-attached | host: Bos | place: Iran: Karaj | collected 2018-10
CCTTCGCCTCTCCGGCGGCGATATGAGTTTCACGGCGGCGCTGTGCTACGACTTCGAGGTGTACAGCGAGGCACAACACCGCTGGCTGGAGGTTAGTTCGACGAGTAATTTCGACACCTATCAGGCCAATCGTCTGAAGTGCCGTTACCGCCGTGCAGAGGACAAGAAAGTGGTGCTCTGCCACACCCTCAACGGTTCTGCGCTGGCTCTCCCGCGCATCGTGGCTGCTCTTCTCGAGAACAACCAATGCGAGGAAGGTATCCGCATCCCGAAGGCCCTGCAACCGTTCTTCGGCGACGATATGATCCGCTAAGGACACATGGAAAGTCGGAACAGGAGTATTGACATCTTGCGAAGCATGGCCATTATTCTGGTGGTCTATGGGCATTATGGCGCACTTCCTGTTACCGGCCTCCTCGAGTCTTATCTCCCGCTTTATAGTTTTCATATGCCGCTGTTTCTTTTCATCAGCGGCTATTTGTTTCATGATTTTGCAGCCCGGGATTACGGGCGCTTTGCATGGAGAAAAACCAAACACCTCGCTTTGCCCTTGCTGGGGTGGAACATCGTGTATGCCGGTATAGTGACGATCCTTAACTGGCGTGAAGTAACCAATTTCCTGCCTCCTACGCAAGAAGTATGGACATTTCACAATCTTTTCATCGAGCCCTTTCTCTGCGGGCATCAATATCAGCTTAATGCGAGCACATGGTTCGTTGGAATGCTCTATGTGAGCCTGCTCGTGTACGGTCTGTTTCACTTGGCGTTCAAGCGCCTTCCCGAGTGGGCGTCGCTCATCGTATACGGAGGCATCGCGGTAGCCGGACTGTATGGCGCCACGCTCTCGCATCCATATTGGGTCATACTGCCGTTGCATGTCTCGCTGGCTTTGTTCTTTATCCATTTCGGCCGGTGTTACGCCTTGTATATTGAGCCTTTCCTGGCACGATGGAACGGCTGGTGGGCACTGATAGCATGCCTCGTGTTGTGGTTCGTTGTACTGCGTTTCGGCGGCACGCATTATATGATGGTGTGGATGAACTACGACGGCTGTCTGATTACCCCTTTGTTGGCAGGAGCTGCCGGTTGTATGTTCTGGAAGAAAATGAGCGACGGTATCGCCCGATATGTGCTGCCCAATAAACTCGAGCGGTGGATCAGCCAAGGCACATGGTCTGTTATGACCCACCATATGTTCGTGCGCTTCCTGTTCAACTGGGTATTCGTGTACCTGCTCAACCACGATCTGGCGCAGCAAGAATGGTTCCGCAGCACACTTTGGTTCCAAACGCCGTACGGTTATTTCCCGATAGACATGCTCTTTACCGTCGGATTGCCTGTTCTTTGGCAATGTGCTTTTGACAAATCCAAAGCGTACTTCGCGCATCTACGTACTCGATTATAAGAAAAAATTGCGAAATTTTGGCATACACTCTTGTGTATGTCAATTTTTTGTAGTAACTTTGCCGCGAATTTGGCAAAGTGTGCTATGAATACAACGGTTATATTGTTGATAATTCTGATCATCGTTGTGATGATTTTCGGGTTCTGGTTGATCCAGTACTCATCTTTCCGTAACGAAGAAAAAAAGCGCCAGTGGGAGTTGAAGCGTGAGAGTCAGAAGACGATCTCGCCCATCCGCTTACGCGCGTACGAGCGCTTGGCGCTCCTGCTTGAGCGTACGACGCCCGAGCATATGCTTATGGAGTTGAAGGACCAAGATCCGACGGCCTTGGCGACGTGGTCTGTGCCGCAGTTGCAGCAGTACTTGTTGCAGACCTTGCGCGCGGAGTATGACCATAACCAGAGCCAGCAGGTGTACGTGAGCGCGGAGGTGTGGGACCTCATTATCAACGCACGCGACCAGATGGCGACCTTTATCATCGCGATGAGTGCGCAGATACCGCCCGATGCGAACGCTCAGGTATTTGCCACCACCATGCTCAAGGCTTATACGTCGAACGGAACGACTCCGGCCGAGAAGGCGCTGGAGGAGCTGAAGAATGAAGCGAAGACGCTTATGTAATATCGTTCTCGCGTTGCTGCTGAGCATAGCGGCTTTTGCGCAACAGGCGATCGTGCAATCGACCGAGACAGAGGCATTGCCTGCCGACACGAATGTCGTGGTGGTCATCGACACGATCATCATGGCGTCGGAAGACTCCGCAGAGTTGGCTATCGCGCGGAAAGAACGCAAAGAGATATATCAGGGAACGACCGTCAAACTTGATATCCTCTCGCCGCTGCTCGTGAGCGGATTGAGTCATTGGACGATACAGCACTACGAACTGGCGGTCAATGTGCGGTTAGCGAATCGTTTCTACCCGACCTTAGAGGCAGGTTATGCCGGCGGGCAGATGCAACAGGGAGACAGTATCTTTTATAACGCACATGGCGGCTTTTTTCGCGCGGGCGCGGACATCAACCCGCTCAAGCGCAACCCGGGTTCGCCGCACGCGCTGCTCATCGGCGTACGCGTAGGCACATGCTTCCAGCCGCGTAAGGTGGATTGTTGGGGAGAAATCGTGGCAGGTTGTCAGGTGGAGATCGCAAAGGTGAAGAACACGGCGTTTTACATGGGTTGGATGGGACGGTTTAAGATCCTGTTCACCCGCGAGGCCGAGAACCTCACCGCCGCAGAGATGGGACCGATATATATTCCCGGCTTCGGACATCGAAGTAACATGGGCTGGGGCGCGAGTTACCATTTAGGATGGAAATTTTAAAACAATATAAAAAACAGTTATCATGAACAAGACACAACTTTTGAATCGTGCAGCGGATAACATCCGTATCCTGGCTGCAGCAGCAGTAGAGAAAGCGAAGAGTGGTCACCCGGGCGGAGCGATGGGCGGCGCAGACTTCATCAATGTCCTCTTTAGCGAGTTCCTTGAATACGATCCGGAGAACCCGGGTTGGGAAGCACGCGACCGTTTCTTCTTGGATCCGGGTCACATGGCTCCGATGCTATATGCCCAACTTTGTCTGGCGGGTAAGTTCACCCTCGAAGACCTGCAGAACCTGCGTCAGTGGGGTAGTGTGACGCCCGGTCACCCCGAGCGCGAGATTGAGCGAATGATTGAGAACACTTCCGGTCCGCTTGGTCAAGGTCATACCTTCGCTGTCGGAGCTGCCATCGCGGCCAAGTGGTTCAACCAGCGTTTCGGTGCTATCCATAACCCGACGATTTACGCCTTCATCTCCGACGGTGGTGTGCAGGAAGAGATCTCGCAGGGCGCAGGCCGTCTGGCGGGACACCTTGGTCTGGACAACCTCGTCATGTTCTATGACTCGAACACTATCCAGCTCTCGACGGGCTGCGGCGAGGTGACTTCGGAAGATGTGGCTGCCAAATACAACGCATGGGGATGGTACGTACAGGAGATCCCGGGTAATGATCCCGACGCCATCCGCGAAGCGATCATCAAGGCGAAAGCAGAGAAATCCCGTCCGTCCATCATCATCGGTCACACGACGATGGGTAAAGGCTGCGTGACGGCAGAAGGCGCTAACTGGGAAGGCAAGTGCTCGACCCACGGTGCGCCGTTGAGCAAAGCCGGCGCTTCGTTCGAAAAGACCATTGAGCACCTCGGCGGTGATCCGACGAATCCGTTCCAGATCTTCCCGGAGGTAGCGAAACTGTACGAAGAGCGCGCGATTGAATTGCGCGAGATTGCGAATAAGAAATATGTCGCTTACCACGAGTGGGCACAGGCTAATCCCGTGGCAGCGAACGAATACGAGACCTTCATGGCCGGCGAGACGCCTTGTGTGGACTGGAGCCTGATTGAGCAGAAACCGGGCGACGCTACGCGTAACGCCAGCGGAAAAGTGCTCAGTTTCCTCGCAGAGAATGTAGGCAACATGATCGTTTCTTCGGCTGACCTTTCCAACTCCGATAAGACGGACGGTTTCCTCAAGAAGACCCATGCGCTCAAGAAGGGCGATTTCAGCGGGCAGTTCCTGCAGGCCGGTGTGAGCGAACTCACCATGGCTTGCGTGATGATTGGTATGGCGCTGCACGGCGGTGTCATCCCCGCTTGCGGTACCTTCTTCGTGTTCAGCGATTACATGAAACCAGCGGTTCGTATGGCGGCGCTTATGGAGTTGCCTGTGAAGTTCATCTGGAGCCACGATGCGTTCCGCGTAGGCGAAGACGGTCCGACGCACGAGCCGGTAGAGCAGGAAGCACAGATCCGTCTGATGGAGAAACTGCATAACCACAGCGGCAAACCATCAATGCTCGTTCTCCGTCCGGCGGACGCCGAAGAGACGACCCTCGCTTGGCGCGCAGCAATGGAGAATACCGAGACGCCGACCGCACTTATCCTGAGTCGTCAGGATATCGCGCCGGTGCCGAATGTGAACCTCGATGGTTTCCGCAAAGGTGCGTATATCGTATCCAAAGACGAGAACCCGCAGGTGGTTCTGTTGGCTTCTGGTTCGGAGGTTTCGACCTTGCTGGCCGGCGCAGAACTGCTGCGCAAAGAGGGTATCCGTCTGCAAATCGTCAGCGTGCCGAGTGAGGGTCGTTTCCGTGAGCAGGACAAGGAGTACCAGGAACAAGTGCTGCCGAAGGGTATCAAGCGTTTCGGCATGACCGCCGGTCTGCCTTGCACGCTGGAAGGTCTCGTGGGCGAGAACGGTGCTATCTGGGGTCTCAACTCCTTCGGCTTCTCCGCTCCGTACAAGGTCCTTGACGAGAAACTCGGCTTTACCGCCCAGAACGTCTATGACCAAGTGAAGAAGCTGCTGTAAGAACAAGCCTCTTTATGCCTAAATATGCCTATATAGGAATCTCCTATTCCGGCCTGAAAATGCCTATTTATGCCTATAAATAATCCACAAAAGCCCCAAGTTGAAGGAAGCGTGCTACGCCCTGCTAACCGATGGAAGACCTTGCTCTTCTACCAAAAAGCCAACACGCTCTTTCAACTGACGGTGGTCTTTTGTGAACGGTTTCTACCGAAATACGGAGACCGCACGGTCGATCAGATGATACAGGCAGCTCGCTCCGGCAAGCAGAATATCATCGAAGGTTCCGAGGATGGCAAAACGAGCACGGAAATGGAGTTAAAGCTCTTGAACGTGGCGCGAAGCAGTATTGGCGAATTACAGGAAGATTTTGTAGATTATATTCAGAGGAAACATCTCCCGTTGTGGGACAAAGCGCACCCGAGATACAATGCGATGCGTTCGTTTACGCAGAAATACAACCATTTGGAAGATTACGAACCACATTTCTCCAAATGGAATGACGAGGAAATGGCAAACATCGGCTTGACGCTCTGCCACCAAGTGGATTATATGATGAACAAGTATCTTCAATCGTTGGAAAAACTGTTTGTTACACAAGGCGGCATTAAAGAACGGATGTACGCGGCGCGCACAGGTTACCGAAAGGCGCAAGACGAAGAATATCAAAGACTTGTAGCGGAGAATGCGACACTTCGCGCACAACTGGAAACTGCTCAAAACGAAATAGCCCGACTGCGCAAACTCATAGAAAAGAACGATTAATTATGCCTAAACAGGCCTAAAATTGCCTATCTCGGCTTATAGCTGCCTAAAGAGGCATAGTAATGACCAAGTAAAAAATGCAAACGCCTCTAAATAATAGGGATTTGCAAATCGGGATCACCAACGCACCGAACAAGTACCGAACAAGTACCGAACAAGTTCAAGACAAGTACCGAACAAGTATAGACAATTTGTTGCCTGTAGATGATGAAAACACTATTTGCTTGCTACAAGCAATAGAGCACGAGAAATTATCCATCAAAGAAATAATGGGCAAAATGGGATTAAAGCATCGCCCTACATTTATGGACAACTATCTCAATCCTGCCATAGAAAACGGCTTTGTGCGTCTGCTTTATCCTGACAGTCCTCGTCACCCTCGGCAGAAATACCTGCTAACGGTAAAAGGAATGATGATGTTTAATCAGTTATCCAATAAATAACCTCAGATAAAATCCCGCCTATGGCAAAATATAATCAATACCTTTTTTATGTTAAAAAAGATAAGACTCATAACAATCCTTTACTGCCTTTTGGCTTTTAGCCAAGCGCTTTTCGCTTTTGGCAAGACACGCATCGGAGATCTCTATTATATGTTGGACGAGTACGCACGTACGGCTGAAGTAACGGCGTCTATTGACCAACATGGGATGAGTGGCAATTATCCGGAATTGGATTCAATTGCCATCCCTGATACGATCTCTTATGGGGGTGTCAAATATGCGGTAAAGTCTATTGGAGAACACGCTTTCTCTAACAGCGCTGATCTTGTTATGGTGGACATACCGGACCATATTCTGTCAATCGGCTCTGATGCGTTCAATGGTTGCAGAAATCTTACTTCTGTCACGTTGCCAGAAGGAATTGACAGGCTGTTTCGGGTATTTGCTTACTGTACATCCCTGCACCGGATAACTATTCCGAATAGCGTTACTGCTGTGAATGCGGTTTTTGCCGGATGTACAAGTTTGGATTCGGTAGTTCTTCCTCCGAATATTACCCTTTTGGCTGCTACGTTTGCTAATTGCCATAGCTTGCAGTATGTCACATTACCCGACTCGCTCCAAATAATCCGCAGACTAACTTTTCTCGACTGTCAAAACTTGCGCTCTATTACTATTCCCGAGAAGGTAACAGAGGTTAACACACAAGCTTTCAAAGACTGTCTGGCTTTGGACACTATTCGTGTCTTGGCTGCCGAACCTCCGACAGCCACATCGGAATCTTTCACAGGAATGGATAAGTCCTCTTGCATACTTTTGGTCCCGGCTTCTTCCATTGATTTGTACCGCGAAGCCGAGTGTTGGAAAGATTTTAATGTACAGCCGCTTGATTCCCCAACGGGCATAGGAGCATCCACTGTACTGCCTAAATCCGGCAAAATCCTCCATAACGGACAAGTTTATATCGTACGAGGCGACAACACCTATACGCTGCAAGGACAAGAGCTTAAGTAAAGGATAAGGGAACGATGTTCTGAATACAAAGAAAACAAGTGGCAGAAATGTCACTTGTTTTTTTCAAAAATCTTAATAATCGTACATTTTTCGGGGCAAAATGATAGGCGATGACTTAAGGATGGTATCGGGATGGTCTCGTGATAAGTCCGAAAGTCTCGCACTTATAACGCACTTACCACGCACTAACGACGCACTTATCACGCACTATTTTTTTTATGTTAACACGTTAGTATTATATACATAGTATATAATACCGATATGCGAGCTTTTTCTGTATACAAAGATACAAAAATATTCCGTATATGCAAATTTCTGTGACACCCCAAGTGCAATTTTTGTATAAATTTATACAAATTCTTGCGTATGTCAAAAAAAAGTAGTACCTTTGCAGTCGCAAAGGTTTGGACCTATGCGAATTGAAGGACAAGACAAATAATAGTTTTATGGAATATAATTTTTCAGAGATTGAGAAAAAGTGGCAAAAGGCTTGGGATGAGAACGGCGTTTATACCGTTTCCAATGAATCCGACAAACCGCACTACTATGTGCTCGATATGTTTCCTTACCCTTCGGGCGCCGGCTTGCATGTCGGCCACCCGCTGGGGTATATTGCCAGCGATATTTACAGTCGCTACAAACGTCTGAAGGGCTTTAACGTGTTGCACCCGATGGGTTTTGACAGTTACGGTCTGCCGGCAGAGCAGTACGCTATCCAGACAGGACAACACCCGGAGAAAACGACCTTTGAGAACATCGACCGCTATATCTCGCAGTTCAAGAAAATCGGTTTCTGCTACGATTGGAACCGCGAGGTGCGCACGTGCGACCCGAAGTTCTACAAGTGGACGCAGTGGGCGTTTGTGCAGATGTTCAACAGCTATTTCGATCCCAAGACCCAGAAGGCGCAACCGATCTCTCAACTCATCGCAGAGTGGGAGGCCAACGACCCGAAATGGGCGACGATGACGGAGAAAGAGCAGCAGGAGCGACTGATGAACTACCGCATCGCATACCTCGCCGACACGAAGGTCAACTGGTGCCCGCAACTCGGCACGGTGCTCGCGAACGATGAGGTGTCGGAAGGTCTTTCCGTCCGCGGCGGTTATCCCGTGGAGCAACGCGTGATGCGCCAGTGGTGCCTGCGCGTGAGTGCGTACGCCGGTCGTCTGCTCGAAGGTCTGGATCGATTGGATTGGACGGAGAGCCTGAAAGAGACCCAGCGCAACTGGATCGGTCGCAGCGAAGGCGCAGAGATGCAATTCGCCATCAAGGGCCAGGACGAACCCTTCACGATCTTCACGACGCGTGCGGATACGATTTTCGGCGTCACCTTCATGGTGTTGGCGCCGGAGAGCGAGTACGTACATCGCGTCGTGACCGATGAGCATAGAGCCGAAGTGGAAGAATACCTCGCTTGGGTGAAGCACCGCACGGAGCGCGAGCGTATTGCCGACCGCAAAGTGACGGGTGTGTTTACCGGAAGTTACGCCATCAATCCGCTCACGCAAGGCGAGATACCTATTTATATCTCCGATTATGTGCTCGCGGGCTACGGCACAGGTGCGATCATGGCCGTGCCGGCGCACGACAGCCGCGACTATGCTTTTGCAAAGCATTTCAACCTGCCGATCATTCCGTTGATCGAAGGCGCGGACGTAAGCGAAGAGTCGTTCGATGCCAAGGAAGGCAAGATGATCAATTCGGGTTTCCTGGATGGCATGGAGGTCAAAGAAGCCATTCAGGCGATGAAGGAGTATATCACCAACACCGGCATCGGTCGCGTGAAGGTGAACTATCGTCTGCGCGACGCCATCTTCAGCCGTCAGCGTTACTGGGGCGAACCCTTCCCGATCTATTACAAAGACGAGATGCCTTACACGGTGGATGAGAAAGACCTGCCGATCACGCTGCCGGAGGTTTCGGACTTTAAGCCTACTTCGGACGGCCGTCCGCCGCTGGGCAATGCCAAGAACTGGACCTACAAGGGCTATCCGCTGGAGCTCTGCACCATGCCGGGATTTGCGGGTTCGTCGGCGTATTATCTCCGTTATATGGACAACCATAACGACGAGGCGCTCGTGGGCAAAGAGGCCAACGAATACTGGCGTCAGGTGGATCTGTATCTCGGTGGTAGCGAACATGCGACGGGTCACTTGATCTATAGCCGTTTCTGGAATAAGTTCCTCTATGACCTTGGCTATATCTGCGAAGACGAGCCGTTCAAGAAACTCATCAACCAAGGTATGATTCAGGGCCGCTCGAACTTCGTTTATCGCTATATCGGCGAAGGAGCGACGGGCAACCTCTATATCTCCTATAACCTCATCGACAATCCCGAGTACAAGGATAAAGTGCAACCGATTCACGTGAATGTGAACCTGGTGAACAACGATGTGCTGGACATCACGGCTTTCCGCAACTGGATGCCGGAGTTCAAGAACGCGCAGTTCGTCTTTGCCGACGGCACCACCATCGAGGACAATCCATACCTCGCCGGTCCGAAGCAGTATATCTGCGGTTGGGCGGTAGAGAAGATGAGTAAGTCGATGTTCAACGTGGTCAACCCGGATGATGTGATTGCGAAGTTCGGCGCAGACACGCTGCGGCTCTATGAGATGTTCCTCGGCCCGTTAGAGATGTCCAAACCCTGGGACACCAACGGTATCGACGGTGTACACCGTTTCTTGCGCCGTCTATGGAACATGTACGAGAATATCGTGGACGAGCAACCGACGAAGGAAGAGTTGCGCAGTCTGCATAAGTTGATCAAGAAGATCACATGGGATATCGAGAACTTCTCATTCAACACTTCCATCCCGGCCTTCATGATCGCGCAGAACGAATTGTCGGCATTGAAGTGCAACAAGCGCGCGATACTCGAGCAGTTTGCTGTGCTGATCGCACCGTACGCTCCGCACCTCGCAGAAGAGATGTGGCATCGCTGCGGCAATGCATCGTTCGTCGTGGATGCCGCATGGCCCGAGTGCGACGAGTCGTATCTTGTAGAGGACACGCAGAAATACCCGGTTCAGTTCAACGGCAAAGTGCGCTTCACGCTCGAGTGCCCGAAGGACACGCCGAAGGAAGAAGTGGAGAAACTCGTGATGGCGTCCGAAGAGACGGCTAAGTACCTCAACGGAGGTCAACCGAAGCGCGTCATCGTAGTACCCGGACGTATCGTCAACATCGTAGTGTAAAAAATAAGGGAGGCGAGTTGCCTCGTCTCCCTTGTGAACCAGCTGGGGCTCGAACCCAGGACCCCATCCTTAAAAGGGATGTGCTCTACCTGCTGAGCTACTGATTC
>JAEEGL013333024.1_pt1 | contig 10284 bp, 7 predicted proteins | sample 9134231 | NCBI WGS metagenome assembly JAEEGL01 (sample SAMN16246548, study PRJNA631951) | gut metagenome | biome: gut microbiome; feature: rumen; material: fiber-attached | host: Bos | place: Iran: Karaj | collected 2018-10
ACGGAAAAGATCCAGTCCACCCTGGTCAACACGATTCCGCTGTGGAAATCCCAGATGCTGATCGCATTGGGCATCGCCCACTCCAAGGAAGCCGTCAAGGCCCAGAACGAAGTCTCGGAAATGACCAACAAGATGCTGAAGGAAAACGCCGAAGCGCTCAAGATGGCTACCATTGAGACCGCCAAGGAATCCGAGAGAGGCATCGTCGATATCGAGACCCTCACCGAGACCAACAAGAAGCTCATCGAAACGCTGGAAGAAGTCAAGCGCATTCAGACCGAAGGCAGAGAGAAGCGCCTGGCAGCCCAGAACGAACTGCGCCGCATCGAAACGCAGCTGCAGCACGAGCTCACCGACGTCATCAACAAGGACTAAAAACATAAAGGACCATCTGAAGATGGTCCTTTCTTTTGGTGCTATACTTGGTAAAGGAGGAAGTGTTTATGAGACAGCCGCTTATATCGTCGATGGCTCCCGCGCTTTGGGCCATGACTTTCTTCGATGCCTTCTCGATCATCGCGATGTTCAAGAACCATCAGAAACACCGCACGGACAGAATCGCCCTTCTGACGGGGATCCTGTGTTTCGGCCTTTTCTACGATTCGCTCATTCTGGCTTGCGGCGCCTTTCTTCCTTTCGGGAGGCTCCTCAAGACGTTGAGCCAGTTTCGCTATATCCTTCATTGTGTCCTGATCCCGCTTCTGTTTCCGATCTGCGCCTATGCCTTCAACGCCAAGCCGAAGCTGTTGAAAGCCGTCTGGATCATATCCATCCTGATCATGGTCGTCGGCCTGTACGCAGGCATCTCGGTGGTGACGGAAGAAAGGACTGTCGGGGCAATACGCAGATATGCGGAATCCGATCTGACGCCGAAGTTTGCCGACAGCGTCATTCAGATGCTCGACATCGTGCCGGTCTTCTTCATGATCGGTGTAGGCATCGTGCTGTGGGTCAGAAGAAAAAACCCCAACATGTTTTACGCAGGGTTCTTCATGTTGGCATTCACACTGATCGGCATCTTCTTCGGAAAAGATCCGGGCGGTGACAAAAGCCAGAGCCTGATGTTCTATATCAGCATGTATGGCGAAGCGCTGATGGTCTACTTCCTCTACCGCTTCATCAAAGCGGAAGAAAACAGATAAAAAAAGAAACGTGTTACTGCAGTCTGCGTAACACGTTTTCAATATCGTCGATATTCATCTGCCCGTAGGTGTTCTTTACGGAATTGTTGTTTTCATAGCGCGGCAGGATCGATCGGATCTCTTCTTCCGTCATATGAATATCGAAGTCCGGCAAGAGCGCACTGACGGTCTGTTTCATCTCTTCTTTATCGATCTGCAGGGTATTGAAGAATTCATCCGCATACTCCTTCTGATTTGCCTCTTCATAGTCGAGCAGATCGTTCGTGAACAGGGCGCACGCAAAGCCATGCGGCAGCTGATAGTGTTCGGTGAAATAATAGCCCAGTGTGTGGCAGAAGACGGTTCCCGTGATGTTGATCGCCAGGCCGCCCAGGATGGAGGCGTTGTAGATCGTCTCCAGATCCTTGATCGTGAGTTCTTCCTTTCTTGTCATCTTCTTCAGTTTCGGATATAAGAGGCGGACGCCTTCAAAGGCATAGGCCCTGGAGATGTCGTTGGCGTTGTTGTTGAAGTAGGATTCCAGAAGGTGGGCCAAAGCATCGATGGCAGTCGAGATCCTGACCCTGTCGGGCATGGACCTCGTGTAGTCGGGATCGCCGAAGGCGTAAAGGGCGTAGAGATCGTCGTTATGGATCGACTTCTTCATTCCCTTTGCGTTGGTCATGACCGAAACGTAGGTGACTTCCGATCCGGTGCCGGCCGTCGTGCCGATCAGGATCAGGGGTCTGGGCCTGTTATCCCAGCTCTGTCCGTAGATGTCCTCTTCGCTCAATCCGGGATTGTTTGCGACGACGGCTGCCGTCTTTGCGGCATCCAGGACCGATCCGCCGCCCACGCCGATGATGAAATCGGCATCCATTTCGTGCGCTTTGACGCCGGCTTCGATGCAGGAGAGCACAGATGGATTCTCTTTGATCTGATCAAAGACCGAATATTCGATCTGATGTTCATTCATGATATTGTCAAGATCATCCAGGGCACCGGATGCTTTGCCTGCATGGGCGGAGGTGATGATCAGGCAGCGCCTTCCTAGTTTTGGAAACAGATCCTTATGTTTCTGAAGGATCCCGATTCCCGTGAAGATCCTTGTCGGCATGTAGTTTTTCATGGCTGTTTTTCCTCTATAATTAAATTATAAAGCTTAACGGCGATTTCAAGGAGGCAACATGATCATTCAGAAAGATGAGAGAACGACGAAAGTCAGAGAGGCGATGAGAGGCGGACCGGGTTCCGTATTCATCCGCGACATCTGCAGTAAGGAAGACCTCTATGAAAAGGGAAGACTCTTTGCCCAGCTGACCCTGAAGAAGGACTGCGGTGTCGGTTTCCATGTACACGAAAACGAAGAAGAGATCTTCGTGATCAACGCAGGGAAGGCCATCTATACGGATGACGACAAAGAATTTGAGGTGAAGGAAGGCGACGTCATGATCTGTGAAGACGGACACGGCCATGCCATCCGCAACGTCGAAGAAGAAGACTGCCTTCTGACGGCGCTGATCGTTCTGAGATAGGAATAAAGTTCATGAAATACGAATTCGATCAGATCATCGACAGAATAAACGATGAGTATTCTTTTTCTTTCAAGTGGCAATCCCCGGATTACATTCTGAAGGATCTGGGAGTCAAAGCGGTCAGGGACGATGTGATCTGCCTGGAAACGGCGGACATGGATTTTAAGGTGGCTCCGGAGATCGTTGAAGATATGAAGAAGCTCTGCGATCACGGTATCTTCGGCTATTCGCGTGTTCCCGAAAGATACTATGAAGCGATCTGCGGCTGGTATGAAAGAAGACAGGGCTGGAAGTTTTCGCCGTCCGATATCATCTATTTCCCGGGCACACACAGCGCAGTCGCTGAACTGGTGAAGAAATACACGAAGCCGGGTGAAGGTGTCATCATCCTGGTACCCTGCTACGGCTACCACGACGACGTCGAGGGCAACGGCAGGAAATATGTGACGGTACAGCTGATCAACGACGGCAACGAGTACTTCACGATCGACTATGACGCCTTCGAGAAAGCCTGTGCCGACGAAAACAACACGATGTTCATCATGTGCCATCCCCACAATCCGACCGGAAGGGTCTTCACTCACGAAGAGTTAAACAGGGTTGCCGACATATGCCGGAAACACAATGTCCTGATCATCTCTGATGAGGTTCACTCCGATATCTTAAGAAAAGGACAGGACTTCGAACCGATGATGAAGGCCTGCGGACCTGAAGGCCTGATCACCTGCACCGCTGTCAACAAGACCTTCAACCTGGCCGGTCTGGCGATGACCGATGTGGTCATTTCTGATCCGAAACTGAAGGTGGAGGCCGGCGGCTTCTACTCGATGCCTTCGCCCTTCGGCATTCAGGCGGTCATCTCCGCCTACAACAAGGGTGATGCCTGGGTCGATGCGCTCAACGAATATGTCGATCAGAATATCGACGCCTGTCTTGATTTCATCCATAAAAACCTGCCGAAGGCAAAAGTCATGCGTCCTGAGGGCGGCTATTCGATCAATATCGACTTCTCAGACTACGGACTCAGCGATGAGGAAGTGGTCGAAAGGATCTACGGCAGAGCCGGCGTCATCCTGAACTCAGGACTCTTCTTCGACGATAAGAGAGGCAAACAGGTCCATCGCGCCTGCCTTTCTTCGCCCAGAGCCATGTGTCTCGAGGCGTTTGAAAGGATCGCAAAGGAATTTGCAGAATAGAAACAGAAAAGCGGGTGTCCGCTTTTTTGCATGGCCAATCATCTATAATAAAAGTAATGATTCAGATCGCAAAGGAAAAACTGGAGAACGCACTGTTGATCTGCCCGGACGGCTTCAAGGAGGAGATCCTGGAAGAGTTTTCGGCTGAAAGAAGGATCTGCGATGTCCGCTTCATGAGCCTTGAGGAATTCCGTAAGAAGAAGTACTTCGATTACGATATCAGAGCCGTGAAATATCTGAAGGATACATACGGTTTAAGCATTGCCAACGCAAAGGAGATCCTGGAAAATCTTCATCACGTCGATGTGAACAGGCATTACGGGATCGAAAAGCTGGACCTGCTGGTAGAGTTCAGGAAAGAACTCGATGAGAAGGGACTGCTGATCTATGACCTGCTGTTTTCAAAACTGGTCAAAGACCGTCACATCCTTGTCGCCGGCTATGGGAAACTGAGCAGGGAAGACGAAGAGATGATCAAAGGAGAGGTCATTCCCTTTGAATGGATAGAAAAGAAATACGAAGTTTCTTCCTTTGAGGACATCGAAGAGGAAGTGACCTTTCTCTACGAGTCGATCAGAGATTTGATCTATGAACAGAATGTCGACATCAACCGGATCTTTGTGATGAACGCGAACGAGGATTATGCGTCCTACTTCAGAAGATTCAACTGCTGCTATCCTTTCTGCATCGAGGTGGCGGATAATGACCTGCTGATCGGCAGTACCATCGGCAGGCAGTTCCTCGCGATGATCGACACCTCTTCCAGGGAAGAGATCTATGAAGAGCTGTCAAAGAATGACGACGAACAGTCCGCAAAGCTGATCGCCATACTCAACCGCTATCCGGGATACGATCTGAAGGATGTGAAGGACTTCATTGAAGAAGATTTGAGACATACAGAGCTCACGAGTGTCCAAATGAAGGACATCGTGCACTGTGCATCGCCCATGAGACAGTTTGATGACGACGAACACGTCTTCCTGATCGGCTTCAATGACGCCTTCCCCCTCTTGAAAAGCGACACCGACTATATCACCGATTCGATTGCTTCTTTCGTCGGCGTTTCCCTGACGGAAGAAAGAAACGAGGTGACCCGCGGCAACGTCAGAGCCTGTCTCTCATGCATCGAACATCTTCATATCTCCTTCTGCGGCAAGAGTCCGTTCAAGAAGTATGAGCCGTCAAATCTGTTGAATGAAGGAGAATACAGGATCGAAAACAAGGTAGCCTCTGTTTCGGCGATGAAGCTTCAGCAGACAAGACTCGGCTGTCTGCTGGATAAACTGCGGCGCTATGGAATCAAGGATGAAGAGATGGATGGCCTCTACCTTGCCTATCCGGATCTCGGCTACCGCGGATATGACAACCGCTTCAAGGGACTGCGGAAAGACCAGATCGCCCGGAAAGAGAAGGTCGTCCTTTCCTATTCCGGCATGGATACCTTCTATAAGTGCAGGTTCTGTTATTACCTGAAGAATATTCTCAAGCTCGATGATTTCGACGATACGTTCTTTACGAAGATCGGTACTCTCTGCCACAACGTTCTGCGGGATCTCTACGAAGAGGAAGATTTCGATTTTGAACGTTCGTGGGCGAAGAATATGAATGAACTGGCAGGACAGGCCAAGGGCTTCGAGGACGAGAAAGAGGACTTCTTCGCTTCAAAGATGAAGGAAGAACTCGGAAAAGACGTGGAGATCGTCCTGAAGCAGAAGGCGTGCACCCTTTTGGACAGACAGCTGTGCGAGAGGGAATTCTTCGTATGGAATGATCAGAAGATCGCCTTCAAGGGTTTCATCGACAAGCTCATGTACAGAGAGCTTCCTGACGAGATCATTGTCGATGTTGTCGACTACAAGACAGGCAATACGCAGATCAAGGAAAAGCTGATGCCCTACGGCCTGAGTCTCCAGCTGCCTTCCTATATGTATCTGTTGAAAAACAGCAGCGCCTTTGACCGGAAGATCAGCTACGGCGGCTTCTACCTGCAGCACATCATCAACAGCGAACTGAAATTCGACGAGGATAAGGATGAAAGGAAGATCAAGGAAGAATCCATGATGCTGGACGGCTATACGACCTGCGACATGGACAGGCTTTCCTATTGCGACAGGACGCTTGAAGAGGGAAGCAGTTCCATCATCAGAGGGCTTCGCCTCAAAAAGGACGGAAACTTCTATTCGACTTCCAAAGTCATCAGCGACGTCGGGATCGATGAGAAGATCAGTCAGGTCGAAGAGCTGATCAGAAAAGCCGGCGAAGCGATCCTGCAGGGTGATTTTGCGATCGATCCCAAGCAGATCGACGGCGAAAACGAATCCTGCGGCTATTGCCCGTACCGGAACATCTGTTACAGGACCTATGAGGATCTGAAGGTAATCTCGACGAAAGAAAAGGAGGAAGGCCATGGCCAGGGTGTGGACTGAGCAGCAGCTTAAGGCGATCGAACGCTTTGGCCATGACATCCTCGTATCGGCAGGTGCCGGCAGCGGCAAGACCGCCGTGCTTTCCCAGCGCGTCTATTATCTTGTCGGAAAGCGCAAGATCGACATCGACCGCCTGCTGGTGCTGACCTTCACCAACAAGGCTGCCGCCGAGATGAGGTCCAGGATCCGCAAGACCATAATCGAAGACAGCGAAGGTCTTTTCGGCAGCGAGGAAAAGAGAAGACAGATCAACAAGCTCGATTCAAGCTTCATCATGACCTTTGATGCCTACGCGCTCTTCCTGGTGAAGAAGTATCACTACCTGCTCAACATCGACAGGGAGATATCGATCATCGACGACAACATTCTCATCGATCAGAGGGAAAAGATTCTCGATGAACTGCTCCTGGAGCGCTACAGAAAAGCGGATCCCGCTTTCCTGGAACTGATCAGGACCTTCTGTGTCAAGGACGACAAGGCGATACGCGAGGCGATCTTCAGGATCGACAGCAGACTTGATGCGGTCTTTGACCGGGAAACATATATCAAAGAGTATTCCGGACGATTCTACGGCAGGGAAGCTCTGGACAGCTATGTCAGCCGCTTTGAAGAATATCTTCTTCAGGAGATAAGGCAGCTGCGCAGGATGATCAACGAGCTTTCGGAAGGCGTGGAGAACGTTTCCGATTACTTCATCAACATCGATTCTCTGCTCGGGGCAGCGGATTACAGAGAGATCCGGGATGCCTTAAAAAGCTGTGAGATGTCAAACAAAAAGCTTCCGAAGGGAAGCGGGGTCAGTGAAGTCAAGAAACAGATCAATGCGAAACTGCTTTCCCTTAAGAAGCTGACGGCTCTGGACGAAGAGGAACTGAAGAAGGAGACCGCTTCGACAGAGAAGTACGATCTCGTCCTTCTTGAGCTCTGCGAGGAACTCCACAGATCTCTTGCCGCCTTCAAGCGCAGAAACGGACAGTACACTTTCAACGATATCTTCCATATGGTGATCGACATGGTCGAGGAACACGAAGAGATAAGAAGAGAGATCGCGGAAGGCTTTGACGAGATCCTGATCGATGAGTACCAGGATACCAACGACCTGCAGGAGGGCTTCATTTCCCGCATCGCCCGCAACAACGTCTATATGGTTGGCGATGTCAAACAGTCGATCTATCGCTTCCGCAATGCCAACCCCTGGATCTTCATGAAGAAGTATCTGGATTATGAGGAAGGAAAGTCGGGCGAACTGATTTCGCTGCCGCACAATTTCCGCTCGCGCGGGGAAGTGATCGACGACATCAATGTGGTCTTTGACCGTCTGATGGATCTTTCGATCGGCGGTGCCGAGTACAGAAGATCCCACCACATGGTGAGCGGCAGAACGGACGAAAAACACGGCGAACAGAATCAGCGGCTTGAGATCCTGAATTACGAATACGACAAGGATGCCTATCCGTTCACAGAGCTTTCAAAGCACGAAGCGGAAGCCTTCATTCTGGCAAAAGACATTCAGGAAAAGGCCGGTTCCTTCCTGGTCAGAGATGAAAACGGCATCCGTCCTGCAGAATACGGAGATTTCTGCATCATCGTCGACCGTACGACGAATTTCGACCTGTACAGGCAGGTCCTCACTTTCTGCAACATTCCCTCAGTCATCGAGAAGGACGAGAAGATGTCCGATTCCGATCTGATTTACGCATTGAAGTCGGCCTTCATCCTTCTGGAGAAGATGGCGGAGGGAAAGGAAGACGAGATCTTCACCGTTTCCTATGTCTCTCTGGCGAGAAGCTTCCTGGTGGAAATGAAGGATGACGAGATCTTTGATGTCGTCAAGGGAAGGTCGTATATGGATTCCGATCTTTGCCGAAGGCTGATGCCTTTGGCGGAAAAGCTCGATAAGATGTCGATCGCCCAGGCGCTCGATCATATCATCGAGATCTTTGATGTCTACGACAGGCTTGTCCGCATCGGCGACGTGAAGGAGAACCTGATCAAGATCGACTACCTCTACCAGCTGGCACATTCCCTGAACCGCAGCGGCCGCGACTGTTTCTGTTTCAATGAATATCTTGATTCGCTTTTTAAAAGCGACGGCGATGAAAGGGACATCAGTTACGCCGTAGACCAGGGTTCTGAGAACGCCGTGAAGATCATCAACATCCACAAGGCCAAGGGTCTGCAGTACAGGATCTGTTATTTCCCGGGCCTCGATGTCGCTTTCAATACGAGTGACCTGAAGGACCGCTTCATCTTCTCAAAGGATGAAGGCATCATCACTTCCATATATGTTGAAGGAAGTGGACTGAAGGATTCGATCCGCAAGAAGCTGTTCATCGACGGATATCTGAAAGCCGATATCGGAGAGAAGATGCGCCTGCTTTATGTCGGTCTGACCAGGAGTCAGGAGAAGATGATCATGATCGCTCCCTTGAAAAACAAGACGCAGGAAGGTGAGATCATCGACAAGGCGTACAGGATCTCCTGCCATTCGTATTGCGATATGCTGAGCGCCATCTACAGCGATCTTGAAGAGAAGGGCTTCATCAGAGATCTGGACCTTGATACCTTCGATTTCAGAAAGGATTACCGCATCCTGAAAAGCAGGAACGCTGCCTCCCTGATCGACGCAAACGCCCGGAAGGCGGAAAGTAAAAGCGATGATCCCATCATCCCGAAGCCCGCCGTTTCAAGCAGCTTCTCCAAGAAGGCAGGTCTCATCGATGAGAAGATGATCGAGCGGATGGAGCTCGGTACGAAGCTGCACTATTTCCTGGAGACCCTGGATTTCAAGGATCCCGATCTTTCGGGCATCGAAGAGAAATACCTGCCGTTCATCCTGAATTTCCTCAAGAGCGACATCATGAAGGACGCGAAGTCCGGCAAGACCTATAAGGAATACGAGTTCATCTATGAGGAAGAGGGCGAGAGAAAGCACGGCTTCATCGACCTGCTTATGGAATACGACGACCATTTCGACATCATCGACTACAAGACGAAAAACATCGATGACGAACATTACGACGAGCAGTTGAACGGCTATCGGAATTACATTAAAATGGTCTCAGATAAGGACGTTTTCTGTTACCTCTACAGCATCGTCGATTCCATCTATCGGGAAGTGAAAGAAGAATGATCTACATCATGTCGGATATTCATGGCCAGTATGAGAGATACAAGGCCATGATCGAAAAAATCGAACTGAAGGATGAGGATACGCTCTATGTACTGGGCGATGTCATCGACCGGGGTCCGGGTTCCCTGGACATCCTTTTCGACATCATGAAAAGGGACAACGTCGAGATGTTCCTGGGCAATCATGAGCACATGATGCTGACATACCTGGAGGGAAGCGACAGGGAGTCCTGGTTCTATGGCGTCAACGGTGGAAGACTGACCTACGATCGCTTCATGGCCTGCGGGGAAGAGACAAAAAAAGAGATCGTCGACTATCTGATCGAAAAGACGACGATCCGCAAGGACGTATATATCGGTGACAAGCACTTCATCCTCTCGCATACCAGCGGCATTCTGGAAGGTCCCGATCTCTATACGAGAGATTACAAGGATAATCTCATGGCCATACAGGATATCCTGTGGGACATGGGTGAATACAATATCGCTTCGATCAAGAATCTGCCGATGCAGGAGAAGGAGACCTTCTTCATCTCCGGCCACATCATCTCGAGAAGGCTCAGCGGAACCGACGAGATCTACGCTGAGAAGTACGACAACAACTGCTACTGGATCGACATCGACTGCGGCTGTGCGATGGGAAGGGAATACGGCTATCTGTCCTGCCTGAAGGTGAACGGGGAAGGACTGATCGAAGAAGTCTATTACGCAAGATAAAAGGAGATCACTGATCTCCTTTATTTTTTTTATAACGTCTTCCTGTATTCCTTTACGATGTCCATGAATTCCTTGACTCTGTTGTAGTCGACAGGATTCTCGAACTTTCCGTCGACCTTGAAGGTCGTGGCGCAGACGGCACCGTCGGATGCGGACA
>JAEEGL014285066.1_pt1 | contig 10284 bp, 9 predicted proteins | sample 9134231 | NCBI WGS metagenome assembly JAEEGL01 (sample SAMN16246548, study PRJNA631951) | gut metagenome | biome: gut microbiome; feature: rumen; material: fiber-attached | host: Bos | place: Iran: Karaj | collected 2018-10
ATAAATGAAATGTCCACCAGGAGCAAGGCCCTTTTCAATTAATACTTGATTTTCACCATTATAAACTAAATTCTCTATTGCTTTTGGAGGAGTATAATTTGTAATTGTTGCTTTAGCAATAGTTACATCAAAAGATTGAGGTTCACTTCCATAAACATTATCATTTTCAACAATCTTATACCAAACCTTATATGCACCAGCATTTGTTGCCATAGGTGTATTTGTAGAATAGTTAACTCCATCCATTGAATAAAGCATTTCAGCAAGAGGTGCATAACCAGTATTAATTAAAATTTGGCTTGAACCAATATATGCAAGTCCTACTTTTGGAGTTGGAGCTGTTAATGTAGGATTTGCTTTTGAAATAGTAACATTAATTGATGCTTCTAAAACATCATTATAATCATCATTTCCTTCTACCTTATAATAAACAGTATATGTTCCAGCATTTGTTGCTGTTGGAATATCAGTAGAATATGTTCCATTATCAACCTTGTATTTTAAAGTTCCGCCTGTTGTTGAACCCGCATTAATTAATGTTTGAGCTAATCCATTATATGTTAATGTTTTGGCTGTTGGAGCAACTACAATAGGATTTGTTTTAGTCTCAGATGAACTAATAACAACACTAATAAAATTTTCTGAGCTGTTATTATAATTATCATCACCAAATACTTTATAATAAACATTATATGTACCAACTTCTTTTGCTTCTGGTATTTCTTCAGAATAAGGAGTTGTTCCTAATTTATATTTTAATGTACCGCCTGTTGTTGTTCCTGCATTAATTAGTTTTTGAGCTAATCCATTATATGTCAATGTTTTTGCTGTTGGAGCGACAATTATAGGGTTACCTTTTTCTATATTTACCTCAAGCATAAATTCTTTTGAATCTAAATGAGTAGAATCACCTATTACTTTATAATAAACATTATAAGTACCAACATCTTTTGCTTTTGGAATATTATTTGAATATTCACCTGTACCTAGTTTATACTTAAAAACACCTTCTGATGTTGTACCTTCATTTATTAAATCTTGATTTTCTCCATTATAAAATAAAGATTCTTTAATTGTTGGAGCAACAAAACTAGCTTCCTTTTTTTCAGTTTCTGTTCCACCATTTATATCAACATTTATTTTTGACCCATTACATGAACTCAAAACAAATATAAAAAGAAAAATTGTCAAAATCATTAAAAATATATTTTTTAAATTTTTAGGCATACAAATTCCTCCAGAAAAAAGAATGTTATATTTTATTTTAACATGTTTTTTAAAATTAGAAAAGATATTATAATTTTGATATTTATAAAAAGAAAAAAGTTCTCATTTACGAGAACTTAAATCGATATTGAATTCATATTTCCATAGACCATGTAAATTACAATATTCATAAACTGCTATAGGTTTTTCTTTACCATTTAAAATGAATAATGCTTCAGGCTCATCATTTGGTTTTAAATATTTAATTTGAGCTGCTTCAGTAGTTTCTAATAAAATAAATTGAATATAATGCTCATCTAGCATTGGGTGTCTAGCAGAACCTACTTTAACACAAATTCTATCGCCTTCCATTTCAACATTAGGTACATGCTTTTCTCTTGCACCATCAGTTGTATTAGCTTTTAATTCAACAAAACCATTTTCTAAAGCCTTAGTTCCATTTAAAGATAAAACTAATTCCTTTGTTTCTTTGTTTAAATAAACTTTTGTTTTCATAATATTCAATTCCTTTCTAATGTATCGTTTATTCTATTTTTATTTTACCATATAAAACTAAAAATAGCAAAGAAAAAAGCTATGATAAACATAGCTTAAAATCTTACATAACTGCTGTATCTGATGGTTGTTCATCATTAACAGGAATTGTATTTGGATCAATATCAGAAATTTCTTTATCGTCTTCTTTTGCAGGAGCTTCAATTTCTGGTGATACCTTATCCTTCTTTTCTTTTGGTTTAGCAATTGATTTTCTATATCTGAAGTATCCACCACCAGCTTCACCACCGATAACTGCTGCTGATAAGAATGATACAATCGCTAAAACAATTGGTACTTGCTTTGAATCAAATGGTATTGCAGCTAAAATAATAGCAGCTACATTAATAATTGTATGGAAAATGAATTTAGTTCTATCAGTACCTTCATTACATTCAATAGTAACATAATAATAAACTAATGATCTTGTAGCAAGTAAAGTAATTAAAACATATTTATATGCATCAAAATTAAATTTGTTAAACCAATTGTAATTACCATCAAAATCATCAGCATTTACTTGGCCCCATAATACTAAGGCAGCAATTATCAAATAAAATGCTACAACAATATGGAAAATAATTTCAATTAAGCTTACAAGCTTAGCTCTTTTTGATTTAGTTGTACGCATTAAAGGGATTAATCTAATTAATGCGGCAACACCTGCAATTAAGGCAGTAACCATATAAATTGCTCCAATTGAATTATCTTGGAATATTAATATCATAATACCAAATGTTACTAATATAGCAAAGGTAACCATGAAGAAGATAAATTTATAAGTTGAATAAACCTTAACAGGACTCTTAGCTTTTTTAGCTTCCTTTTTGGCTTCTTTTTCAGCTTCTTTTTCTTCTTCTGTTCTAATATCAAAATTTTCTGTGTTTAATTCATTATTCTTATTTTTTTTATTTTTCTTCATAATAAGCCTCTTATTTTTACAATATAACTAAATTATATATTAAAAGTAACGTATTTTCAATTAAATATAAAAACATTTTCAAGGATTAAAATTAAATATTTGAATCAAATATGCTATAATTATATAAAAAAGGGAGGTTGTATTATGAATTTTGTTTTCATTTCACCAGTATTTCCTTTAAATTATTACCATTTTTGCGAAGCATTAAAGAAAAATGGATGTAATGTTTTAGGTGTTGGTGATACTCCATATAATGAATTAAAGGATGAAGTTAAAAATTCTTTAACAGAATACTATAAGGTTAATTCCTTAGAAAATTATGATGAAGTATTTAGAGCTGTAGCATTTTTTAGTTTCAAATATGGAAAAATTGATAGATTAGAATCTAATAATGAATATTGGCTTAGACAAGATGCAAGATTAAGAACTGATTTTAACATTGAAGGTGTTAAATTAGCTGATGTTGAATCATTCACATCAAAAAGCCATATGAAAGAATTTTATATGAAGGCAAAGGTTCCTGTTGCAAGATATAAATTCTTAACTAATTTGGAAGATGATTTAAAATATATTGAAGATGTTTTAGATTATCCTGTTGTTGTAAAGCCTGATGTAGGTGTTGGTGCTGCCGCAACATATAGAATCTCTTCTAAGGAAGATTTAATTGAATTTTATAAAAGAGGATATAATGTTCCATATATTATGGAAGAATATATTGAAGGAGATATTATTTCATTTGATGGTATTGTAGATGAAAATTCAAATGTAGTATTTTCAGATAATGAAGTCTTCCCTCCTTCTATTATGGATATAGTAAATGAAAATTTAGAGCTTGCTTATTATGTAAATAAGGAAGTTCCAAAAAATGTATTTAAAATTGGTCAAAAGGTTTTAAAAGCATTTAATATTAAATCAAGATATTTCCATTTAGAATTCTTTAAATTAACAAAAGAAAAGCATGGATTAGGAAAAATTGGTGATATAGTAGCCTTAGAGGTTAATATGCGTCCACCTGGAGGATATACTCCTGATATGATCAATTTCGCTCAATCAGTAAATACATATCAAATTTATGCCGATATTATTTGTTATAATGAAATTAGAAATGTAAAGCTAGATTATCCTAAATATTATTGTATGTATACTTCAAGAAGAGACCAATACAATTATAAGTATGATAGAGATATTATTTTAGAAAAATATAAAAATAATATCGTAATGCATCAAAGAATGAGTGATGCATTAGAATCAGCAATGGGAAATGAATTCTTTATGGCAAAATTTGAAGATTATGATGAAATGATTGAATTCAAAAATATGATATTAGAAAAAAAATAACATCCGAAAGGATGTTTTTTTTATGAATAAAAAAAGCTTAAAAGTTAACCTTTTAAGCCATCTGCTTGACGTTGCATGTTTTCAACAACAACATCATAAATATCACCAATTGATTGCCCATAAGCTAAAACTAACCATGGTTCATTAGTATGGAAGTGAACCTTTAAGAAATTAGCAGGATTTCCATCAATATCTTCATCTTCAAATCCAGCTACAACAAGTGAATCACCAACTAGTTTATTTAAAACATAATCACGTAATTCATCTTCTGCATCATCTACATCCTTATCAGCTATATCAATTAATAATTGTGTATCAAACTTATATTGTACTAAGCTTTTGTGTTCTTTAACCATTGTTATAATCCTCCTCAAAACACATTAATTATACTATTTTTTATAAATTAGTCAAATATAACTATTTGCCATTTATCTTCTCAGTTCTTTTAGAAATAAACTTTCTTGTTGTAATTCTAGATGCAAAAGAAATTAGCTTAACAGATAATCCTGCATTAATAATTAATTTATTTCTTTTCATCTTTTTATAAGCTATTTTTGCGACCTTATAAGGTGATGCTGAAACCCTATTGAATCCTTTTTTATTTTTAGATTCACAAACATCAATAAATTTTGTTTTTGTAGGTCCAGGACATAAAGCATGAATCTTAACACCGTAAGGCTTTAATTCATGATATAAGCCAACAGTAAAATTTAAAACAAATGCTTTAGTTGCATAATAAACAGACATATAAGGACCTGCTAAATATGCAGCAACACTTGCAACATTTAAAATTCTTCCGCTTTTTCTTTCTTTCATATCATTACCAAATAAATGGCACATATTCATTAAAGATTTAATATTTAAATCTACCATTTTATTTAGCTTATTGATATCAGCATTTAAAAATTCTTTAGCATCTCCAAAGCCAGCATTATTAATTAAAACATTTACTTCTAAAGAACTATCTTTAATTTTTTGATATAAATCATATGTATTTTCAATAATTGATAAATCATATGCAAAAACTTTTATACTTATATCGTTAATTTTTAATAACTCTTCTTTAGTTTTTTCTAATAATTCTAAATTTCTTGAAACCAAAATTAAATTGTAGCCATTAGTAGCATAAATCTTGGCAAATTCTAGTCCAATTCCAGATGTAGCACCTGAAATTAAAACATAGCTATTACTTCTTTCCATTCATTTTCCTCATTTGCTTTTTATGTTCATGCATTCTATCGTTAACTTCTCCAACAGCTTCGCCCAAATTAGGAATTTCTTCAAAGAATTTAAAACCAATCGCACCAACTTTTGATTCATTCAATTCATTTAATACTTTATTACACAACTCTTCAAATTTAACTTCATCAAGTCCCATAATAATTACTAAAAAATCATCTCCACCAAGTCTGAAGAAATCTCCTCCAACAAAACTTGTTCTGATGTAATTAGTGAAATCTAATATTAGCTTATCTCCTGCTTTATTACCTTGTTCATCATTTACTTTCTTTAGACCATTAATATCCATGAAAACTAAACCAATATTTCTACTATTTTGGATTAATGTTTCATTATCCTTTAAATAGCTAATATTATAAAAATTAGTCATGTAATCATAATTAGCTCTTCTTAAGATATCAAAAGTAGTTCTATTTGGAACAATTTGATCTACAGGATTTGTGTAATAATCTCTTATGAAATTAGCACAAAGCTTAGGGCTCATATAAAAAGATTCAATAACAACAGTTCTATTTAAAACTGATGTGAATCTTGCCTCCGCGATAAATCCCTTCTTTTCAACTACAACACTAAAAAATCTCATCCAATCAATTTCGAAAACATTTCCAAAAACAGAAATGAAATCATTATGAAATAATTCTTTCTTAGATTTACCTACAAATCTTGCGAAAGCTTCATTCACAAAGATATAACGAAAATTAATCATTTCTCCCTTTTCGTTATAGATTGGTTCAATAACGAAAAATGGACTTGGATACTTGTCCATCAAGTCATTAAATCTCATATGCAAACACTCCCTTTATTTAATTATAACAAATATTACAAAAATTGGAAGAAAAAAAGGATAACTATGTATCCTATTTTTTTTATTACTATTTAGAAAGGTTCAACGCCTAGTAACTTAGATCTTTGACAAGTAACCACCCCTAAAGTTCTTTGTTCCTCATCAACTAAGCTTACATCACAATCATCATTATCAGGATAGCAATAAAGCACTACTCCATAAGTTCCTCTTGGGAAACCTTCAACAGATTCAGTGATTTTAACGCAATCATATAAATTGACCATTTTCTAAGCACCCTCCTTTTTATCCAAATTTCAAAAATTTTAAAAATTTCAAATTTGAAATTTTTAATTTTAAAACTTTGTAATTATTATAACACCCAAAAATTCTATTTGTAAAGAGGTTTTTATCAATTTTTTTAATAATTTTTTCGTTTCTTATAACAAAAATTTATTTTTTCATAATTTTTCATTATAAATATAAAAAAATAGAATAAAAATTTTTTCACGTATTTTTTCACAAGTATCAATATTTGTGTTGATTTTTCTTAATTGCTATTCTATAATAAGGTTAACAAAGCAAAATTTTATTAATTTAATAAGGAGGAATTATTCTATGGATAAAGGGTTAGAAAAATTACTCGATGATCGTAGAGCATTAATTTTCGATTTAGATGGTACATTAGCGGATACAGAAAGAATCCACTGGGAAGCACACAATATAGTCTTAAAAAAGCACTTTGGTATCGAAGTTGACCTAGAGCATATTTATTCATATTTAGGAACACCTGAAGAGATTTTCTTAAAACAAATTGAAAAAGATTATAATATTGATATAGCTGGTGAAAAAGGTAAAGGATACGAAAAGTATTCTAAAGAAAGAGTTAAAGTAGCTGAAAAGCTAATTTTAAAAAATGCAAAGCCTTTCCCATTCATTCAAGAGGTATTAAGAGGCGGTATCTTAGGTATGAGAGTATATCTAGTATCTGCTCAAAATAAAAATATGATTCATAAGATGCTTAAAGCATGGGATATGCTAAGATTCTTTAATGATGACAATACTTGTATTTGTGATGAAACAAAGACTAAGCCATATTATTATGATTATATTTTTACAAAATTAATTAAAAATGCTGAACCTGAAGAAGTTGTTTTATTTGAAGACGTAAATAAATATCTTCAAGAAGGTAAAAAGCGTGGCTTCGTAACTGTAGGTATCGATTCTGGCTTCGGAAAAGATAAGCTTGAAGCTGATTATGTAATTAGTGTAAAAAAACAATAAAAAAAAGCCTTCACTTTGAAAGTGAAGGTTTATTTTTTTAGTTTTTATATTTTTTATAAATATTTGATTTAGTGATAGATTTTAATACATTAGATGCAGCTTTATTTACTTCTTCTGCTGTTATAATATTTTTCTTATATGCTTTTAATATTTCATTAAAAGCTTTTTTACCGCCTGGCATAATTAAATCATTACCAGCTTTTATAGCAAGCACATTAGATGCAAACTTTTTTGATGTAGATAACCAATCTGTCATAACTAAACCATTAAACCCAAATTCTTCTCTTAATATACCATTAATTAATCTTGAATCATTACATACGTATGTATGATTTACTTTATTATAAGATGACATAACTGCTGATACATTTGAATATTTTATTGCGATTTCAAATGGCTTTAAATAAATATCTCTTAAAGCATTATTAGAAACATTTGCTGAAATTGTATTTCTATTAAATTCTAAATTATTACAGCAATAATGCTTTATAACAGCATATTGTCCTTTAATATCTTGAATACCATTAATTAATGATGCAGCAATCATACCTGATAAATAAGGATCTTCAGAATAATATTCAAAGCTTCTACCACCAATAGGATTTTTAATAATATTAACTGCAGGAGCTAAAAAATATGATATACCTAACGCATTTAATTCTTTAGATATAGCAATACCTACTTCTTTAACTAGTTCATTATTAAATGTTGATGAAATAGATATTCCTGTTGAAAACGATGTAGCATTTTGATATCCTATATTTTTCTTATTATCCTTTGCATATTTAAAATATTTAAATATGCCTGGTAAATAATTATAAATATTCATTGAAGGTATTATTGCTTGAGTTTTACCATTTGGTTTTATTTTAACCTTAGGTGAAATTCTAATTCCAGATGGGCCATCACACATGGCTAAAGCTGGAATTTTTTTAACAAATGGAGTTGTATATCCAGCACATCCTGAAACACAAATATAATTTGGCTTAGGAAGAAGGCCAGATCCTACACATAAATTAATTCTATCTCTTAAATTATATCCTTCTAAAATATCAAAATTATTATTTATTGAATATTTTTCTTGTTTATAATTTAAATCTAATTTTATTTCTTCTATATCAATATCACTAGGATTAATTTCTTTTGTTAATTCAGAATCACAATAATCTAAATTTATAATATCCTTTAATATAAAATCTTCATCAAGCTTAAATTTAAAAATAGGCTCTGTATTTAATGCATCACTACCATATCTTATTATATAAGTACCTTTTTTTAATATTTTTTTATCATTTTCTGTATAAGAAAAATCAAATAGATCAAAGCTTATCGTTACATTTTCTTTTTCTTTTAAATCTAATTCTTTAGTTTTATTATATCCAACTAAGCTTTTTTCTTCTCCTATAGTTTTAGGAGCTTCTAAAAATAATAAAATTGTATCCTTAGCTTTAAAATTACCTATATTTTTAACATCAAAGCTAATATTAATTATGCTATTATTTACTTCATATTTAAAATTTTTATATTCAAAATCAGAATAAGTTAGACCATGACCAAAAGGATATCTTACATTTTCTTTAAATGTATCATAATATCTATATCCTACATATATTCCTTCTTTATAATTAGATTCAATACTATTTGAATTATAACTAAATTCATTTGAATAAGGAATATCTTCATATTTATTTGGAATAGTAAATGGAAGCTTACCTGATGGTGATACATCCTTTAAAATGCTTGCTAGAGCATAGCCACCCATTTTACCTAAATTACCCATATAAATAATTGCGCCAATATTTTCAATATCATCAGTAAATGATAAATCAAAAAAGCCACCAACATTTAATACTAAAATTAGCTTTTTATATTTAGATGCACATTTTTTTATATTTTCATATTCTATTTTTGTTATAGAATATTCTTCTTTAGAAATATCTTTTCCTTCTCCTGAAAATCTTGATATAACATAAATACATGTATCTGATTTTATATCTTCATCCTTAATCAATTCTCCAGGAATGAAATTTAATCTTTCACCCATAAAATTAATAAAATCAAAATGATAAATTAATTTATGAATTCTCTTTTTATATTTTCTTAATTCATAATTATATAATAAATCATAATTATCTAACCAATTTAAAGAATTAATTTTAAAGTCAGATTCTAAAAAAGCATCATATATTGATTTATTTATTAATTCATTTACCTCACCAGAGCCTAATCCACCTTTTATAGTATGTCTTGCTCCATTGCCAAATAAATCTATTGATAAATCAGTTAAAGGTAATGTATTATTTTCATTTTTCAATAAGACAATAGATTCTAAAGCACATTTTAAGCTAATTTTTTCATTAGCTTCAATTAATGGTGTTTTAGTTTCCTCACTTATTGCATAATTCATATATCTCATACAAGGACCTCTTTTAAATCGAAATCATTTTATTTCATTATACTATTTTTAAAATAATAAATCAAAATCATTAATATATTTATATATTAATATTTCAATATTTATTATATATGTTGACTCAAACTACCAATCGGTAGCATAGTTTAGTTTAAATGTAAATGTATCGCCTGAAGAAGAAACTATATAGTAAACACAAAAATATATGGCATTATTATTTAATGTTTCAATTGACAATATCAGTCTACATATTAAAAATATAATAAATGATGGTGAATTAGATCAATCAGTATTCGAAGAATCCTCGATAACTGCTTCTGATGGAAAGAAATATAAAACAAAAATATATAATTTAGATATGATATTACAAGAAAAAAAGGATTGATAAATTGTATCAATCCTATTTGTTCTTAAATGGTGCCATCAAAAGGATTCGAACCTTTGACCTACTGATTACGAGACAGTTGCTCTACCAACTAAGCTATGACGGCACTATTTATTTAAATAATCTATTATTTCTAATAAATTAGATAAAACAATTGTAGC
>JAEEGL014764505.1_pt1 | contig 10284 bp, 1 predicted proteins | sample 9134231 | NCBI WGS metagenome assembly JAEEGL01 (sample SAMN16246548, study PRJNA631951) | gut metagenome | biome: gut microbiome; feature: rumen; material: fiber-attached | host: Bos | place: Iran: Karaj | collected 2018-10
GTTCTTACCAACGGCATATCTTTTAATGACGGATAATCTTTACAGAAGAAGTTCCATACCGTTGTCGTAACGGCATCATCACCTTCGCCGGTAGTAGTTATCCAATCATTATAGACATCGTCATTAGGCTCTACTTTTAATTGAATATCTTTTACAAGATATAAATTGTTGGCAAAACATTTTTCAACATCTAAGCCTAAACAAATATCTTTAGCTATATCTTCCTTATCTTTAAGAATAGCAAGATAAGAATTTGTAACCGTAGATCTTGTATCGGCATCCGTATTACCTGAAATAAATCCGGCAACCTTTTGAGCTTCCGTATATACATCTTCATTTTGTTCATTTTTCTTAGTTACTATAATATTTGGTACGGTGTAAGCATTTACTATACTTACTCTTGCTGCATTGTTCCCGATAAAGCCCGTATTGGTAATAGTGCTTGCATCTTCACCAAAGGTCAATCGCAATACATAAGCATCTTTTATGTTTAAGCCGCTTGAAACACCGACAAAGCCACCAGCAAAACCATTATTATTAGTATCAACCGTACCCGTAACTTTAATATTATCAACGAAGCATTGATTAATTTCACCGCCTGCAAGACCAACGAAACCACCTGCGGCAACAGCTTTAGCTTCAACTCCGTAAGCAAATGATTTATCAATATTACCGCTGTTTGTACCGACAAAACCGCCTGCACCACCGTTTATACCGGCAAAAAGCGCAGCATCATCAATTAAGCAATCACTACTGCCGGGGCAAACTGCATTAGTATATTTTTCAACAAGTGAATTTTCTCCACGTCCGTATACATAAGAAGATTCAACATTTGAACTGTTTATACCGACTAAACCACCTGCTGAAGCATAACCTTTTACATAACTGCTTATATCAACGGATGAATTCGTTATACTACCGTCATTAGCACCAACCAAACCGCCTGCAGCACCTATAGAGCTGACAACAGCTTTTACATCAGCCGAAACGTTGGTAATACTACCGCTATTTGAACCGACTAACAAACCACAGGTAGAATCAACATAAATTGAATTACAACATAATTGACCCGATACGTTCAAATCTCTGATAATTGATTTTGAACCCGTAGCCGTGAATAAACCAAGATTTGTAAAGTCTTTACTCAGGTTAATATCTGACAATGTGAAGTTTCCACCGTCAAATATACCGTTAAACGAAGCCGGAACAGAATTCTTACCCGGATTTACAAGTACAAGTCCGTTATACCTAGAATTTCTTAATTTTGCATTACCTAACAAGCAATATTTTTCATCTCTCGGATAAGCAGCTTCATTACCGATATACATCAATACTTCTTCAGTTGTCGGAATATCTTCTAAAGTAATTTTCTTATTTTCATCAGTTATATTTGCATTTCTTTCTGCTATCTGTTCATTGAGGAATGCCATATATGCGGCATCATTACCGGGTACTGCTATATATGTAGCATCTTTTGGACATGTATCATCACCCATACGATCTAAACATATACATTTACCTTTATTATTAGGTACCATAGCCTGACCACTTTCACATGTACATTCACCATAAGGTTTTCTGCAAGTGAAATCAGAAATATGGTCAACAGGATTACCTTGAACATAATCATAGCCATCAAAGTAACCGCTTGGGAATTTATTACTTGCTTGACATCCGCAAACATCTTGCCCCTTAACGGTTATCTTGCCATATACAACTTTACTGGATGTTTGTACTGCTTCACCTTCAGTAATTTCATATTCACCGCAAGATACACACAAATCAGGGAAGTCAAAATCTTTGCCTTCTTCTTTATCTTTCGTGTACCAAATATTATTATTTGTATTTGATTCATTTAAGAATTTAGCAATTTTTGCATTATCACATGAACAAGGACAACTTGGGTCTTTGTTTTCTTCTGCAACGGATTTATTTCCGGGACAGTTTCTGTCTTCACAGAACGGACATGCATCCACCGCAGGAGTCTTTGTTTGATAATCCAATGTTTGAACATCATAGCCGTTCGGATGATCATCATCTTTTACTAACGGCATACCCTTCAAACTCGGATACTCATAACAATAGAAGTTCCAAGCTGAAGCATCATCTGTTATCGCATTATCTTTATTCCAAGTATTATATATATCAACACTCGGAGTATGCTTCATAGCTGCCATTGTACGGTTGTTGAAGTATTGACAATGTTCTTTAGAACCACTACCTATACAAGTATCTACTTTAGCATCCTTATCATTAGAACTTGCTGCCCAATAATTATATTTTTGTGAAGGATACATGCCAACTCCACCTGTACAAATACCTGCGGGTGCAAAACCTGAAATATTGCTATTATTATCTAAATTTGAAACAGCATAAACTTTATAAGTATTAATTATACCATAACAATCATTATATTTGTCATCTTCAGAAACAATAGAAGCAAAACCACCACCCAAGCGTCCAGTTAAAGAAGTATTATTTACATAAACACTCTTGAACGTTCCTATAAGAGGATATGCTACAAATCCTGCAACATTATCAGTAGCTATTACTGTAGCTCCTTTTACAAAACAACTTTCATATAACCCTCTGCCGGTATATGCAACAAATCCACCTGCATCTTTTGAATTTACTTTGGTATTATATACAAATGAATTATTAATTTTTCCATGACTATCCTTACAAACGAAACCACCTGCATAACCTAAGCCATTAGTAACAGTAGCAGCATTTACATAAGAATCGCCTATGTGACCACTATTAATTTGAGAAACAAAACCACCTGCACAAGTAACGGCATCTACCGTAGTACCCGTAACGGAAGAACCTGTTACACTATTGGCATTAACACCTACCAAACCGCCTGCATAACAAGCATTTACTCTTCCGCCTGTTACATGGATATTTTTAACACTGCCGCTATTCTTAGCTGCAAGAGTACCTGCATAAGTAGGAATATTAATGTCTGCACAACCTACTGTTATTGTACCGTTTTCAAAGTTTACATTTTGTACTTGACCGTCTTGTCCTATATTAGAGAACAAACCGACATTAGTAATCACACTGCCATCTGTAACTGTCAAATTCTTTATTGTCCAATTACCACCTTCTAAAATACCTGTAAAGCCATCTTTAATCGGTGTTAAAGGTTTAAATTCGGTTCTACCACCCAATACTTGTTTCAAATAAGGATCACTGATTGTTGAAACATTAACCGTAATATCATTAGTAATACAATAATGACCGTTTGAAGGATATTTAGGATGATTACCTATAGCCTGCAAAGTTTGAGTATCATAAATAGCTATATATCCGTTCGGACATTTTTTAGGACAATCAAGAACATCCGGAGGACAATCCGTGTCGGGATTTTCTTTACAATCGCAATTAATCGGATCCCATAAAGTTTTGCCGTCAGTTCTTGCTTCACAATCTTCCGCAGTCGGACAAGCTGACATACATTTGTTATCTTTTGCCACAGCATCCCATTTTGCTACAACAATATTATTTTCATCATATTTCAAATCAGAATTACTTGTATTTTGATTAAATCCTGCTAAATTATAGCCTGCCAAAATGGCTTGTATTTCATCATTGCTTTTATCAGCATTATCATTTGTTACATTGGTTATAGCCGTAGCGGCATGAGCGGGGCATTTACAATCAACTCCCATATCATTTGCTTCGGGAACCAAATAATATATTTCATGTTTAACCTTCTCGGTATCTTCATATTGACCTAAAGAAGGACATTCATTCTTACATCCCGCTAAAGAAGTATCATAATATTCATAAGTTTTCTTTGCAAAATTATCAGGAATTTCCGCAGGACATGAACAAGAATAGTCATCCTTGCTTATTTCATAATCAATATCCGTTTGGTTAGGAATACTCTTACATTTCTTACAAACAAACTCATCATCAACTTTTTGAGGAGCATCTATCGTTTTTTCAGTACCGTCAGTATCGGTATATTTTATTTCATTTACATATCTGATTTCATAACCGTCTTTTAAATCAATCTCATCAGGACAAGCACATCCGATAAAGTTTCCTGCAGTATCTGTTTTTCCGAGTGTTCGTATATTTTGAACCGTTGGACAATGCCAACAACCCGGTTCTGTTTTATCCCATGTTGCACCTGTTGATTTGATTGCATCTATCTGAGAAGCTGTATATACCCTTACTCCGTCTACTTCTTGCTCCTCGGGGGAATCTGCACAATTACCGCAAATTCCGCCTGCACAAACTCTACAGCCGTGTGCAACCTTATCTGCTTCGCTAATGCCATCTATGTTGGCATCATAACGAGGATCAGTCGTACCTACATAAGGACGTTCACCCTCCGCTAAATAATCTGTATAAGCAGTACTGCTTGCATCGGGACATTTACAACCGTTTACGGTTATATCACCGTTTTCTATAAGAGCTAATGTCTTATTGTTGGTGGGATTTGTTACATTTGTACATTGTAAACATGCCTGTGTTTTATCGGTACCTGTTTCAGTACCTGTTTTAAGCTGATCTGCTGCTAAAGCACTCGGACAAGCACATTCATCATCCATTGAGGAACCTGCCAATTTACATTTTCTGCAACCTGTTGCAATACTTGTATTGTCATATTCCATGTAAGTTTTTTCATCAGCTGACAAATAACCGGTAGGTTCGTCTGTCGGACATGAACAAGTACCGTCAGTATTTTCTACTAATGTTATTATTTTATCTTCATAACCATCGGCATGATAACCAAAGACTTTTTTAATCTCTTTAATTTCATCAGCGCTATAAATAGCACTAATATCACTTTCTCCTAAACATTCCTGACAACCTTCAATACCCGTATTCCATTGTTTACCGATTTCTTTTGCCATTTCTACAGGAGAAGTATATACATCCCATTGTGCAAAAGTCTTGCAAGAACAATCTCTTTCGGTAACATCATCGGGATTGGGATTTACCAAATAATCTTCATCTATAGCAGGATCACATTGTTTACATCTCAATTCAAGTTTTTGACGGTTAGACAATGTTTTATCATTAACCACCAAAACTTCATTGAGATTTAAGTAACCTTCATATCCACCACCTGTAGCAAAAGCTTCCTCAGCAGGACAAGTACAAGCTGATAATTTTCCGTCTTTAGATTCTCTTTGAGTCAAATCAAGAGGGTTTGCATACTTACCAAAAACACCTGTCAATACGGGAGGACACTCAAAACAACCTACATCAACTTGAGTTGAATCCCAAACTCTGCCGTCAGATAACATTTGATAAGTTTTTGAACCGAATGTTACTTCAGTAAAATCATAATCTGCACCTGCCGGTGGTTCAGCAGGACATTCACAAATTAAATGGTTTTCATCAGCTGCCGTTGGAGCATCACAAGTTGAAGTACAAATTAAATCTTCACCTTTATCTCCCTTCTTTTCATCATATACTGTACTTGGATCTTCTATAGCATTTACTATAGCGTTATAAGCAGCCATTATTTTAGGATAATCCTCAGTCGCCATCTCAACAGGCGGACATATACAATCTACACCGTTTAATGTAACTTTCCCGTTACAAGAATGAGTACAGGTATTCGTACCGCTATCATATACTTCTGTTCCGTTTTTCAAAGTTTCTATAAATTCTTCTTTTGCAGCACTTCCTTCCTCAGGACAAGCACAAACATGTAAATCTGATGATGCATATAATACTCCGCAGTCCTTCATACAAGTATATGTGTTACTGTCATCCGTATATTTATCAGTTTCATTTCCCGTATAAACAACTTTTGTATTATCTTTAAATAATTCTAAAAATTTCTCTTTTATCTTAGAACCGTTTTGGTCAAATTCCGCTGTTGTAGCACAACGGCAAATATTATAATCTACCGTATAATCATTATCTACCGAAACCTCCGGATTTTTATCTTGTATATGGAAGGTTTTATTACAAACACATTCCATTTCAGGAGCTGCACCGACATCTTCAAAGCCTTCAAAACATTGACATCCTGTTATATCGCCGGTAGTAGAATCTACAATATCTTTTAAATTTTTACTTCTATCACAATGACATACAAGGTGTTCATCGTTTGTTACCTGATTAGTATCACATGTAGCCATACATTTATCGGCAACACTTGTGCTATATATCATTGTATAATCATCTTTCATTTCTCTTATTAATTGGTCATACGCAGCTTCACCCTCTACAGGACATTCACAAGCATAGTCATTGTCAGTATAAATAGCTGGTGTATCGTTTTTCAAATGTGGTACCATAGGTCCTGCATCACAAGCGCATTCTAAATTATACTTACCTTTTTCTCCGGTTTTAACAACAAATGTATCAAAACATTCACAACCCTTTGTTATATCATCAGGATCTATATCTTTTACATATTTACTTCTGTTACAATGGCATTTGTTATCATCACCTTTGACTAATCCTGTAGCACAAATACATTCTAACGGATGATTTGCATCTTTTACTACAAAACCTTTTGAATCATCACATTTGCATCCGCCATTCCCGTCAGGTATAAGATTCAATGCGGGATTACATTCACAATCTGTTTTATATCCATTTGGAACCAATCCTTTTGATGCATCACATGTACCCTTACAAGAAGGCTTTGTACCGTTATAATATTCACCTGCAGCAAATGTAATTGTTAAATCAGTTCCTGTTTTTGTCCACGTATTGCCATTTTTTGTAAAAGCAGTATCGGCAGGACAAGCGCAACTCGTTCCATTTACATCCAATATACCTGGGCAGCCGCAAGCTTGCTCATCATTATCCCATGTCAATTCACCGGGGCATTTACAACCTATCAAATTACCGTCAGCATCCGTTACGGGAGATAAATCTTCGGGACATTCACAAGTTGTTCTTCCGGTATTAGGTTTTGTTTGAACTTTTGATGTACTTCCTGTTACGGGAACCTCTTTACATTCCTCCATACAACCCTTAGTTCTGTCATTAACATATATATAATTTGTATACAGATGAGAGGCACCATCTTTTGCATCTTCTACAAATATTTTACCTGTATACTCATAATTACATATACATGGTCCTAATTCCTCTTTATCAACATTATCAGGAATATATGCTAACCTGATATCCTTACATATACATCCCGCAAAATCATCTTCATCTAAATCTTTAACACAATCATCATAATCATTGCTATCTTTTTCATATTGCGAACATTTGTTATAAGCTTTATTAACGGCTCTATAAGCTTCCTCATAATCCTCTGTACCGCAAGTACCATAACATTGACAATTATCAGCATTCGATGCCGTACATCCGCCTGCATTAAAATTCTTGCCACTATTTGCTTCTTCTAAAAGGTATTCGCTTAATTTTGTTGTTGAACCATCAGCCGTACCTTCCAAGCTGCATTTGAAGCCTGTCGGAGCCTCACCTTTACCGGGATCACCGGATAAAGCAAAATCGGGACATTTTGTACGACAACCTTCGGCAAAACCCGCATCTTCATCATAATAGTAAGATAAATCCCAATGAACCTTTGTCCAATCAATCTTACTGAATTTAGGATTATTTTGAGCCATACATTCACATTGATTATCACCTTGGACAAAATAAGGAGCTATGCTTTCACATGTACATTTCCCGTTGACTGAACTTTTGCTTTCGTCAACTTGACCTGTATAATATGTCCATTGACTACCATCCACCGTAGCAAAAAGTATAATTTGCCTTGTAGCCTCACTTGCATATTCTTCATAAGCAGGATTAAGATCACACGTTTTGGGAGCAGACGGACTACTCATATCTGATGTTACTATACAAGGCTCATTTTGAGGGAGTTTAATATCTGCATAATCTCCTTCACCAGGAACAGCACCGACATAAAGATTACTGCCTGATTTACCACACCTGTAGAATTTTACGGTTTTTTGACAACCATCTATACTAAGAGCTCTTGACTTTACTGCACTATTATCCGCTTGAGTATTTTCGGGAACCGAATTATTTTCACTTTCACATATAGAAGAATAAACACTCCTCAAAAAAGAATCGGCAGATAAAGATAACCAAGAATTAATAGTACTTGCATCCATATCTTGTCTTTTTGCTTCAATTGCTGCTGCTTCTTCCTGCAATTCTATTTGCTCAACTGTATTATCAGCAGTATTTTTCAATGTGCCGTAAGACACAACAGCTGCCGCAGTAACAATCAAAATACCGACCAGTAATCCGGCAAGTGAAAATTCCGCTTTTTTCTTCTTGTAATCTCTTTTTGGTGTCAATCCGTAAGTACTCATACTTTTCTCCTTTATATAATATTTTCTCTTAATACTCGTCTTTTCTTTTTGACAAAGTAATCATCAAAAAGCATGGGGGTTTTTACTCCTTTGTGTCTAATAAATATACAAAAGCTTGCAAGTATATCCTTTACTTGCAATATCTTTATTTTTTCTTTTATTTTCAGGAAATCTTTTTTTGCGCGCATTTATATTCAATCCATGAACAATAAAATTTACCAATACAATTATCTTATGCCCCATTTTCTGTTTTTTTAAACATAGGACAACTAAAATCTTCTTCTAATCCTTTTTTAGTATATTTTTAGACTTTCTAACATTAGCATTGCAACATGATTTTGACATCCTCCATTTGATGTAGATGAAAGCTCTTTATTATAATAAAATTAGGGTTCTTTTAATAATCACAAGTAATTTAAGTTTTATAAATACTTGATATTTATTTTTTATTTTTAAAAATTTTTGGGATAATAATGTGCAAAATAGAAGGCATTTTAGTTAAATGATATAATTTTACGCAATTTTTTTAAACTAAAATACTTTATTATTATATAAACATGAACTTGCAAAACGAAACTCGGCATGGACATGGGAAGCAAAAGTCAAGAGATATATGGATATATAAAAATTTATTGGAGGAATAGATATGGATTTAAATTTATCAGGTATTAAATTTGCTCAACCTAATTTAAATACTGCACCAACAACAAAATCTGTTCAGGTAAAATTTGCCCCTGTAACAGAGCCTATTCGGGTACAGCAAGCACTACCGACTTTACAGCCTGCAACAAAAAGTTTGCCTAAAATACAAGGTATGCCTTATTTACCAACACAAACAATGGTGCCATCTTTAAATCCTCCTGCCGGTTCTTTCACAACTCCATTACCAATAAAGGTAATAAGTCCGAATACAGTTGAACAAACTACGGTTATTCCTGCCAATATACCTCTTTTTTCTAAAGATTTGAAGATAAAAAGAGAAGATATAATTTCGGAAGAAAATGAAGAAAAAACTCCTTTTGAAAAAACAGAAGATTTTATTGCGGAAGTAAAAATGGCATTAGGTAGTTTTGTTCAAAAAATGACACCTTTTTTACATAATTTCGGAGCAGCACTGCCTGCTGTTTTGGCAACTGAAGCTGCAGCCATGGCAACATCAACATTAACTCAAAATGCGTTTGCTATACCTGTTGATGCGAAGGAAAATTTTGACAATAAATCAAATATAGAAAATATTAAGGATGGTTTAGAATATTTGGTTGAAGAAGAACTTGACGATAAAAATAAAGAATTATTTAAAGATATCGTTGATAAATTTAAAAAATATTTATTTGATAAAAATGTACAAGTTCTATGCTGTGATTTTATTGAAAAATTAGGAAAGCAAATTGAAAATGAAAACGTAGATAATAAATCTCACGAAATTCAGGCTATACAAAATAAATTAGAAAAAATTATTGAAAGAAGAACTCAATTGGAAAAACTTTCCGATGAAGAATTACAGCAGCAATATGATACTGTTACAAGTCAATTTTATGATATGCACAAAAATATTTGGGCAGCAGCCAAAACAACTTTCAAAAGAATAGAAAAAGAATGTACAAATGAAAAAGGTGATTTATCTCTTATTGATGCAATAATTATGCTGGAAAATAAAATGGCTAATAAAACAGAAGCCTCCTTAACACAGAAGGTAGCAACAAAAGCAGAACAAAAATCCGAAAAGGAAGAAAACATCGTACAAGATAATACAAAAGAACAACCACAACCGGCTGCTCCCGATAATAATTTATCTGAAAATAATAGTTTTACATCAAAAGTATCGGAAGATGTACAAAATTTAACAGAAGAACAAGAAGAATTAGACACTTTAACTCAGCAGAGAACTTCTTTATGGAGAGAATTACTTAATATTTGTAGAGAGAATAACAATTTATCCGTATATGATAACTTGCAAAATGAATTAGGAAATATTAAAGACGACACTATCCCTAAA
>JAEEGL011374592.1_pt1 | contig 10283 bp, 4 predicted proteins | sample 9134231 | NCBI WGS metagenome assembly JAEEGL01 (sample SAMN16246548, study PRJNA631951) | gut metagenome | biome: gut microbiome; feature: rumen; material: fiber-attached | host: Bos | place: Iran: Karaj | collected 2018-10
GAGGGGGCACAAGTCTCCAATGCCGTAATGTAACCATGTACGTATGCTGGATTCCCAATTAAACTTGCAGGGAAAGGCTTTGATTGCTCAAAAGACAAACGGCAAGCGTAGATGGTGCACTTCCCCACTATTGATGTTTGAGCAAATACAAATTGCCCTGAAGTGTTTTCGTCGGCGTTGAGATTATTTTTCCCGAACTCTTGTATCATGTCTTTAGTGTCACGTACTGCACTCAAAATATCTTGCATACTTTGCTCAATCGTAGATAGGTGCAATATGTCATCCGTTAAGTTCGTTCGAATTGTTTCAAGTTTATCACCAACATTACCTATCTTCTCACTTGCGTCGCGCATAGAACCTAAATTTTGAGAGATGCCTTGGCTGGATGAAATTGAAAATATAATTGATACAACAGCCAAAACGATGGATGTAATTGTAGCAGCAAACTCAAATTTCACCAACGACTCCTCACACACTACGTACGGAGCAACTAACCAAATAGCCAATAGTATTATCACAAAAATGATAATAATGTACACTAAATGTAAGTAATTAACTGTTTTTTCTTCTGCCATAAACTTTTACCCTTGTTAGCGTGCGGACTTCACGTTTTAGGATTAAACTATACTATTTGTTTCTTGTAATCTAATATAACTTAACATTATCAACACATGCAGTAATCTGCCTGCTGAACGAGAGTCAAAATACTCAGGTGGCAGAATTCCGTGGCACAAGTTGTTGCGGATGTTTAGTGCTCGTTGATCCGTCAGCACTATGCGCAAGTAATAAGCGCCATCTGCTGTAAATGCAAATTCTACCGATGGCTGTCTAAGCAACTCATCCAATGTCTTATATTGATAGCCCTTTCGTTTGTCATTTTGTCTGTCTATTTGCGGCTTTATCACTGGTTCTCCACTCATGTCTACTAAATTGCGAATGGCCGTTTCTATTTGAGGAACTATCAAATGACTAAACAGAACATACTCTCCGTTGATAAAATAGTTCAGGGCATTTTCTATGATTGTATATCTGTCTTCTTCAAATATTGGAGATAACTTGATTTGCCGCATTACTTTTTCTGCGGTGAGCGCGCCGCTTGATAAAAGCCGATTAATCGCTATCGCGAGGGAGAATTGTTGGACGTTCATCTTTTGAGCCATGTGCAATGCCAAATTGCCGTCAAAATCCTGCTCCAATGTCCCAATTCTAGATAACGGACGTCCCTTTAGATCAAGCAACTGGCTGCCTGTCATATTCATAAAGAAGAACTTCTTTCCTCTTTCTTTCAAAGATTCCTCTTCTTCCTTTTTGCGGGAGATGAAATATAGGGCAAAATTATTCCAGCGCTCGTCATCCGAACTCGCTTTATCACCAAACATCAAGTCCGCCTGTTCGTATGCCTCTTTGGGAATCTCAATTGGCGTCTGGAATGATTCCATTTCTTCCTTGCTCTCTGCGAACAATCTTTGTACAACCGCAGTCAGCCGTGTTGCTTCATCTTCCAAACCATAATGTCTATATAGCGCAACAATTTGCTCAACATTGGCGGCATACTGGAATTTACTCATGTCGCCTTTTGTTCTTTCAAACGCGGCTTCAACAATATTGAAAACACGTTTAATGTCCTCTTTGCTCTGCTGCCCCTTATAATATTCGGCGAGCAGTTCTGCCTCGTCTTTGGCAAACCACGGATTAATCTTACCATCAATCCCTTGTGTGCTTAATCGTATCAACCGCTGCTCATGTTCTTCCACTAAAGCTTTTCTTTCGTCATCGCTAAAGTTCTTTTTATGTTGAAGCATCATTGTAAATTGAGACCCCCATAGTCCGGGCGCATCATCCGTAGCATGTCGCTTCTCAAAATTTTTATATGCCTGCTTAGCCAATAGCAAATAATGTGCATTGGTTGATGCCAATTCAAATAATCTCTCCAATATTGTCACTGTTCCCGTAGGATGTGAACAATAATCTCCATTACAAACAGCCAATATGCTTTCTACGTATGCATTGTATAGTTCGCCCGTGTTCTTTTGCCCTGTTACGCTTTGCTGAAAATCCCAAACCAAACCTAAGTAATGCATCTTCATCAGAGGATTGTTCGTTTCGTTGGAGCGATTCTGCCAATATTGTATAACCTCTGCAGTTATCGATTCTTTTGCCGGACTGTAAATCGGCTCCCCTTTTGCACCTCGCATAGTGTGCATCGGACCATAATAATGACCTTTCCATGGATTGTCTTCAGGAGTAGGCATTAACATAAATGCTAAGCTTTCGTATAAAAAAGGCTTTTGTTTCTTTTCCGCTTCTGATATTTCAGACAATGATATACCAACGTCATACAAAGAAAAACCTTTGCATGTGCCTAAATCATATTTTGACAATATCTCCTTTAATAATGCCATATTCTTGTTTTTTGATTTTTTTCTTATACTATCCGTTCAGCTTCCATTCTGCATTCACTCTGCATCCACTCTGCATCCGTTTCGCATCCATCTTGCTTCCATTTTGCATCCATTGTCGGACTAATCTCGGACCTATCACGTATCCTGCACCACCTTATATATACTTTGTATATATATATCCCGTGATTTTAAAAACCCATTACCTTGTTCCTTTTTTTGCCCCCCCCCAGGGAACAAGTCTATTTTTTTTCTCCCTTTACTGAGGATGAATACTTTTTTATGTTTATTTCTTTTGGATGATTGATAACTCTCGGAGTTGTGAGGTTGGGTACTAAAGCATTTGGAAGTTTACTTACAAGTGATTTGGTAACCAAACACACCCGGAGCCCCGCTCTCAATCATTCAAAAGTGTTTTATTTGTTTTTGTACTATAGTAATTTTTTCCGTGTCGCTATGTCGCTATGTCGCTGTTTTAAAATTTTGCTTTGCTCTTTCTGCACTTTTGCATTTTTTATCCTCATTCATCCCTGCCGGGCACAACTATTATTTATTGTTTGTTTTTTATTCATTTAGCATTCATTTCCGCGATCATCTCGCGACCATCCTGAACGTCTCTGTAGGGTTTCTATTCCTTTTTTTACTTGTTCCCTTTTTACTTTACTTGTTCCTTTTCGGACTAAGCTTGTTCCTTTTTCATCCCCAAAAGGGAACAACCCTCATTTTTACCATGTGTCTTTTTTACCCCAAACCTCTTTTTAAAAAGACACAACCTCTGTTTCTTTTTGCACTCATTCGTGTCGGGCACAACTATTTTTGTTTATTTTGTTTCTCGGTCTTGTGTCGGTCATCTCCCGCTCTTCGGTCGCTGGCACCTTGTTCCTTTTTTGACATCATGAATCCATACATAAAAAAGCGACTATTCGCTTTCGGAATAATCGCTTTCAAACAGTATTGCAGATCTGTTCTATTCTATTTCTTTAGCCTGCTGTTGTTGTTCAGTATAATGTTCCCGCGCAATAGCTATAGCGCGCTGTAGTTTCTCTGCCAAAACTTTTCTATCCGGCAATTGAGTATAGTATTGCGCCACCTTAACCGGGCTATCTTCATCAAGCATTAAATACTCAACGTGTTCCGTATTACCCTCTGAGCATAAGATCAGACCTATCGGAGATTCTTCTCCATCTCGACGTTCGTTTTGATTGAGATAGCGTAAATACAATCGCATTTGCCCTTCGTGCTCCGGTTTGAACTTACCCAACTTTAAGTCTATTGCCACCAATCGGCGTAAGCCTCGATGATAAAACAGCAGGTCAATATAATAGTCGGTAGCATCTATCGTAATACGTTTCTGGCGCGCAAGGAAAGCAAAGTCGGTTCTCATCTCATTAAGAAACTCTTGCATCTGAGAAATGATGGCACTCTCCAGATCCTTTTCGGAGAACATATCCGGCAAGCCCAACGCATCCAAGAAATAACTACTGCGGAAAACCAAGTCCGGCACGAGCGTCTGTTTGTCTTCTGTTTCTTCTAATGTCTGGCGGATGACTTCTTCCGGACGACGGCTGATGGCTGTGCGTTCATAGAGCTGCGACTCTATCTTCTTATCAAGCGTACGCGTGTTCCAATGCTCATAACAACACATCTGCATATAGAACTTACGTGCAAGTTCATCGGGGATGTACATTATGGATTTTAAGTGCGTCCAGCTGAATTGTCTCTGCACTGCGGAGACAATGTCGGATTCAGAAAAAGTCTCTGCGGCGCGGAGACAATGTCTCAATGTCTTTTCACTCCAACCCTTGCCGTATCTTTCGCTCAAACGTTGGGACAATTCTTTGACAACTTGCTTGCCATATTCAGCACGCTTATTGTAAAGCACATCTTCTTTTATGCGCTTACCAATCAGCCAGTTGGTGTGACAGACTTCAGCGTTCACATACACCGCTACACGGGTGCGCGTTTCATCTATGATATGGCACACATCCGTATAAAGCAGTTGACTCTCCGGCAACTCTTCCACCTTTTGCGATGGTTCATTTTTCATAATATTGCAGTCGTTTCAAAAACACTACAAAGTTACTAAAAATTTCTGACATATGCAAATAATCCGGCAACAAAATGCAATAAAATCGCACTTTTCGATTATTCCTTATGGAATCACTATGTCAAAGATCTTTCGATGCATCTTTTCAGTGCCGCATCTGCACTATCTTTTCGTGTCCTGCTCCCGGGAGGAATGAAGAACACAAAAAGGAAAGAGATAAGGCCATGGAATACGGTCCTATCTCCTATCAAACACACCCAACCTTACGGCACTGCCGGTAAAAGCATTGCAGAATGTCGAGTCGTATACTGTAGCGTTGTTCATACAAAAGTAGTGTCTTAGCCGTTGGTACTTTTGTTTGTTATCAAATACGGTGCAAAGTTACAATATTTTTACCAAATATGCAAATATATTTGTATATTTTTAGAATTATTTTACGCAGAATTAAAAAATTGCATTCCAATTCGTCAATTTGTTTACATTTCTACCAAATCCGTCAATTATTCCACATCCCGTTACAGTTTCGCACGGAGCAGAAAATGCACATCCGTGCGGGTCATGGCACGGTCATGCGCAACCGCCCAAGCACGGGCATAGACGGTCTCGCTGACGCGCAGATACAGCGCTATCTGCGGGATGATCTGCCATCGCAAACAGACATACGCCCTGCCGCCTAATCCATATACGGCAAGGATAGAAAAAGCATACAGCACATCGTGCTCGTACATATAGATCCTGTTTGCCCACTCGCGGGCATCGAATCCCTGCACCCTTAACTTTAAAGTTAAGGGAAGTTTCGTATTGAGAGTAGCGAGTTGAGAAAAATCGAGGGAGAAATCCTGCGCTATGCTGATTCCATAAGTCAGTTGAGAGTTCAGAGAATTAGTGTTTAGGGAATTAGAGTTTAGAGAGTTTGGAGTCAGGTTCGCGTCCGCGGTAGTACGCAAACTCCATCCGCAGGAAGACCAGTCGAACTGTGCACGGGCAGAGTAGAGGGCATCGCCTTTCTGCCGGGCGCGAAGTCTCAGGGAAAACCTGCCTCCCTCTCCTCCGGAAAAGGGAGAGAGCGTGTTTCTCCACGTGTATTGCGCTTCCGCCATTGCATCATAACCGATCGTGGGAGCGGATGCTATACCGTATTTGGGACCGGAGAAATAGAACACATCGCCGTAACCGGTCAGCCGCCAGTTCCGCCACCGCGTAATGTCAAAACCTACATAGCCGCCGTTCTCGTCGCCTATGCGCGAGGTCTCCGAGAAAGCATACCCCTGCGCGTTGTCAAACCACGGCGAATAATACCTGTAGAGAGCCACCAGCGACACGCCCGAAGCAGGGTAGAAACGGCTTCCGACAATCGTACCGAAGCCCCAATGCGCTACGCGCAATTGATGATTGATAATTGATGATTGATGATTTTGACTTGTGGCTACTTCGCCGAAGACATCAAACCATCCGTGGTTGTACCGCGCGGAAACACCAATCACGGCTTGGTTCCTGCCCCTGAAATAATGCTGATTATAGGCTGTGTTGCGATACGGACGGATGCTGTCGCTCCATATGTTCTCTATTGCCGTCAGAGCTACCTGCAATCGGTTATGCCGAACCGTCAGATTGGCTCCTATCAAGTGATGCCAGGTGCTGTCATTCGCCCGTTTCATCGAGTATAAGACACTGGCGTCCAGCCTTGTTTTCTTGTTCCATTCCCACCGCAAAGTGGCTCCTGCGCCGTGCAGCCCTTCACCGTCCGCCGAACTGTAATACCGCAGTCCTTCGCGACTCTGACCGGCTGATTGGACATACACGGATTTGCCGGCATGAAAAACCGGCGCCAGCACTAAACCCTGACCAAAAGAAGCCTGGAAATTACCGCCTACTATTGTATGCAAATGTCCTATGTCGCGCAGTTGCAGATAAGCTCCGTACTGCAAATCCCCTGCCATTCCTCCAGCCGGTCTGCGCAACTGCGCTCCAAAGGTTACACGACGTTGAAAATCAAAACGATAGCGCGCCTGCACAAACATAGGATCGCTGCCTTCATAAGACTCTATGTCACGTGCGTCCAGACGGGTAATGATCTCATGCGTAGCATAGGTGAACACCTCACGCGCGTAATATTTCTGTTCGCCCGCGCTTGCGCCTATACGCACGAACGGAAGCAGGTCCCGTATCTCATAATCCGCCAGACTTTGAATCATTCGCAACTCATACAGAGACTCGAACGGATGTTTGTCCGCATACATCAGAATCTCGTCTATCTGCTGCGGCGAAAGAAAATAGAGCTGCTGCAACTCTTCGTCCGAGGTGTTGTTCAGGTTGATCGGCTCTTCGTGAAGCGCATACAGATCGGTCTGCAGCTGTTCGTAGTCCACCTCGCCGATCTCTGTTGCCGCATTGTATATGTCCAGAATGATGTCGTCCAGCGAGGCAGCAAACCCCTCCCCATATTGTTCTACGGGCGACCACTGGGCGCCCGATCGAGCATAGCTCTTCACCCCTACAAGGGAGGGAGAAAGGAGCAGTATCAGGATCCAAATCTTACAGAATTCTCTTTTCACGGTGCAAAATTAGTAAAAATCTTGCATATGTGCAAAAAAAGCAGTAATTTTGCCGCGGATTTATGGATCGGAAGACGCTCTATCATATTGTCGAATGGTCGGTAGCCCTTGCCGCGTGTGCGTTTCTGCTGTATAAGATTGTCACCTACGACAACTATGCCGCGCTCGGTGAAGCGCTGCGCAATATGTCATGGCAGCAATGGACGGCAATGGGCCTGTGCGTGGCTCTCATGCCGCTGAACATGGCGCTCGAAGCATGGCGGTGGCAAACACTATGGAATGCACAAAGGGACAATGTACAAAGTACAAAGGAGATTTCCTTTTACGAGGCGCAGAGGCAGGTGTATTACAGCAAGTTAGCGGGATTGGTGACGCCCTGGCGGCTGGGTGAATACCCGGCACGAGGGATGTTATTGGTAGAGAGTTTAAAGTTGAACGATGAAAGAAGTTCGAATGTCGAGAGCGGGAAATTGATGACGCGTGTACTCTCGATGGGGGCAGTAGGAAGCGCTACCATGACTGCGGCAATCGTCCTGGCAGGTGTGTTGGGGCTGGCTTTTTCGCCGGAGGTTCTCTCGCTTCTCGGAGGCAGTTATCTCTATGCTCTGGCGGTAGCAGTGGCGCTCCTGGCGATGGCTTTCGCGTTAATGCCTAGACTGCTCCGCCGTTTTGCCGAAGTGGACCAATATCTGCTTCTGCGCAGTCTGGGACAGAGTCTCGTACGGCTGCTCTGCTGGTGTGTCCAACTGGCGCTGGTGCTCTATGCCTTGGGAGCCGTTACCAATCATTTACCAATCACCGGTTTGTTTGTCTATTACCTTCTTGTGACAATCACGCCGAACGTGCCTGTCGCGGAGGCAGGAGTACGCGGCGCATGGGCGATTCTGCTCTTCGGTACGATGAATGCAGCGCTGGCAGGGGTGCTGCTATGGCTGATAAATACCTTGCTACCATGTCTAATTTGGCCTTTTTTGCGCAAAAAAACAAAATAATTTGCACGGTTGCAAAAAAAGTAGTAACTTTGTGGCGAAATTAACGAAATACCGTAACAAAACAATAATATCATGAACATCAATTTTCAAATTCATTACCGTGCCGAGTACGGCCAGAGTCTGTGCGTGATCGAGACACAGGAGTCAATCTTGGGATGGACGGAGAAGGAACCGCTGGTGCTGAATTGCCAGGGAATGGATTTCTGGCAGGCGAACGTGCCGATCAGCGATTTCGCCGGAAGTATCCAGTATAAATACGCCATCCGTCTGCAGGACGGCGGCTATATCTACGAAGCCGGCGAACCCCGTACCCTGACGCTCAAGGCGGCTGACAAACGTATCGTGGTACGCGATGCATGGCAGGCGAGCACCTATGAGGACAGTTTCTACACCACTGCCTTTCTGAAAGCGCTTTTTAGTAGAAAGTCGAAAGCAGAAAGTAGAAAGTCGAAAGCTCCGAAAGGTAACATCCGTTTCTCAATCGACCTGCCGCAGATACTGCCCTCGCAGGGAGTGGCTGTTATCGGCAATTGCGAGGCATTGGGCAACTGGAGCGCGGACGACAAACTCATCATGAGTGACGCCGAGTTCCCCCTCTGGAAAGCGGACATCGAGGTCAAAGGGCAGGATATCGTAGAGTACAAATACGTCGTATATGACCTCAAGACCGGTGCTGTGGTAGATACCGAGTGGGGCGAGAACCGCCAGATATGGGGAATCGAGAAAGGTCAGGTGATCTATCAGAACGACCGCGGTTTCCGCCGCACGCAGCCCAGATGGAAAGGATCCGGCGTGGCTGTTCCGGTCTTCTCGCTCCGTAGCGAAGCGGGATTCGGTATCGGTGAATTCCAGGATCTCAAACTGCTGGCGGAATGGGCGGCTGCTACGGGTCAGCAGATGATTCAGACACTGCCGATCAACGATACTACACTCCGTCATAACAACCGCGATAGTTATCCTTACAACGCCGTTTCGGTCTTCGCGCTCCATCCGATATATATCAATATTGAGGCTATGGGACGTCTGACGCCGGCAATGAAGAAGAAATATGAGGCGCAGAAAGCGGAGTTTAACGCAAAATCCTTCTCGGATTACCAGAACGTGTATGACGCGAAGATGGTCTTCTTCAAAGCCCTCTACAAACAGGACAAGGACGCACTCTTCGGCAGCGCGGAATACAAAGCTTTCGAGAAGAAAAACCATGCATGGCTCGAGCAGTATGCCGAGTTTCTGAGCAAACGCGACAAACAGCCGAAAGATTTCTATAAGTTCCTCCAGTTCCATGCCGACAAACAGTTGGCGGACGCGGTGGCATATGCCCACTCGTTAGGCGTTGCCATGAAAGGAGATATACCAATCGGTATATCGCCGGACTCCGTAGATGCGGCTTATTATCCCGATCTGTTCAATCTGGATGCTTCTGCCGGAGCTCCGCCTGATGATTTCGATGCACGCGGCCAGAACTGGGGATTCCCTACCTATAACTGGGATGAGATGGCGAAGGATAACTTCGGCTGGTGGCGCGCGCGGTTCCAGAAGATGCAGGATTATTTCGATGCTTACCGCGTAGATCATATCCTCGGCTTCTTCCGTATCTGGCAGATGCGCAAACAGGATGAGTGGGGACTTTGCGGTCATTTCGTACCGGCGCTGCCATATACCTACGACGATCTATGCGCACAGGGTGTTTGCCTCGACTGGGATAGAATGACCAAACCGTATATCCGCTCCAATTTCTTGGGAGACGTGCTGGGATATGATACCGAATGGGCTAAACAGCATGCCCTCCAGACACGCGATAACTATATCTATTGGTTCCGTCCGGAGTTTGATACCCAGGCGAAGGTGCAGGCATGGTACGACCGCCTGATGAGCGATGAGAAACAACTCAAAGCCAGCGGACTGAGTGCCGCTGCGGCGAAGAATATATGCAACGGACTGATTTATCTCCATTGCGAGGTGCTCTTCGTGGAAGACCAGCGCAGGCCGGGATGGCTGCATCCGCGTATCTCGATCTATCAGAGCCATTCGTTTAACGAACTCTATTCGGACCAGAAAGAGATACTGATGCGCATCTACAACGATTATTTCTATCGCCGTCACACTCAGTTCTGGCGCGACTCGGCGATGCGCAAACTGCCTACGCTCATTGGTGCTACCCATATGCTCTGCTGCGGCGAAGACTTGGGTATGGTGCCGGCTTGCGTGCCGGACGTGATGCATGAGTTGCAGATCCTGTCGCTCGAGATACAGCGTATGCCGAAAGATCCGACGGTTAAGTTCGCGCATC
>JAEEGL012078764.1_pt1 | contig 10283 bp, 5 predicted proteins | sample 9134231 | NCBI WGS metagenome assembly JAEEGL01 (sample SAMN16246548, study PRJNA631951) | gut metagenome | biome: gut microbiome; feature: rumen; material: fiber-attached | host: Bos | place: Iran: Karaj | collected 2018-10
AAAAAAAGAACAATGAAGAATGAATAATGAAGAAGGCAAAAATAATCTTCAAATCAATTGTTATCTTGTTTTTAATATTATGTTTAATATTACACTTTTTATATTGTAAGGTCGTGAAGTGAAAAGAAAGAAGTTAGAACTGAACCGTGATACCGAGTGTATAACTCTTGGCAGGAGGAGTTTGAGCGTTATCCGTCGTCACACCATAGCCGCCGTAACCCACTTCAGGCGAAGCACCCGAATAGCTGGTGAGTGTGAAGATTTGGTTCGCACTGAAGTAGAAGCTCAGGGCAGCAAGTCCCCATTGCTTCAGTTTCTTAGGGTCGAAACTGTAGCTGAGCTGCGTGTAGTTCAAGCGGAGGAAGTCACCCTTCTCCACGAAACGGTCGCTACCCAACCAGTTGTAGCCGCTCTTGTAGAGGGCACGAGGAATCTCTGCCACGTCGCCTTCCACACGCCAACGCCAGTTCACTGCAGTCGATTGGTTCTTGTTCGTGTACATCGACTCGGCATTCATGCGGGCTGCATTCACAATCTTGTTGCCCACACGGAAAGCGAACTGAGAGTTGAGCTGCCATCTGCCGTAGTTGAACTTCAAGCCGAATCCACCGTGGAACTTAGGCAACGAACTTCCGAGATACACAATATCCAATTCGTTGATGTTACCATCATGGTTCACGTCTTCGTAGATGGCATCACCACCCTTGAACTCGTAGATGGCAGAGTTCGTGTTGTTGTCGTAGCTGAATACCATTGGAACGGTGAGGCCATACTTGTCAATCACCACATTGCCCTGGGCATCGCGAGCCACAGGAGCATTCGGTCCGCTCACGCCTGGCACTTCCACTTCGCTATACTTAGAGTACTGATAAACGCCCTTGTAGCGGAAACCATAGATACTACCAAATGGGTTGTGCAACTGAACACGGGTGAGGTAGCTACCGTTGTTGTGGTTGAATTCGCCATTCAGGCTCTCCAGGATGGTTGGGTCCATCTCAAGGATTTCGTTCTTGTTGTTTGCGAAGCTCACATTGCCACTGATGCTGAACTTGCCAAACTTCACGATGTCGCGAGCATTGATGTTCACTTCCCAACCGTTGTTGCGCATACGTCCGTTGTTCTGAACGCTGAGGTTGGCGAAACCTGATGAGGAAGGAATGGCACGGTTATACATCAAGAGTCTTGTCTTGTTGTTCGTATAGATGTTGAAGTCGGCAGTCAACTTGTTCTGGAGAATACCGAGGTCGAAACCTATATTCCAGGTTTCCTGGTCTTCCCACTGCAGCATGTTCAAGTGGATATTGCTCTGGTAAATCGAGGAGTTCTCGTTGTAAGCAGCTGTGCTCGAATACTTCGAGAAGTATAGATATTCACCTCCTGGAGGACTACCAACCTTACCCCAACCTGGACGAATGGAGAGCATCGACAGCCAAGGGATGTTCTTCATGAATGGCTCGTCGCTGGCATTCCAACGGAAGGAGAGTGCAGGGAAAGTACCCCAACGGCGACTGTCACCGAACTTCGTGGTACCGTCTCGGCGAACGCTGAAGTCGGCAATGTAACGACCCTTGAATGCATAGTGAGCGGAGAAGGTCATATAGACGCTGCGCCACTGACCTGCACTTGTACCCAAGCTGTTCACGATACCGTCAGCCGTAGTCGATTCGATGGTTCCCGTAGGCAGGTTATAGATGCCACTCGATGCACCCTTCGACGTACCGCTCGTCAGCTGGAACTGTCCCATCGCCATGAACGAATGGTCGGCATTCCTGAAGTGAGGGGTGAACGTCAGTCGGTGTGTTGTGGTCACAGCCGTACTCTTCGACGAGTTGCTGGTGCTCTTGTTGTTGTCCGAAGCCGACCAACCAGTCGTCACGAGACTGCTTGGATAGAAGCTGTCGTTATATCTATTATTAATATTAAAGAGAATCTTACCTTCATACTTCAGGCGGTGCGACTGGTCATCAGTGCCGAGCAGTTCGTAGTGCAACTGGAACTCAGGCTGAATAGCATATTCCGAGTCGTTGTTCTTTGCCTGGTATGCCAGTGCCACAGGGTTGGCAAGTCCGAGCTGGTCGCTACGAAGCTCATTGCTCACTGTTGGCAGGATATGATAGTAGTCAGCCAAGTCATTGCCCTGTGCATCCTGCTCATACACCGAGAGGTTTGGCATCTTCTGGTAAGCGATACCAAGGAGACCGCCAGCGTTCTTCTCGTTCTTCGTGTAGGTCATGTTGAAGTCCGTCACCACCTTGATGCGGTTGCTGACGAAGTAGTCGAGAGCCACACGTGTGGTAAAGCGGTTCAAGCGCTGTTTCAGCACTGTACCTGTCTGCGTATCCCAACCGCCCGACACACGGAAGTTGGCCTTCTCACCACCACCCGAAATCGTAACGTAGTGCTTTTGCAGCAAACCGTTCTTGATAACTTCCTTGCGCCAGTCGGTGTTGTTATTATACATTTCATATTCTGAGAATGAAGGGTCGTAGTTGAATTCCACGATGTTGCTCGCTGCATCCGAGAGGTTTGGATTGTAGTAAGCTTCCTTCATCAGCATCGTGTATTGGTCACCATTCAGCATGCGCATACCCTTTGGTTGGTGCGTCAGGGTAGTACGATACGAATAACTCACGCGAGTCTTACCGCGCTGGCCACGCTTCGTCTTGATTTCGATAACACCATTTGCACCCTGCGAACCCCAAATGGCAGTACCTGCAGCATCCTTCAGCACGGTGATGGAAGCGATATCGTCAGGGTTCACGTTCAGCAGTTCCGACCACTGGTCTTCGCTGGCGTTGGCATAGTCGAAGTTGTTATTGTTGTCTGTCTCGAAGATATTTCCGTTCACCACGATGAGTGGGTTGGCATTACCGTTGATGGTGCTCACACCACGCAAGCGCATCTGAGAACCTGCACCGAGGTTACCTGAGTTGGCCACGATATCGAGACCTGCGATACGTCCCTGCAGTGCTTCATCCACGGAGGTAACACCGAGTCCCTCGAATTCCTTGGCATCGATAGTCTGGTGAGCGATTGAAAGCTCGCGCTCAGGAATGGCCAAACCACTCGACTGCACCGTCTTCTTCGCCTCGATGACCACGTCCCTCAGCTGCGTGCTGCTTCTCATGTGGATTTTATACACCGTTCCCTTGATAGGAATGGTCTGTGTGTTATAGCCGATATACGAAACACGGAGTTTGTGCTTCGGATTCACAATCTTGAAGGAGAAGTTACCATTGATGTCGGTCACGGCATGTGCCACGATACGCTGCTGGTCGTCGATTTCCACCACGTTGGCCATCATCAGCGGTTCTATGTCATCCTCAACGGTTCCGTGAATCATCGTTCCTGCTGTTTGGGCGAAGGCACTTATGCTTCCGCCAGCAAGCAATGTGATAAGTAGGAATTTTTTATATAGTTTCATAGCTCTTCTCCTTTATTGTTTGTGAAAGTCTAATACGCCATCAATCTGATGAACCACCGCATACGAACTCGTGTAGATGTTCTGGGCGCTTGGTGCGCTTCCACTGTCGTACTGGAATTCACGAGCCATCAGATTGTAGAGTCCGCCAGCCGTCTGCACACTGTGCTTCGTGCCGCTTTCGTCCACGATGGTGATGCCGCTGTTGTCGTAGTTCACGTCCAACTTGTGGTAGCTCAGGTTGTCCTCCACGATTTCGTAGGCTGCCGTCTCGTAGTTTGCCTTGTCGGCACCCATACCGATGTAGATGGAGTTATCCATGATGTGATAGCGGATGAAATGCTCAATCACGGTCGTCAAGCTGTCTGCCACTTCCTCATCTTCTTCCTCGTCCACCTGCTCCCATGTAGGCAATGTGCCTGCATCAATCAACTTCTGAATAGCGTCGTTGGTTGGAACGAATACGGAGTAGTTGAAGGTGTTGAACAGGTTGATGTTCGTACCACCGCACGCATGACGGTCGGAACCAATCACGTGTGTCGTCTCGAAGAACGAACTACCCTGCATCAGACTATAGAAGGCCGAGAACTCCTCATGCTCGGAGAGAATGTCAGCCACTGTCTTGCGTGTGCTGAGCATTGGTTCTGCATCGAGCACGTAAGTACGGCCGTTACCTTCAAGACTCTCGTCGAAGAAACGAGCCACAGGCACCGTTGTGCCCTTCGTGCGCTGGTCACTACCCTCCACAGTCATACCGCGGTCGCGAGCAGGAGCGTTGTTCACCTTAATCATACCGCCACCCTTTGTCTTGTAGTAGGTGTTGCCATCCTCCACGTCGCCAATGATGATGTGGGTGTTGAGGATGTCCTCCAGACGGTTGATAATCTGGTTGTAGTTTGCCTCGGTAATTGAGTCGGTCACTTCGCCCGTTTCCACGTTGTAGTTCCAAATGGAAGCCCACACCTTCTCACGCTCGGTCTGAGCGTCTGGCTTGAGGTGGAAGCGGAAGAGCTGCGTGTTCGCCTTTCCGAACGAGCAAGGGTCGATGTACTCCAAGAGGGCTTTATTGGATGGAATGAAGAAACTATAGAAGGAGTTCTGGGAGTTGAGATACACTTCGAAGCCCAACTGCTCGATACCCCAGTAGATGACACCCATCGTCTCCTCATTCACCAAAGCAGGGAACGACACGGAGATGTATGCCACTGGGTTGAACACCTTATTCGTGAAATACACGGCACCGTTGCAGGCAATCGCCACACTATCCACGTCCTCCACCTTGATACCGAGTTCGTCGTTGGCATCGTTGAGCACTGTGTTGAACTTGCTTGGCACGGAGTTGACGAAAGAGTTGAGCATGCTCACGTTGAGCATCTTCTCAATCACACCGTCTGGCACGTTCTCCCATGTACCGTAGCGGTCCTTCAGCGCCTTGCCCGCACCTTCGTTCCAATAACGGTTCAGAGCTTCATCGCTTGGCACGATCATCACGCCCATGTTCTCCTGCAGAGCCACATTCGTTGAGATACCCGCATTTGTCTGCGAATAGAACTGGTTCCAACCAGGGTCGAACTTCAGCATACCGTTCACAGGGCCTTCCTGCGGAGTAAGCTCACGCGAGATGCCGCCTGACGAACGCTCCGAGAAGTAGCTCTTCTGGAACACGGAATCCACATTTGTGCCGTGAAGGCGGTTGTATTCGCGTGTCACCACGTCGCCAGCATAGTAAGGAGCGCAGTAACGGTCCAGCAACTTCGAGTAGCCTTGAGCGTTCTTCGTGGTGCGAATCAGCTCGGCCATGTTCTGAAGCGGTGTAATCACCTCTGCCATCTTGTGCACAAAACCGTTCGAGCATTTGATGTTCTGCTCTTCCATCACGATACCGTTCACATCGGCATCACCTGGCTTGCGGTTGCGGTGGAAGTTGAACAAGAAATCGACATCGCTGTTCGTGATGAGCTGGTTGTTCAGGAACGTCTCGATGAAATGAATCATCGGAGGCGTAGTCGCATCCATCATCAGCGGGATGGTCTTGTTCTGGTCGCGGTAATACTGCCAGTACGGAGTCTCAGGCATCTGCGATGGAGCGAGGAGCGGAATGGAGTCGTATTCCGACTGACTGGTCAATCGGCGCATACAGTCTCCCTCCGTAGGTCCTTCCGAACTCGACAGATAAGCCACCTGGCAGGAGTTGTTAATCATGCTTCCGTACAGAAGCAACTTCTTCTGGGCAAGGGTAAGCCCTTCATAACTGCTCACGCCCCACTTGTTGTTCTTGAAGAAGCGGGCAAAAGCATCGTCATCCGCCACGAAGAGCGTCTTGCTACCCGTCTTGGCAAGAACGGAAGCATAGCCCAAGTCGTCGATGAGCCGCACGGTATTGGTAAAGCTGCCGTTGTCCTTCAGATAGTCGTAGATGCTGGATCCGAGCCAGTCAGGGTCCTCTTTTCCAAGAGTGTAGCCATCATCGCACGAAGTCATCACACTTCCAAAGGCAATCAGTAGAGCAGCCATAGCCAACAGTGCTGAGTTGCATTTTTTTTTGCAAAGATTCATTGTGTTGAAGATTTTATAATTGAATTTGTTTATCTCTCTCCGTTGGGTAGTTAGGTAAAAAAACAGTGGTTGGAGCATGTTGTCACCAACGCAGACTGATTCCGATGCAAAGTTACTAAGTAAAAATCAATCTTTTTTCACGATTTGTAACACGCATTTTCTGAATTGTTACATTTTCTTAAATCCGTGTATGAACTTATGTCGTTTTTGTAACATCAAAAGCATTTAGGTCGAATCCATCGTGTTTTTCCCAAAGAAACACACCGCCCCATACTACACTAATTTCCTTTTGTCCCATCCTAACTTTTCAGCACAGACGACAAAACCACAAGTGTAAAAGGATTGTACTGGCGCTTTTCTTCGATTGTACTGAATCATTTCTTTGAATATACAGAAATGCCGAGCCCTCGCTTGAACAACGCCGAAGGTTCGGCGTAAATGCAACGAAGGCTCGCCATTTCGATAGCGAGCCTTCGGCAACTAGTTAAATCCTAAAGAACGGTTCTGTAAATTCCTTCATGTGCAGCAGATAATCCCCAAAAGCGTCATGGCAACTTGTCCATGTCAGCAGCAGTGTAGTTGTCCATGACCAGACGATAGCGCTTCAGGTCGTCGAGCTTGAACTTGGCAGGGCGGAAGCCATCGGGCAGCGGGAGCTTGGAGAAAGTCTGGAAATAGAGCACACAGGCATCACGCCACCACCAGGCATCGCGTGCCTGACGGTCGTAGCGTTTCATGAGGGCTTCCCAGCGGTCAGCATCCACATATTGTTTCATGTTCCGCCATGTGTCGGCGAATGCTTCCGCCTCGCGCACACCTTCCTCGTAGGTGAGGCAGAGCGTGTCCCATAAGGTTTTGCCACTGTGCATGCGATGATTCCAAGCCACATGATGGAACCAAAGCAGGAGGTTCTCAGGACAGCTGTTAAGGTCGTTATATATATTATATAAGGAAGGAGGATACTGCTTAGTGGCACCGCTACCCGTCTCGACAGTGCGGTCGAATCCCAGTCCGTTGGCATCAGCCTTATGATAATAAGGTGGCAACCAGTCTGCACGCACACCCTTCGGTGCATACCAAGGTTCTGGTCCGTAGTGGTGATTGTCTGCGAAGATGTGGTGAAGTCCTAGCGGCATCATATATTTCACGCAGCTTTCGCGCGACTGGCAGAGCACATGCGTCATTTCGGTGACGAAGACGGGATTCGTGGAGAAAGTCAGTGAGAGGAATTCACGGGCAATCTGCTCGTTGCTCAGGTCGGGATTCCAAGCCAAGCGTCCGAAGGCATACCAGTTGGCCTGCGCCATGTCGCTTCCGCACCAATTGCGAGAGTCGCCGATATTGGCCACACCTGCAAAGGCTGTTTTGCGGTTACCGATATGCTTGTCGAAATTGGCGAATCCATCGGGTGCTTTTGCCACATCAAAACATTCCTTCCACATTGGAGCGAGGAACACGCTATGCACACTCTCGCCCAGGTATTCTTGGGTGATTTGCACCTCAATCATCGTCTGTGTCTGCTTCATTGCCAGCAAAAGCGGAGAAATCGGTTCGCGTGGCTGGAAATCCACAGGTCCATTCTTGATTTGGATGATGACATTGTCGGCAAACTGTCCATCGTAAGGCATGAACTCTTCGACGGCCTGCGCAGCTCGGTCGCTGCCCTCCTTGGCTGAATAGACAAAGGCACGCCACATGACGATACCACCATGCGGAGCGAGTGCCTCAGCCAGCATGTTCGCGCCATCCACATGGCTACGCCCATAGTCCATCGGGCCAGGCTCACCTTCGGAATTGGCTTTCACGAGGAAACCACCGAAGTCGGGAATCATGCGGTAGATGTCGTTGGCCTTCTCCTTCCACCAACGGCGCACGTCGGGGTCGAGCGGGTCGGCAGTGGAGAGACCACCGATGGCCTTAGGCGAGGCGAAGTTGACACTGAGATAGACCTTGATGCCATAAGGACGGAGCACGTCGGCAATGCGTTTCGTTTCCTGCAACTTCTCGTCACCGAGCATGAGAGGTTTTGCATTCACATTATTAAGTACGGTGGCATTGATGCCGATGGAAGCGTTGGCACGAGCATAAGCCTTCCAAATGGTTACGAGGTGATCATCCTGCTTTTGGGGAGCATTGTCCTGAGGAGTGGAAGCGGAAGTAACACCATCGACAGCGCGTCGTGCTCTGCCCGATGAAGCAGAAGGAGCATCGTGCCAGAAGATGCTTCGTCCAGCAAAGCCACGTTCGACAGTTCCATTAGGGTTGTCCCAGTGGTTGAGGATGCGAATGTCGTAGCAAGGAGTCTCGCTGATTGTTCCTTGCAGCGGTTGCCCCATAGCCTGCATACGGAGGAGAGTGTAGGCACCATAGAGCACACCGAGACTGCTTGCCGACTCGATGCGGACGGCACGACCATCGTCGAAAATGTCGAATCCATCGCGTGTTTTTCCACTTTTCTTAACGGCAAGCACGACGTTTTTTCCTTTCCAGTATTGCTGGATTTCATCACAAGCCAGTCGCAAGGTAGCGTCTTTCTTTCCGCTCATTTTCACTTTGGGTTGCTCCTGCTGAGCAATCTTTTCGGTTCTCAACCAAAGACGACTGCCATCTTCTGCCTTCGCCTCGAAACAGCACAACAATAAGATGAGTGCTAAAACTGCATATTTTCTTTTCATCATAGTAACTGTAGTTTTTCACGGCAAAGATACGGCAAAGCGGAGATTATAACAAAATTTTTGAGAATTTTTTATTTTCCAATCGCATACAAAATATTTTATAAATAAATGATTATCAAGATGTTAAATAAATATGTTTCATTTCAAAAGATATGTGTTACAAAAAAAATCGAGAAAAATTTGGTTTTGATTTTACGAAAAAATAATTTTGCATCCGAAAACTGGCCAAACGGGAATGAAGAATGTAGAAAATTAAAAGCTAAAAATTAAAAGTTAGAATTGACGCTCATTGCCATTTTTGCATTTTCATTTTTACTTTTTACTTGACAATATTACATTATTAATTAAATTCAATATTAACTAATTTAAAAAAAGAAAGCGTATGAACAAGAAATCATTACTCTTGGCAGTATTTGCAGCAGTTGGTCTGAGTGCCAGCGCACAGCAAATTCTGAAGATTGGCTTCGAAAGCGACGAACCAAAGGGAGTCTATACAACAGCTGACTCTACTCAGTTCGCAGGTTTCTTTGCCGACCACATCAATCTCCAGGAAGACGACATGTGGAATGAGCAGGGTACAGATGCTCACTCCGGCGAATATGCCCTGGAAGTAGATAACACTAACACGTTCAAGGGCAACCCTTGGGACCGTGGTTTCAAGATCCGTAACATCAAGTTGGAGGACAACACCAGCTACCGTGTTTCCTACTGGGTGAAGGCTGACGGACAGTACGAGGCATCGGACGGTTCAAGAGGTAACACCTCTATCAAGAACTCCCTCTCTATCGGTTTCGAGCAGGTGGAGGCTCCTACAGTGGCTCCTTCAGGTGCTGAATACTACTTCAACTACACCAGCGGTATGAATGGCGAATGGCGTCACATCAGAAACGTGACTTTCTTCACCAACAAGGAACTGCAGGACAAGTACTTCGAGAAGTACAGCAAGAACATCAAGGAAATCACTGAGGCTGGCGACACTATCTTCTACTCTGATGGTATGACAGCATTTGCTGACCAGTACTTCATCACCATCAACATGTACAACCCTGGTATCTACATGCTCGACGATATCGTGCTGGAGAAGTCAACCATCGCTGGTACTTCGTTCAACGACTACGGTGTCCGCATCGACTTCGGCTATCCAACCAACATCGCTTCGTTGGCAAAGACTGCTGGCGGTACACTCGTGCTCGACCCTGCACAGGTGACACTGAAGATTGGCGACCAGACTTTCAATCCTGAATTCTTGGAAGGTAAGCCTGACGGTTACCTCTATGCATTCGTTTCTGACGAAATGGTGTTGGAAGACACTGACGTGATTGAGGTAAGTTTCACTCCTGCTGCAGACTGCCCTATTTTCTACACCAACGAGAAGCGTCCTACTACTGACATCGAAGGCGACGTGCAGGTTCTCCCATTCTCTGGCGAAATCGCTGACTGGGATGAGAGCATCGAAGAAATCCCTTCTGCTTGGGAATCTCCAGAACTCGTTCGCACCATTCCTGAGAACGAATCGTTCGAGTTGAAGGCTTCTGACGTGGCAAACATCTACTTCTACTACAACAAGGCTATCGACCTCTCAACTGCTTCTGTTGTTCTCTACAGCAATGGTAAGTCAACCGACTTGACGA
>JAEEGL012382742.1_pt1 | contig 10283 bp, 13 predicted proteins | sample 9134231 | NCBI WGS metagenome assembly JAEEGL01 (sample SAMN16246548, study PRJNA631951) | gut metagenome | biome: gut microbiome; feature: rumen; material: fiber-attached | host: Bos | place: Iran: Karaj | collected 2018-10
CCTGCACGGAGCGGTTGGGACCTTTTCGTCCGACCAGGCTTTGCGCCGCATGACCACCAATACATGTAAGGAGCAAAGCCATGAATAAACAGTCTTTCAAACAACTACACAGGTTTCTGCTGCTTTGGGGATCGCAGACCGTATCCGAGCCGGGGACGGCCATGACGGATTATGCGATCATTATCTGGGTATACAGCCAAAGGGGTACCGCTTCGAGCGTGACCCTGCTGACGGTATGCACGTTCCTGCCGACGATCTTTTTCCGCTTCCTGGCAGGAAGCATGGTGGACCGGCAGAACAAAAAACGGATCATGCTGATTGCGGACCTGGTGGCAGCCTGCGGGACGCTGACGGTATTTGTGCTGCATTCCGCTGACGTGCTGCAGATCTGGCACCTGTATGTGATCAACTTCCTGCTCAGCCTTATGAACGCTTTCCAGGAGCCGGCTTCCTTTGTCGCTGTGAGCATGCTGGTGCCCAAGGAGCAATATGCCCGGGCCGGCGGACTGCAGGGCTTCGGCGGGGCGGCGGTGTCCATCCTGGCCCCGGCGCTCGGCGCGCTGCTGGTGGCAGCCGGCGGACTGGAACTGGTGCTGACCATCGATCTGGCGACGTTCGCCTTTGCCTTTCTGATCCTGCTGTTCCTGATCCGGATCCCGGAGGCGGAACGGCAGAAGGCGGATGAGGAACCCTTCTCCAGGACATGCCTGGCCGGAATCAGATATCTCCGGGAACATGATGCGATTCTCCGGATGACCCTGTTCCTGGCGGTCATCAATTTCCTGGCCAAGCTGGGTAACGACGGCATGCTCTCCCCCTTTATCCTGGGCAGGACGGGCAATAACCAGGCCGTGCTCGGCGCGGTGGAAAGCGCTACGGCCCTGGGCGTGATGGCGGGAAGCCTGCTGGCAACCCTGACGAAACCGGCCAGGAAACGAACCCCGGTGATCTTTATTACCACAGGCCTGATCTTTGCCGGAAACATCATCCAGAGCCTGACATCCCGGCCATGGCTATGGTGCGCGGCGGCCTTTGGCAGCTATGTGATGGCAGCCGTGATGAACGTAAACATGGATATCCTGATGCGGGACAAGGTCCCGCTGGAGATGCAGGGGCGGGTGTTCTCCGCAAAGAGCACCCTGCAGAATTTCACGATCCCGCCTGCGCTCCTGCTGGGCGGCCTGCTGGCGGACTCGGTGTTTGAACCGTTTATGATGGCGGATTCCCCGGTACAGCGGTTCCTGACCGGATTTTTCGGCACAGGAAAAGGAGCGGGGATCGGCGTGATGTTCTTTATCGTCGGAATCGCGGGGATGCTGGTCAGTTTTACCCGGCTGCGCAAACCGGTCTACAGGGAACTGGATGAAAATGATCCACGGGCTTTACAGCCAAAAGAATGAATGGAGGGAAGGACATCAATCCTGCCGGAAATCAACCCTTGACCCGGACACGGTGTCGCGGTTTATCCTCTTTTCAGAAAGGAGGAAACGGCATGGAGAACAAGGATTTACAATTTTCAAAAGCAGGCACATCGGATGCGCTGGTGCTGAACTGCATATCCAAACAGGCATTTGACAGCGACGTCGACGCAGGCGCCCCGTCAAAAGGAGGGCCTCCCGGCTATATGTCCCTCCCGTTTCATATGAAAATGGCCAGGACGGGTCACCTGTACAAGCTCACCGATCACGGGCTGATCGTAGGCGGAGCTATCCTGTTTCCGGAGAAGGACATGCTGAACGTTGGGAGGATCTTTGTGAACCCGGAGCATTTCCGGAAGGGATACGGGACCCGGATGATGCAGGCGATCGAAGCGGAGTTCCCGGACGTGAAGGGATTTACCCTGGATACGCCCGTCTGGAATATCCGGACGAACCGTTTCTATACGAAACTGGGATATGCGGAAGTCAGGCGCGACCGGGAGTTTATCTACTATCTGAAAAGCGTCAGCCGGGAGGAATGAATCCCGCTGAGCCGGCTGTGTCCCCGGAAGGATGGATGATCCGTTCCTTCCGGGGTTTTGCTTTTGCCGACCATCATTCGCAGCAGGATACGATGGCAGAAAAGCGGTTTATCCCTCTTTGGTTTTTGCCGCTCCCATGGTAAAATAACCCCAAGAGGATCTGACAGAGAGGGAAAGAATGCTCCAACTGATAAAGAGATGCCCGGAATACGCGGAGGGATACAAAGCCTATTGCCAGGAACTGTATGACTACCATGTCGTGTTCTTCCTGCCTTCAAATCCAAAGTATCTGGTGGACGACTGGTTTGAGCGCACGAAGGACTGGTATGACCGGAAGGAAAAAGGACTGGTGGAAGGGCAGCCGGTCAGCTTCCATTACTGGGCTGTGGATGACAGCCGGTTTATCGGGGAGTTCCAGCTGAGGACAGGGTTTTCCCCGAAAGTGATGCTGGACATCGGAAGCATCGGCTACGCTGTCAGGGTATCGGAATGGAACAAGGGATACGGAACGCAGATCCTGCGCCGGGGCCTGGAGATCGCGAAAGAACACGGCATGGAGAAAGTGCTGCTGAACATCAACGAACAGAACGCGGCATCCATCCATGTCTGCGAAAAGCTGGGCGGGGAGCTTTGGGATACCATAGAGCGATTCAATGAGGCGGAAGGCCGCCACCTGATCAGGCGGTACTGGATCAGGCTGTGACGCGGCAGACCGAATCCGCGAGGCGTTCCGGGTCCGGACGGCCTGCGGCAGGATGATGCCGGACGGGGAAACCGGACAAAACAAAGCAAGCCAGGACAGGATTATATCCATGAACAGCTTTATCATTGACAGTGAAAGGAGGGAGACCGAATGGACTGGATCAGGACGATCAACAACGCCATTGAGTACATGGAGGGTCATCTGACGGAGGAGATCACGCTGGCGGATATCGCGAAGCATGTTAACCTTTCCGCCTTCCATTTCCAGAGGGCGTTTTCCCTGCTGACAGACATGTCGCCGGCAGAATACCTGCGGAAAAGGCGCCTTTCGCAGGCCGGGGCGGAGCTGATGAGCGGAGAAACCAAGGTCATCGACGCCGCCATGAAATACTGCTATGATTCGCCGGAAAGTTTTACCAAAGCATTTACGCGGTTCCACGGCGTTTCACCGGCGCAGGTGAAAAAGGGAAGCACCATTCAGTTCATGAGCCGGTTTTCCGTCCGGATCAATATTGAAGGAGGCTGTATCATGGAGTACACGATCGAAAAACGGGAAGCGATGGAGCTTCTCATGCACGCGAAGGAATTCCACGCTGAAACCAGTGAAACGGAGGTCCCGAAGTTCTGGGACGAATACTATGCAAACGAGGAATACCGGAAGGTCCCGGGATATCTGGGACTGTGTGCCCAGCAGAAAACCGACGGGGATGAGTTCCGGTACGGGATCGGATGCAAAGCATCGGACGTGGAAGGAATTCCGGAGGGATTTGAGATCATCCACATCCCGGAATACACCTGGGCGGTCTTCCGGTGCGTCGGCCCGGTGCCCGGTGCGATCCAGGCCATGTGGGAACGGATCTACAAGGAATGGCTGCCGGTTTCCGATTATGAGCTGATCCCTGATTACGATATTGAAAACTATCTGCCCGGTGATCCGTCTTCCCGGAACTATGTGAGTGAGATCTGCATCCCGGTGAGGAAGATCCGGTGACGGGGGGGGAGAAAGATGGACCGTTCCATACTGGCATGGCTGCTGGAGAAAGAGACGCCGGAAGTGCGCCTGAGGACCCTGAAAGAATACCTGAAACTGCCGGACGATGATGAAGAAGTCATTGAATGCAAAGAACTGCTGCTGCAGAGCAAACCTATGAGCGGGCGCTGAAGAAGCTCAGGACGGACAAGCCGTGGGCCAAATTTGATGCCCTGATGGCCCTGGCGGAGTGGGGACTGACCCGTGACGATATCGGACAGGATATCGATGAGGAAGTGTTTTCCCTGATCCGGAGCACCGGGTTCAAAATGCTGTGCGGGGAACCTTACCTGCTCAGAAACCTGGTGAAGCTTGGATATGACCGGGAGGAGACCGTAAAGAACGAAATCGACTGCGTCCTGAGCGGCATCCAGGAAGACGGGGGTTTCCGGTGCATCAGCACAAACAAAAAGATCAATGACCCAAGGAAACCGCATAAGAGCTGCGCAAGGCTGACGGTGGAATATCTGCTGCTGGTTGCTGAACTGCATCTGGCGGGATACAGGCCGGAGTGTGAGAATCAGCTGGTCCGGTATTTTACAAAAAGGAATATCTTCTACCGGACAGATGATATGAAGACGCCCATGGTGGACGTGATGCTGGGCACATTCTATCCCTCTGACCCGATCAAGGTCGGGGCGCAGAACATCCTGTACGCGCTGAAGGTTTTAGGGTGCCGGGCGGATTCCGAAGCGATGCAGGCCGGATACCAGGTGCTGGACCGGCACCGGAGGGAAAACGGAAGATATATCCTGACCGCCTCCAAAAGCGTGCCGGCTTTCAAGGCAGGCAATGCGGGGGAGGAAAATAAATGGGTCACGCTTTATGCCTGCATGGCCCATGAGGAAGAGAACAACCGATGAAACATGAGGACCGGAAACGCTGAGGAGAAACGAGGATGCATTTTGTTGACGCAAAGGGGATCCTGACCGGGGGAAAGGGCCATTACGGGATGAACATCTACCGGGGCTGTTCCCACGGGTGTATCTACTGCGACAGCCGGAGCAGATGCTACCAGTTTACCCATGCGTTTGAGGACATTGAAGTCAAGCAGAACGCGCCGGAGCTGCTGGAGCAGGCGCTGAAGAGCAAACGGCAGAAGGCAATGATCGGAACAGGATCCATGTCGGATCCGTATATGCACTGTGAGGAGCAGCTGGGGCTGACCCGGAAGTGCCTGGAGATCATCTGCCGGTACGGGTTCGGGGCGGCGGTGCAGACGAAATCCGACCGGATCCTGCGGGACATCGACCTGCTGGAGGAAATCAACCGAAAGGCGAAATGCGTCGTCCAGATCACGCTGACGACCTGGGACGAGGAGCTGTGCCGGATCATCGAGCCGAACGTGTGCAACACCCAAAGGCGCGTGGAAGTGCTGGAGGAAATGCGGAAACGGGGGATCCCGACGGTGGTCTGGCTGACGCCGATCCTGCCGTTCATCAACGATACGGAAGAGAACGTGACAGCGATCCTTGGAGCCTGCGCGCAGACAGAAGTGAAGGGAATCATCTGCTTCGATATGGGTCTCACGCTGCGGGACGGCGACCGGGAATACTATTACGCGGCGCTGGACAGGCATTTTCCGGGGCTGAAGGAACGATACATCCGGACCTACGGGAACGCCTATGAGATCCCCAGCCCGAACCGGGAGACGCTGATGGGGCTTTTCCGGAACTTCTGCCGGGAACATGGGATGATGTACAGGCCGGAGGAATGTTTTCAGTATATGGGTACCCTGCCGGAAAGATATGAGCAGATCACCTTCCTGGAGGGATGAAGGGAAAACCCGGACAGGGAGATTGAAAGCGTCCTGCGTTTGTGACATAATGGACCGGATGAAAGCCATTCGGGAGTATGCAGATGAAAAGGATCGAGGTTGTGGGAGCGGTCATCTTCCACAAGGGAAAGCTGTATGCCACGCAGCGCGGATACGGCGCGTGGCAGGATTACTGGGAGTTTCCGGGCGGCAAGATCGAGCCGGGGGAGACGCCGGAGGAAGCGCTGATCCGGGAGATCCGGGAGGAGCTGGACCTGGGGATCACGGTGCTGGGGCACCTGTGCGACGTGGAATACGATTATCCGGAATTCCACCTGTCCATGCAGTGCTTCCGGTGCCGGATCGACAGGGGCGAGCCGAAACTGCTGGAGCATGAGGCCGCCAGGTGGCTGGGCCGGGATGAGCTGTACAGCGTCGGCTGGCTGCCCGCGGACCTGGAGATCCTGCCGGAGATCGAAAAAAACTGGCCGGCGGAAAGCTGATGACAGAAAAAACACCATTCAAGGACGTGAAAAAGATGGAAGTACGCAGACTGACTGAAAACGAACATTTTGAAGCAAACCTGGTCTCCTATGTGGCGTTCCACATGCGCCTGGAAGACCCGGAAAAGATGAGGGAAGAAAGCAAAAAACTGGCGATCGAGGACTGGGGCGCGTTTTCCGACGACGGGAAGACCATGGCCCGGATCCTGAACTACCGCTTTGAAACCTGGCTGGACGGACAGACGGTCGTGAGCGGCGGGATCGGCGGCGTATCCACGCTGCCGGAATACCGGAACACCGGTGCGGTCCGGGCGATCTTCGGAAAGCTGATCCCCGAAGCCTACCGGAACGGGGAAATCATCTCCACGCTGTATCCGTTCAACCATGCTTTCTACCGGAAATTCGGATATGAAACGGCCTGCTGGAGGGGCGACTATGAATTCGCGCCCGGGGTGCTGAGCGGATACCGCTTTGACGGCACGGCGGAGCTGTGGAAACCGGAGGACCCGGTGAGCGATTATACGGCGCTGTACAACCGCTTCGCCGCAAACTTCAACCTGGCGATGCGCCGGGACGACAAAATGATGCTGGATAAGCACCTCAAGGGCGATTGCTACAAGGATCGGAAATTCGGCTACATGCTGCGGGAGAATGGGACGCCGGTGGCGTACCTGATCTTCCAGGACATCCGGAACGATCCGGCCGCCATCCTTTGCGTGCAGGACGTGGCCTGGGACGGCCGGGCCGGCCTGAACGCGCTGCTCGGTTTCCTGGCCCGCTTTACCGCGGATTACGGGACGATCAAAATGTTCCTGCCGGCCAGCCTGGAACTGTTCTCCGTGATCCGGAGCCCGCGGGCATACGACATCGCCCGGACTACCCGGCAGGACTACATGGTCCGCGCGGTGAACGCGCAGCGGCTGCTGGAGATCATCAAAAAACCGGATGACGGCAGGTTTGTCATCCGGATCGAAGGCGATGAATATATCACCGAAAACAACGGAACGTGGGAGGTCTGCGGAAGCAGCGCCGTTCCGACGGACAAGGCGCCGGACCTGACGGTTTCCATCCAGGCCTTCGGGCAGATGGCGGCCGGGTGCGTGAGCCTTGCTGAAGCCATGTACCGGCCCGACGTGACCGTGCACGGCAACGAGGATGTGCTGGCGAAGGTGGTTATCCGCAAGCCCATCCTGGTGGAGGATCATTTCTGACGCGGAGGGATCCGCGCTTATCCCGTCTCTTTTATGACAGACCAGGCTTCGATCAGCTTCTCCAGGGACCACTGCGCGTTGGCGGGGCTGGTGGACGGCAGGCAGGCCGCTTCCCGCCCGAGGACCGGGAGGATGTATTTGCCATACATTTCATGGGACTTCCGCCCGTTGCAGTAAATCCGCTCAATGGGAGCATTGTCCAGGATGATCCGCAGGTCGTTGGCGCGGACGTCCCGGATGCTGGCGTCGGAAGAGCCGGTGATCACGCAGCTGGCGATGGAATCCCACAGCGCCAGCCGGTGGGACAGGATCAGTTCCTTTTTTTCCGGGATCGTCCGGGGGACCTCCTGCCCGAAAAGCGCCGCGATCACCTTCCAGAAACGGTTCTGGGGATGGCCGTAAAAGAACTGCTGTTCCCTGGATTTGACCGAGGGAAAGGATCCCAGGATCAGGATCCGGCTGTCCGGACCGTAAAGCGGACCGAAGGGGTGATCGATCCGGTGTTCCGATGAACCCATGTGCGCTGTCTCCTGTTCTTTGTTTTCGTCAGAAAAAGTATAGCATACCGGGGGAACGCCAACAAGCGGCGGCGCTTGTTGAAGGCCTCCTTCCATGGTATACTCTGTTTAACGAAGCGAGAGAAGGTGAATACGGTGCCGGACATCACCTGGGAACTGTTTGAGAAGCAGGTGGAGGAGTGCAGGCTGTGCCCGCTCTGCGGGGGGATCCGGCACAAGGTGCCCGGACAGGGGGACCGGAACGCGCCGCTGATGCTGATCGGCGAAGGCCCCGGGCAGACGGAGGACGAGGAAGGGCTTGCCTTTGTCGGCGCAGCCGGACAGCTGCTGACCCGGATGCTGGAAGCGATCCAGCTGCCGCGGGAGCGGGTCTATATCTGCAATATCGTGAAGTGCCGCCCGCCGAACAACCGGGTGCCTACGCCGGCGGCGGCGGAGGCCTGCCGGATCCACCTGCGGATGCAGACTTACCTGGTGCGGCCGAAGGTGATTGTGCTGCTGGGCCGCACCGCCGCGAAGAACATCCTGGATCCGGAGGTCCGGATCACCCGGGAGCGGGGGAAGTGGACGGTGCGGAAGGGCGTATGGATGATGCCCACCTATCATCCGTCGGCGCTGCTGCGGGACCCGGAAAAGAAGAAGGAAGCCTGGGAGGATATGAAAAGCCTCCGGAACAGGCTGATACAGCTGGGGCTGTACAAAGACATCTATTCCGAAGGCGTGTAAAGGGTTTTGTACGGGATATCCGGGATGCTGTTACCGGATATCTTTTTTGCAGTATTTCCAATAGGCGGCGGCAACGCCGGCAGTGGCGAAGGCGAGGCCGATCAGCAGCTTCGGCGCGTCAAGCACGCCCTTGTTAAGGATCTCGGACCCGTCGGTATAGCCGAAGGGCGTGATGTATTTCAGGAAATCCGCCTTGCTGGTCAGGTTCGCGATGATGTTCATAAAATACAGGGCGATGGCCAGACCCAGGCCGATGCCCAGACCGCCCTTCCACAGGAAGGCGGAGATACCGAGGCATACGCAGACCAGTTCCACCTGCAGGAGGAAGTAAGCGAGGTGGAGAAGCGTGAATCCCTTCCACGGGATGGCTTCGCCGATGGCCGCGGTGGACGCGACCGCCATCAGCCAGACGGCGACGTTCAGGATTACGATCTGGATCAGGACCGCGGCCAGCTTGGCGGTCACGATCTCGGCACGGGACCGGGGATGGGTCAGGAGAAATTCGGCCGTGCCGTTTTTCTCCTCGTTCGCCAGGGCGCCGATGCCGAGCAGGGCTGCGAACAGCGCACCGCCGATGCCGAGGATGTTGCCGCACTCAACGCCGTAGAACCCGTTCAGGGAGCCGAAATCCAGGGTGTCCAGGCCGAAGGCGGACGAGAACATCCCCATGGAGGAGAAGATGGAGCTGATGCCTTCCATCTGGCCCTTCATTTCCGGATAGATCAGCATACAGATGACGATAAACAGCCCGATGGAGAGCGTCCAGACCAGGAGCGCCTTCCAGCCGCGTTTCAGTTCATGACGGATCAGGGTCATGCCTGCTCACCGCCTTCCTCATAAAAATGCAGAACGATCTCTTCCAGATCCGGCTCCGCAATGGTCATGTCTTCAATATCCGCCCGGGCCAGCGTGCGGATCAGGGCGTTGATCTCCCCGCTGTAAAGGAAGCTGACCGTATCGCCCAGGACTGTCCAGTTCCGGCAGTCCGGCAGGTCCTCCCGCCGTACTTTTCCCCGCAGGGTCACGCGGCGCGCGCTGCTTTCAGCCAGTTTCTCCACGCTGTCGCAGGCGATGATCTTTCCTTCCCGGATCACGGCTGCACGGGAGCAGTGGCGCTGGATCTCCGACAGGATATGGCTGGAAAGGAACACGGTGGCTCCTTTGCTGTTGCGCTCCTGCAGGATGCTGAAGAACTCGTGCTGCATCAGCGGGTCCAGGCCGCCGGTGGGCTCGTCCAGGATCAGGAGTTCCGGATCGTGCTGCAGGGCACAGACGATGCCGACTTTTTTGCGGTTGCCGAAGGAAAGGTCCTCCACCTTCCGGTCCCGGTCCAGCTGCAGCCGTTCACACAGCTCCGCGGCGGCCGCGGAACAGTCCTTTTTCCGGAGATCGGCGGACAGCTTCAGGATTTCCCTGACCCGCATGCCGCTGTAAAAGGCGGTATCCGAAGGCAGGTATCCGACCCGCCTGAGGATCGCGGGGTTGTTCTTTCCGATATCCATGCCGAGGACCTGCGCGCAGCCGGAGGTCGGCGAGATCAGGCCCAGCAGGGTCCGGATCGTTGTGGATTTACCGGCACCGTTGGGGCCGATGAAGCCGAAGAAGTCTCCGGTTTCCACTTCCAGGTCCAGGCCGTCGATGCCCCTGGCTTTGCCGTAGTACTTGGTCAGGGCGGCGGCGGTGATCGCTTTGGTTCCCATGTTCTTCCCTCTTTTCCGGGTTCGTTCTCACGTTCACCATTTTATCCGGTCTGAAGCATAAAAAAAGGAGGGATTGAGCGGAATGATCCGGTCTATTCCTCCAAAATGGAAAAATAAGTCATTGACGGAAGCCGGTCAGGCTTCTCCGGAGGGCCGCCTGGAAAGCAGCCAGGCCAG
>JAEEGL012849051.1_pt1 | contig 10283 bp, 5 predicted proteins | sample 9134231 | NCBI WGS metagenome assembly JAEEGL01 (sample SAMN16246548, study PRJNA631951) | gut metagenome | biome: gut microbiome; feature: rumen; material: fiber-attached | host: Bos | place: Iran: Karaj | collected 2018-10
AGCAGCGCGGCCTGCTCCGGCGTGAAACGAAGCTGGACCAGGTACCAGTTTCGCCAGTCGATCTGACGGAACGGAATTTCGACCGGCTTTCCGTCCGCGAGAAAGCAAAGCGAAAGCGTCGGGATCGGGACGCTCAGGTCCGTATTCGCGCCGCGGCCCCACGAGTACGAGAAGATCCAGCAGGAAACCGAGTCGAACGGCTCCCGCGGCATGGGAAGCGGCTGGGGCGGCCGGGCCCGAACGGAGGGGGTGGGGGCGGAACCCGGTTCATTCGTCAGAGCGCGGAACGTCAGGCACGCGGTGAAATTTCCCCAGATCGGCTGACGGTCGGAATGCTGAAAAGAGGCGGCGGCGTTTTCGCACTCGCACGTCCACGAAAAAGGAGTCTCAAAATCCAGAAACGGCACGCACTCGCTGCGCGTCCGGCCCGCCCAGTCCAGCTCGATCGGCCGTTTCCCCAATTCCACCGGCTTTTTACTGACGTCTGCCGGGTCCGCCGCGTGTAAAAAAAGGGGGAAAAGAAACAGAAAGCAGAGGGTGGGAAAAGGAAGGCGCATGAGTTCACCCCTGAGGAGTTTTGGAGCTTTGGCGTTTTGACTGGCGGCAGTTCAGCGTGCCGCGCGGCAGAAAAGGCACGGCGCGCTGAAACTCTGCGTTTAAGAAATCAGAATCAGATCGCGTTCCCGATCTTGCGCGCACGGGTCGGGTGGTCGAGGTCGATCCCGAGCGAAATCCCGACCTGGATCAGCAGATTCCAGCCCGCCATGAGCTGGATCGCCGGGTCAAGCAGGCCGACGGACGGAATGACGAACGTCGGGAAAATGGTCTGCTTCGACGCAATCGCCACGATGTTCACGCCGATGCGGTCCACAAGCAGTTCCTGCATTTTGGCCATTTCCGATTCGTACGGCTCGATCACGACGATGGTTTCGCCCGCGTTCATGACTTCCTCGATCCCGTGCAGCAGGTACGTGCCCTCGAGGTAGTCGCTCTTTTTGCGGGTAATCTCGTTCGTCTTCAGACGGAGTTCCTCGGCCGCGCCGTTATTCCGGCCCGCGAAGTAAATGATCGGCGAATCCGCGATCTTCTTGATGATCTCCGGATCGATCTCGGCGGTGAGGACCTGCTCGGCGGCATCCGCGGCCGCGGCCGCGTTGAAGTCGGTCCCGTAAATGTTCTTCAGGATGGAGAGGTAAACCAGGCCGCTTTCCACCACGCTCTTGGTCGCAGCAACGGCGTCTTCCTTCCCGCAGGAAAGGATGATGGACTCGTTCGAGGCGTCCACGATGCGCGTCCCGGCGTTGGCGGTCATGGAGAAGCGGTTCTGATGGTTCTGTTCCGCCAGCATGCTCAGAAGAAGCACGATCTCTTTCGTCATTCCGCTGTTGGAAACGCCGAAAACCGCCCAGTCTTTCAGGTCGTATTCACGGGCCTGGATGCTTCCGTCGGTTGCCATGGAAAGATTGGCGCCGAGTTTCATCGCGGTGTAGATCATGTTCTTGGCCGGGAAAATACGGCTGGAGCCTTCGCCGGTCATGAACAGGCGGCCGCACTTCTTGATGGCGTCGGCCATGGAAGCGGTTTGCGTCCAGTCGAACTTCCGGATGATTTCCGGAGTTTCGAGCATTTCTTTCACCAGCGCGAATTTGTTGTATTTGCTGTCTGTCAGGTTCACGATTTACCTCTTTGCAAAAAAAGATGAAAAACTTTCTTCCCAGCCGCCGGTTTTGGCAAAATGGGAAAGGAATGAAAACTCAATTTCAGGCAGGGGAGTCTTTCTGGAAAACCCCATTCATTTTTTTATTTTACCCTAATCCTGAAAAGTTTCAAGTAGGTAGTTTATTTTTTTTCGCTCTTCGATTTCTTCTTTTAGAGGATTCAGCCCCATTTTCTCTCAATCGATCCCGGGGACGTTCCTGCCCCTCCAATTTACAAAATTTCAAAATCTGATATAATACACCACGAAGTTTCTGAAACGTTCCTTTTGAACACGAGTCCCTTTTCATCAGGAAAATCCGATCATGAGCCTGAAATCCGAAGCAATCAAACGTTTCCAGATCATCTGTAACTCTTCCAACTCCGCCGAGAAGCGCATTTTTGCCGCTCTTGAGCTGATTTGCTCGCCGCTGAGTTTCGTGACGATTTTCGTTTTTCTTCCGGCCCTCATCACGGTGGAGCGTCTGCACGTTCTGGACGATCAGCCCACGCTTGCGTTTTGGCTCGACACGGTTTTGCGGGTCCTTCTTTCCGCCTCGGTGGGGTACCTGACCAACTTCATCGCGATTGAAATGCTTTTCAAGCCGTTTAAACCGTCGCCGTGGCATCTACTCTCCATCATGACGTTCGGCTACTGGCGCCAGGGAATGGTCCCGAAAAGCAAAGATCAAATCGGGGAAGAGATCGGGAAGCAGGTCGAGGAAAAACTCCTCGATTCCCGGCAAATCTCGCAGGAGCTTTGCGACGCGGGGATCGAATTTCTGAAAAACCCGCAGCTCATCACGACCGCCCGGGAAAAAGTTCCGAATCTGCTTCGTGAACATGAAACGGCAATTTGCGGCTTCCTCATTCCGGAAATCGAGCGCACGCTCGGCGAGTCGCTGCGGAAACTTCTGACCCGGGAGAACATGCAGTCGTTTTGGGAGAAAGTGGTTGAGCCCCGCCTCAACGCCCCGGAAAACCGGCGGTTCATCGCGGAGAAAGTCGCCCAGGCCCTGAAGACCCGGGCGCCGGAAATCATGGAAATGCTGCGCGAGATGGTCCGCGAGTATGTACGTGATTTCCTGAGTCGAATGCCGCTCATCAGCAATTTAAAACTGGAAGATGGTTTCATCTCGTTCGTGAACTGGAAGAATGTTCAGGCGGTCATCGAGAAAAAGCTCAGCTCGCCCGAAACGATCGACAAAATCGGCGGGGAGCTCGTGGGCCTCGGGTCCGAGTTGAGGAACTGGTTCCTGAACCCGAACGCCGGCTCGGCAGTTGAAAATTTCCGGGAAGAAATGCAGGAGTACCTCCGGGCGTTTCTGAAAAATTACCTTCAGGAGAGTTTCCCCAAATGGCTCAAGCAGATCGAAGACTCGCCGGAGCTTTGGTCGTGGATCCAGAACGGGCTCATGCCGAGCGCGCAGGTCGAGCTCGAACGCTGGATCCAGGAAAACGGCCAGGCGCTGATCCAGGAGAAACTGCACATTTCCCAGCGGGTCCAAAAGGCCGTCGAGAAGCAGGACGTGAAGGAGTTTTACCAGATGATCTCGAACGTGGCCGCCCAGCACCTCGGCGCCATTCAGGTTTTGGGATTCATTCTTGGTGGAATCGTGGGACTGGTCGAGCTTTTGCTTTAATTACGGGGACGATGCTTCCAGCGTCGTCAAATGGGAGGCGGTAATGAAGCGCGCAAGCGCGGAATTACGCGCCGGGCTGCAAGGGTTTGAGGCGTTTCAAACGCGTAATTCCGGCCTTCGGCCTTCATTACCGCCTCCCATTTTATTACCCGAAAAGCCCCTCAAAAAGGGGCTTTCAAGTTCCATCACTCCATCCACTCCGGCCCGATGATCTTTCCGAGCAGGTAAAATTTCTGGTCATTGTACCAAAGGACGCACTTCCCATTGACCTGCGTGCAGCTCGTGTAAAACGAGTTTCCGGACGGCCGGTCGATGAAAAGTTTCGGCTCGGACGTGAACCAGATCGGCTGGTGCGCGTCTTTCTGATATTTGCCCGAAATGAGGTAAAGCGGTCCGCGATTCTGCCACGGGTTCCGGTTTGTAAAGTCGAATTTATTGTGGATCAGCGCGAAGTACTCGCCGCTTCCCGCCTCGCAGCCTTTCCAGTCGTACAGCGGGCACGGAGAAACCGGGTGCAGGAACGGCGTACCGCCATCCCGGTCGAGCAGTTTTTCCGGCTGGGTCCACGTGTAACCACCGTCGGTGCTGACCGTCCAGCACGGGTAACCGGTCCCGGTCCTCAGAAGCGCGAAAAGCCGACCGTCAGGGAGTTTCACGATCCCCGGCTCCTCGCAGTGCACGCCGATGTGCAGGCAGTTCTCGTCAGCCAGGACCCACTCGATCTTCAGGTCTTTCAGTTCCGGATTTTCGTCAATATTCGGGAAGTGGATGAACTCCGTCACGGTGCGGTATTTGTGGTGATTTTCCGGCGCAACGTAGCGCGTTACACCGACCAGGTAGTGACCGTCCGTCCCGCCAAGCCGCAGCGGTCTCTGCCAGACGACCCATTCCGGCGGGATGGTTTGGTCGGACGAGTCGTTGATCGAGCGCGGAACGCCGGCGATAAACTCCGGTTCAGACCAGGTCTCCCCTTTATCGTCGGAGTAAATGCCGCACATCAGGCCCGTATGCTGGCGGTTCGTTGAGACTTTGCCGGGAACGTACTGATTGTAAATGACGTAAATTCTGCCGGTTTTGGAAACCATCGCAAAGCCCCAGCTCGCAATCGGGGTTTCGTCGTGCATGGTTTTTGGCCCGACGAGGACTTTCGGTTTGCTCCACGTTTTGCCGTGATCGTCGCTCCGGTAAAACGCGACGTGCTGGTCGAGCGCCCCTTCGCAGGTCGCCTGGCAGTCGGTCGCGAACATCGTGCCGTCGATCCCGTCAAACACCTGGAAGTGGTCATTATAGCAGTCGCCCAAAACGTCCTCTTTGACCTCCGGATTATAAACGACAAAATCCGGTTTCGAGTAAAAAACGTCCTGGGGGTTTTCGGCCTTCTGCTTTTTGCGGGCGGCCAGCGTCGATTCGATGCGTTTTTGGTACTCGGCGCGCCACGTATCGACGTTCGCGCTCTGCTGGGCCAGAACCAGACCGGCCGGGAGGAGAAACGCCGAGCAAAGGAAAGTGAGAAAGATTTTTTTCATGGGAAATCCTTGGTGGGGTGAGGGGTAAAACTAACGGGAATTCGCCTTTCGCGAAACTTTTTTTCATTTTTTCATTATACCGGCCCGCCGACCGTCTGTCAAGCCGGGCCCTTTTTTCTGGTGGGGGGTTGAAAGGATTTTTATTTTGTTTATAATTAAGGAACGCGAATTAAAATTCATTTCATTTTATGCCAGTTTATGAGGTCCATAATGATTCCCGCACTGCTCGAAAAAATATTTCGTCCGGTTTTGACCCAATATTCCGAAACTCCCGAAAAATTCCTTGGAATGATCAGCCGCTGCGGCGACCCGAAGTTCGGCGATTACCAGGCCAACTTCGCGATGGCGATGGGAAAATCCCTGGGCAAAAAGCCGCGCGAAGTGGCGGAAATGATCCGGACCGCGGTCCTGGAAAACCCGCTCGCCGCCGCGCTCTTCGAGTCCATCGAAATCGCCGGGCCCGGTTTCCTGAACCTGAAAATCAGCTCGGACTGGATGATTCAGACGCTCGAAGCCGCCGCGAAGGACGAGCGCCTGGGGATCCCCGTCACGGAAAAGCCGAAAACGATCGTGATCGACTACTCGTCGCCGAACGTCGCGAAACCGATGCACGTCGGCCACATTCGCTCGACGATCATCGGCGACTCGATGAGCCGCGTCCTTTCGTTCCTCGGGCACCGCGTCATCCGCGATAATCACCTCGGGGACTGGGGCACGCAGTTCGGAATGATCTTCTACGGCTGGAAGCACTACCTCGACGAGGCGAAATTCGAGGAAAACCCGATCATGGAACTCCTGCGCCTGTACCGCATCGCGCGGCAGGAAATGGACTCGGACGAAAAAGTCGCGGACGAGTGCCGGCTCGAAGTCGAGAAACTGCACTCGGGCGACCCGGAAAATCGTGCGCTTTGGGCGAAGATCATGCCGTACTGCCTCCGCGAGATCGACCACGCATACGAGCGGCTCGACATTCATTTCGACGAAGTGCTCGGCGAGAGTTTTTATAATGACCGGCTCCCGGGGGTGGTGCAGCTCCTGCGCGAGAAGGACCTCGCGACCGAGAGCGAAGGTGCGGTCTGCGTTTTCTTCCCGGGCCGCGAAACGCCAATGATCGTTCAGAAAAAAGACGGCGCGTACCTCTACGCCACGACGGACATCGCGACGTTCCTGTACCGCGTCGAAACGTTTCATCCCGACGCGATCTACTACGTGGTGGACCACCGCCAGAGCGAGCATTTCGTGAATTTCTTCGAGGTCACGCGGATGCTCGGTTACGAGGGGATCGACCTGCGCCACGTGAAATTCGGGACCATTCTGGGCGAGGACGGAAAACCGTTCAAAACCCGCAGCGGTGACACGGTGGGGCTGGATGGACTGCTCGACGAGGCGGTGGAACGCGCCCGGGCGGCGATCCGCGCCAACGAAGCAAGCGCCATTCCGGAAGAAGATTTTGAGGAAACCGCCCAGAAAATCGGGATCGCGGCCCTGAAATACGCCGACCTTTCGCAGAACCGCGAGAGCGACTACGTTTTCTCGTACGACAAAATGCTGGCCCTCAACGGAAACACGGCGACTTACATGCAGTACGCCTACGCCCGGGTCCGGAGCATTTTCTCCCGCGGCGGGTTTGACGCTCAGGCGATTTCGCAAAACACGAAGATCCAGTTCACGCATCCGTCGGAGCGTGCGCTGGCGATGGAGCTTCTGCGCTTCGACGAGGCGCTGGAGGCGGTGGCGAAAGATAATCGGCCGAACTTCCTCACGTCCTACCTGTACGACCTGGCGAGCCGCTACAGTTCTTTCTTCGAGAACTGCCCGGTGCTTCGTGCGGAGAGCGAAGAAGTGCGGAACAGCCGCCTCGTTCTGTGCGACCTGACTGCCCGGACGATCCGGAAAGGGCTGGAACTGCTGGGGATCCAGACCGTGGAGAAAATGTAAGGAAACGTCACGAAAAACGGCGGGAAAAAGCGAAAACTCGCGGCCAATTTGAAAGTTTTGGGGAAAAATTAAAATGGGAACTGGCGGAAAAATCGTTCTGCGCAACGTCGCGGCCCACAATTTGAAAAACATCGATTTGGATGTTCCGCACCGGAAACTCGTCGTGATCTGCGGCGTCAGCGGGAGCGGGAAAAGCTCGCTTGCACTCGATACGCTGTACGCCGAGGGCCAGCGGCGCTACATCGAGAGTTTTTCCCCCTACACGCGCCAGTTCCTCGACCAGCTCGAAAAGCCCGAAGCGGAACTGATCGACGGGATTCCACCGGCGATCTGCGTCGCGGGAAACCTTTCGACCAAATCCAGCCGCGCCACGGTCGGGACCGCGACGGAAACCTACGATTTTCTGCGCCTTCTTTACTCCAAGATCGGCATTACGTACTGCCTCTCTTGCGGCCATGAGGTCCGACGCGACACTTCCGAGACGGTCACAAAATTCATCGCCCTGCTTCCGCTTCGCACCCGTTTCCTCGTCGTTTGGCACATCACGGAAAAACACGAGACCACTTGGGCGGAGCAATTCGCCTCGATGCGCGAAGAAGGCTTCATCCGCATCCTGGTGAACCACCAGATGGTGGACCTTTCCAGCGAGATCCCCTCCGAGGAAGACGCGCAGAAAGCGTTCGACTCTGAGGAACTCTACTGCGTCGCGGACCGTCTGAGCGGTGGAATGCCCGAGTCCCGAATTCGCGAATCGCTCGAATCCGCTTTTAATCACGGCAAGGGGAAGTGCTCGCTCATCATTCAGATCCCACTCGAGGAGGTGGAAAATCTTGACGCCTCAGGGATCTGGGAAACGTACGACCTGGCGGGCGAGCCGTGGGTCATTCGGCACTACAGCACGAAGCTTTCCTGCGAGCACTGCAAGGTCGATTATGCCGTTCCGGAGCCGCGCCTTTTCAGCTTCAACAGTCCGTTGGGCGCCTGCCCGGTCTGCGAGGGTTTCGGGAACACGATCGACATTGACCTCGATCTGGTGATCCCGAACCGCCAGAAAACGATCGAGGAAGGGGCCGTCGCGCCCTGGAACACGCAGGCGTACCACTACGAGCTGGAAAAAGCGATCGAGTGGGCCCCGTCCCACGGTCTGCGGACGGACGTTCCGATCAGCCAGCTCACGGAAGCCGAAATGGACCTCCTGCTCAACGGCGAAGCCGGGACCGATTTCGGCGGGATCAACGGCTTCTTCGCGTGGCTCGAACGGCGCAAGTACAAAATGCCGATCCGGGTTTTCCTGAGCCGGTGGCGCAGTTACAGACCGTGCCCGGCTTGCGGCGGAAAACGTCTTCAGCCGCTCGCGCTCGCCACGATGATCGGGAAGCACCACCACAGCGACGCGGCGGAATCCCTCACGAGCGACGGAAATTCCGGCGAAAATCCCGTGGGCTCCGCGTCCGACTTTGACGGCAAAAACATCGCAGAGCTTTGCGAAATGAAGGTCTGTGATCTGCGCGTTTTTCTGGAAAGCCTGATTCCGCAATTCACGGACTGGGAACGCCAGGTCGGGCTTCCGATCCTGCGCCAGGCCCTTTCCCGGCTGGAGTTTCTGGAAACCGTGGGACTCGGCTACCTGACGCTCAGCCGGACGCTGCGCACGCTTTCCGGCGGGGAGATGCGCCGGGTTTCGCTGGCTGCCGCACTTGGCGCCACGCTGGTCAACATGCTATACGTACTCGACGAGCCGTCCATCGGCCTGCATCCCGCCAACTCGCTCCAGCTTCTGAGCGCGATTGAGACGCTCCGCGACCGCGATAATTCGGTGGTCGTCGTCGAGCATGAAGAATCCATCATCCGCGCGGCCGACCAGGTGATCGAAGTCGGTCAATACGCGGGTGAACGCGGCGGCGAGATCGTTTTTCAGGGCACGCCGCAGGAAATGATGGACTCCGAGTCCTCTCTCACCGGGCAGTACCTCACTGGCGAGCGCGGGCACGTTTCCACCCAGCGCCGTCCCACCGAATCCGGCTGGATCCACCTCCATGGCGCCAGCGGGAATAATCTCCAGAACATGGACGTCTCCTTCCCGCTTGGCTGCTTGTGTGTCGTTTCGGGCGTGAGCGGAAGCGGAAAAAGCACGCTGGTCGAAAAGACGCTTTACCCCGCCCTTTGCCAGCGCCTTCATCAGCACGACTCGGGCCTGAAACCGCTTCCTTTCCGTGAAATCCTCGGAGCGGGCCAGGTTGATGACGTGATCCTGGTCGATCAATCGCCGATCGGCCGCTCGCCGCGCAGCAACCCGGTGACGTACCTGAAGGCTTTCGATGAAATTCGCGCCCTTTTCGCCGACACCAAAGAGGCAAAGAAGCGCAATTACTCCGCCGGTCATTTCAGCTTTAACGCAGAGGAGGGCCGGTGCCCGCACTGTAACGGCGACGGGTACATCGCGATCGATATGCAATTCCTCGCGGACGTTTACATGAGGTGCAGCCAGTGCCACGGCACACGCTACAAAAAGGAGATCCTCGACATTACGTACCGGAACCGCAACATCGCGGAGGTCCTGGAAATGACCGTCGCCGAAGCGTTTACCTTCTTCCGTGGCTCGCGCGGGATCCAGAACAAGCTGAAACTCCTGAAAGAGGTCGGCCTCGATTACATTCGGCTGGGTCAGCCCGCCACGACCCTTTCCGGCGGTGAGGCGCAGCGCCTGAAACTCGCGTCTTTCATGGGGTCCGCCCGAAAGGACCGGTGCCTCTTCATCCTCGACGAGCCAACGACCGGACTGCACTTTTCCGACGTGGTTCAGCTTCAAGACTGCTTCAACGCCCTGATTTCCGTGGGCCACTCGCTGATCGTGGTCGAACATAATATTCAGCTCATGAAGTCCGCTGACTACATCATCGACCTGGGTCCCGGCGCTGCCGATTTAGGTGGGCGGGTCGTCGCGACCGGTACGCCGGAAGAAAGCGCCAAAGATCCGAATTCCCTGACCGGAAAATTTCTCCGCGAGGCTCTGGAGCGGAATTAACCCGGATTTCCCGATTTATCTCCGTAAACCTTTTAAAAAGAAATTCCCCCATTTAGGGGGTTTTCTTTTTTCTTTTTTGTGGTAGAATAAAAGGAGAATTGGTTTTTCATTTCCCCTTTTTTTCTGGAGTTCAAATTATGAGCGTAATGGCTTTTCAATACCAAACGGCCCTGGATTCCCCGATCCTTGTGGCTTACAATCGCGAAGAAAACCCGGACCGTCCGTCCCAGGCGCCGCGCATCCAGTCCGGCTGCCCCCGCATCATCTGCGGGATCGACCGCAAAGCCGGCGGAACCTGGTTTGGAGTCAACCAGCACGGAATGTTCGCCTGCGCGATGAATCGTCCGAAACGTGACGTTCCGTTCAATCCCCGCTCCCGTGGTCTTCTCTGCCGTGAAATGCTTAATTTTCGCAGTCCGAAAGAAGCAGCCGAAATGGCGCTGAAGGAGCTTCAAA
>JAEEGL013601271.1_pt1 | contig 10283 bp, 8 predicted proteins | sample 9134231 | NCBI WGS metagenome assembly JAEEGL01 (sample SAMN16246548, study PRJNA631951) | gut metagenome | biome: gut microbiome; feature: rumen; material: fiber-attached | host: Bos | place: Iran: Karaj | collected 2018-10
CGGGTCACCCGGCCCGCTCGAACCGATCCGGTTCTCTGTAACGCGGGACGGGAAACCCGTCCCCTACGGCGTTATTCGTACATATACCAAACACGGGCGCACAATGTGCGCCCCTACGGCGGTGTTCGGCCGCGTACCGAACACGGGACGGGGGAACCGTCCCCTACGGCGTTGTTCCGGCCTTTACCGAACACGAAAGCCCGGCTCATGGGAATGAGCCGGGCTTTCGTATGTCCTGCGGGGTCATTTGCGGAAGGGGAGGTCGCTCTCCAGGATCTGCTCGATCGCGTTCCAATAGATGTTCTGGGCTCCGGTGACGCCGTTCACGGTATAGGTATCCATCCTGTCCAGCAGGGTGTCGTCGCCGCTGGCGAACCGGTAGACCGGGTTTTTCCAGTCCGTGCTCGCTTCGTCCGTGGCCTCAAAGTCAAACAGCCGTGCCGCCTGGACCATGTCCTTAAAATATATGATCGCGGGCATCTCGAACAGGCACGCGTCGTGAAATCCGTTGGCGCAGCACCACTGGGACAGATAGCCGGTGTTCATGCCGAGGGTCGGGTAGGCGGGGAAGGAACAGTGAAAGCTGCCCATGAAGGCGTTCCGGATCGTCCCCTCTCCGGTGCCGGTCTTGCACTGGGTGTACCAGCCGTGGGTGTCGATCATGTACTTATACCCCGGGTGGATCCGGACGATGGTCTCGGCCAGCCTCTGCAGGGCCAGGGATTCCGGCGCCGCGTTCGCCATGCCGCCGTTGTAGCACACGTTGGTCACGATCCACGGGACGCGGCCCGTGAGCCCCGGAAAGGACCGGTTCAGATCAATCCCGCCGACGCCGGCCCCGTCTCCCCGGGTGATCCCGCTGTAGATGCTGGTCCGGTCCAATTCGTCTCTGGCCTCGCCGGTGAACCGCGCCTCTGTCCTTCTGCTGATGCTCACCAGCTCGCTGGCCGTCGACTTGTATTTTCCGTCCTGGCCCGCCTTCGCGATCCGGTACCCTCTGGCCAAGCCGTCGGGGTTGCAGCAGGCAGCGACGTAGACCGTCCATTTGGCGGAGTCGGAGTATCCGGCAATCAGATTCGGGATCACGGTCTGCTCCGCCATGTAGTTCAGGATCGCGCCGTCGCCCCAGAGGGAGCCCGCCGCGCCCACGTCCTCCGTCCCGTGCAGGACGTAGGTCAGGAAAAGCACGTTCGGCCCGCCGCCGATCCTGGTCACATAGAGGGGCCGGCCCTCGCAGGAATAGCCGTACACGGCCCGATAAGTATCAGGAAGCCTGCGGCCGCGAAGCTCGACGCCGCCGAGCCGGATCCCGGCGCCAAGCATGCCGTGGGGAACGTCGGTCTCCTCCGCTCCCGAAGCTGCGCCGGCTCTGGCCTCGGGGCAGGCCATGGCGTAGAGGACGTCGGCAAGCTCCGCCCCGGTCATGGGCGCGGTGGGGCGAAAGGCGCCGGACCCGTCCGCGTCGGACAGGATGCCCGCGTTGTAGAACCGCATGATCTCTTTGTAGTAGACGGACGTCGGGAAGACGTCCCGCGCGGCGGTGTAGTGCGCTCTGGCGGGGTATTCCCGGTCCGGCAGGGCGCGGTACAGGGCCGCCACGGCCCAGTCCCTGGTGGCCTCCGCGCCGTAGTCCGTCACCGGGGCCGGCAGCAGGCCGTTCTCCCTGGCAAACCGAAGGACCGGCGCAAACACCGGCTCCTCCCCTTCCGGGCTCGGCATATCCTCGCCGTGATACTGGCAGAAGACCTGAACGGCGAAGGTCAGGACGTCTTCACAGGTCGCGTTCCGCTCCGGCGAGAAGGTCTGATCCGACGTCCCCGCCATCCGATCCGCGCCGTTCGGATATGCCGCGCCGCACCGGATCGTCATTGCCGAAAGCAGGAGTACGCCGCACAGCAGGGCGGCGAGGATTCGGTTTTTCATCATCAGGGTCCTCCTTTTTTCTTCGTGTAAGTCGCAGCTTAAGGACCTGGAAAACACAATCACGCGATGCGCTGTTCGTACCGGGCAACAGGCAACAGGCAACAGAGCGGCAGATTGCCGGCGCTGCATGCCTCTCGAACGGGGTGAAAGGGAAAAGATCTGCACAGTATAGCAGGCGGTGCCTGATGCCTGATGCCTGTTCACTGACGCCTGATCACATACGCTTGCGTTGCCGCAGATGTATTTCTGCGGAATTGATTCTCACTTTGCGGCCAACGCCTTTTTTGGCTCACGGCTCCGTCACCGCCGCGGCAAAGAAGGCCAGGATCTGGTCCATGTAGGCCTCGTCCAGGGCTCCCGCCCGGTCCTTGTCCACGGGCTCGTCCGGCCCCAGGGTGCCCACATAGGCCGCGGCGTCGTCGGAGAGCCAGGGGGTGTTGTGCTCGTTGCGCCATTCGGCGTCCACCAGCAGGCGGTAGACGTTGGGGTTCCCGGCCGCCGCCCCGGACTCGGAAAGGGCCAGCTCATGGGGCACATAGTCGTCGGAGCTGCTCTCCACCAGCAGGACCGGGGTCCGGCTGCGGCCGATGCTTTCCCCGGCGGAGTCGTCCGCGTCGCTGCCGAAGAGAAAGACGTTCTCCAGCAGCAAAAACGGATACTGCAGGTCCGCCAGCGGGCCCACCCGGGCCCGGGCATGGTGGAGCATGACGGACACCGGGGCGTCAAAGCCGCAGACGCAGACCGCGGCGCGGATGGGATAGCCGGAATCCAGGGCCGTGGCCGCGGCATAGGCCCCGGCGCTGTGGCCGTAGAGGACCACGGGCAGGGTCTCATTCTTCGCCGCGTCGGTGTCCAGATAGGCCAGCAGGTCCATCCGGATCTGCTGCAGGCCGATGAGGCCCCTGCCCTCGCTGGAGCCGACGCCGGTGGCGTCCCAGGTCACCACGGACCAGCCCTCCGCCAGGAAGCGGCGGATCTCACCCAGGTGGGCGTCGGCCCCGGCGCCGATGCCGTTGATCACGAGGATCAGGCCCCGGGGATCCTCGGCCGGGTAGCGGTAGCCCGTCAGAAGATTGCCGCCGGAGCGGAAGGTGAAGGTCTCCCGGGGCGGGGCCTCGCCGCCCAGCTCGGCGTAGGTCCGGCTGTAGGCCGGGATCCCGTCGCGGCGGGCATAGAGCAGGCGGAACATCACCGCGGAAAAGAGCATGGAGCTCAGAGAGTATACCAGCAGTACGATCAAAAGCCGCTTCAGAACCTTTCGGAGTTTGATTCCGCGCCGGCTCCGGGCGGACTCCGCTGTGGAGTTGGACATCGGATCGCTTCCTTTCCGGCACACTGCCAGTATTGCCCGATCCCGGGCGGGTTAAACCTTCGTACGCAGAATCTGTTCCGCAGGTCCCCTCCGGCCGGAGGAGCCCCGGAAAAACAGCAGCGCGTGACGCAGACGGACCGCGTCACGCGCTGATGCGCGATTCGGATTAGTAGTAATAATAGTGGTACGAAGAGCTCTCGAACACGCCGCAGATTGCCAGAATGATGATAAGCACGGTGCAGACGGTGCTGATGATGGAGAGGATGAAGCCCACCTTGCAGAGGATGTAGCCCACCTTGGACGCGCCGGTGAGGGTGCCGCCCTGCGCGATGTAGGCGTTGCCCTTGCTGCGGCCGATGGCGCCGAGGATGATGCCGACAACGGCGGAGATGGCAAGGCTCAGGATGCCGAACACCAGCAGGTTGGGCTGGGGGCCCACAGGGGCGCGATAGGGCTGGGGCTGCTGCGGATAGTTGTTGTAGTTGTTGTACTGGTCCATGAGAATGCTCCTTTCCTTTTATAAGGAATCCCCTTATAAGAAATCACCGAATTAAGAATAGCAGATACGGCGGGAAAAATCAATAGGTTCCCGCGTCAATTTCACGCAGAAATGCAGCGATCGCCTCGTCGTAGGCCTCCGTGTTGTTGATGCGGATGCGGGAGTGGGCCCCGCGGTCGAACCAGACCAGCTTCTTCGGCGCGGTGCAGCGGGCGAAGAGCTCCTTCGTTTTCTCCGGGGTGGAATACTGATCCTCCAGGCTGTGCAGGAAGAGGATGGGCTTCTTCAGCCGGTCGATGCGGCGAAGGGGGCCGTCTGTCACCACGTTGGCGCCGGAGACCAGACGGATCCAGAGCATGGTCTCCTGCACGATGGGGAAGCGCATCTTGTCCGGCCGGTCCACCTTCATGTGGTTGAGGAAGGACTCGTAGAAATTGACGTACATGCCCTCGGCGCACAGGCCCTCCACACAGTCCGGGCAGTCGTCGCTGATGGCGGCGAACAGGGCCGTGGACGCGCCGATGCAGATGCCGTGCAGGAAAACCTTTTCGTTGCCCAGGTCGCCCTGCAGCAGCCGGATCCAGCCCAGCACGTCCCGGTACTCCCGGTAGCCCAGAGAGGAGATCTTTCCCTCGGACAGGCCGTGGGCCCGGTTGTCGATGACCAGCACGTTATAGCCGGCGCGGCGGAAGGGCTCGGCAAAGAAATAGGAATAGAGCAAAGACTCCATGCGGCCGGCGATGATCAGGGCCGCTTTTTTGCTTCCGAAATCGAAATATTCGCCCACCAGGCGCAGACCGTCGCTGCGGATCTCCACCTCCCGCTTGCAGGCGCGGTGCTCCTGCTCCCAGGCCATGCCGATGTCGAACATCCGGCGGTATTCCTTGTCGTCCGGGATGCTGCAGCTGCGGTCCCACTTTTCGGGCCTGGTCCGGCGCAGCAGGACGGAGTAGAGGATCCAGGACATGATGAACGTGGGGATCACGAAGAAGAACAGCACCGCTCCGAGAATGATATATACCCAAATCATAGCAGCCTCACATCACGCCCAGGACCCAGTGATAGATCTCCTGGCCGGCGTTCACAAATTCCAGTTCCAGCATGGGCAGCCGCTGGGCCACAGCCTCGGCCAGCTCATCCTCCAGCTCCTGCCCGACGCCGCTGCCGCGGAAGACGATGCAGGTCTCCTTGTCCTCGATCCCCTCCACCATCATGAGCGCGTCCACGATGGCGCGGACCCACTCGGAGCTGACGCAGACCAGCTCCCCGCTCAGGAAGGCGATCTCCTCGCCCTTCCTGCAGCGGATCTCGTGGTAGGTGTAGTCCCGGGAGGCCGTGGTCTCGCTGAGGGTGACGACGCCCTCGATGCCGGAGCGCATAAGGCGGATCCGCTTTTCCACGTCCTTCTCGTCGGGGATGTCCATGGCGATGGCGAAATAGCCCTCGGCGTAGCTGGCGGACGGGAGCACGGTGACGTGCTTTCCCGGCGTCAGGGCGGCGGCCTGCTCCGCGGCAAGGATCACGTTCTTGTTGTTGGGCAGCACCACGATCCGGTCGGCGTCCAGCTGCTCGAAGGCAGAGACGAACTCCTGGGCGGAGGTGTTCATGGTGGGGCCGCCGTCCAGGACCCGGTCGGCGCCCAGGCCGGAAAAGAGCCGGCACATGCCGCTGCCGTTGACCACCGCCACCACGCTCAGAGGCTTGTGGGGAACGGGAGCCGTATCGCGGTCATGCTCGTTGTGCTGCACCTGCATGTTCTCCAGCTTGAAGGTGAGGAACTCGCCGTACTTCTGCGACAGCTGGATGATGAGCGCGGGCTTCCTGGTGTGGATATGGACCTTGACGCGCTTTTCGTTCTGCACGCAGACGATGGAGTTGCCCAGCTTCTGGAGGGTGGCGAGGTAGTTTGCCATGCGGAAGTCCTGGCTGTAGTCCTTGCCGTTCATCAGCTGGAGCAGATAGTCCATGCAGTAGCCGTCGACAAAGCTGCTGTTCTCATCGAAGAGACTCAGATCCGGGCCGGTGGAGGCGGGCATGAGCCCGGTCTGCAGGGGCTCGGCGGACTGCACCGTCTCGCCGCGCAGGCATTTGAGCATGCCCTCGAAGATCAGGATGAAGCCCGAAGCGCCGCTGTCCACCACGCCGGCCTCCTTGAGCACGCTGAGCATCTCCGGCGTCTGGGAAAGGGTCTTGTGCATCTCGGCGATGTACATGGACAGGATCACGTCCAGCCCGCTGCTGCGGGTGATCTGGGCGCGGATGTGCTCGATGCCCTCCCGAGCCACGGTGAGGATCGTGCCTTCCACGGGCCGGAGCACCGATTCGTAGGCCACGCGGTAACCCCGGATCAGACCGTTGCGCAGCTCGCCGGGGCCGATGACGGCGCAGCGGGAGAGCTCCTGGCTGAAGCCGTAGAAAAACTGCGACAGGATCACGCCGGAATTGCCCCGGGCGCCCAGCAGCATGCCCACGGCCAGGGATTTGAGGTAGGTGTTGACGTCCGTGCTGCTGACCGCATTCTCCAGACCGTGGGCGAGGGTCATGCACATGTTGGTGCCGGTGTCGCCGTCGGGGACCGGGAAGACGTTGAGCCGGTTGATCTCTTTCTCCTGCAGCTGCAGGTTGGCAAGGCCGCTGCGGAGCATCTGCTCGAGGACGATGCCGTTGATTCGTTTGACTGCCATAGCGTTGTTCACTTTCTGTAAAATGGGACAGGCTCCGCCCGCGCCGCGTCAGACGCGGCGCAAGGGCGCGGCGCGGATCATTGTTTGGACTTCTTGCTGTCCTTTTGCTTCTTGCCCATCTCCGTGACGCTCCTGGGCAGGGTAAAGCTCAGCACAAAGGCCAGCGCCATGGCCGCCGCGCAGATCGGGGTCATATAGACGACCTTATCCGTCGTCTTCAGAAGGGTCAAAACCGCGGAGCCGCCGATGCCGGAGGCGACGCCCGCAAAGAGGCCCTGCACGGCAAAGTACATGGCGGCGTTGGAGATGCCGGTCTTCTTTTCCTCCTCCGCCGCCAGCTCGGAGGGCACGGAGTAGGCCACGGAGAACATGGCGCCGATGCCGAAGGAGGAGATGAGGCCCGTGCCCACGGACAGCACCGTCTTCAGCATGCCCGGCTCCAGCTTGGAGACGAAGTACATGGCCAGCATGCCCAGGGCAAAGACGCAGAGGATATAGCGGAAGGAGAAGCCGAAGCCCCTGGACCGGGTGAGCTTGTTGTAGAGCAGCAGCGTCAGCGGCACCGGCGCGAAGGCCGCGATCATGACAAAGATCATGCTCATGCCGGCCTTGGAGAAATACTCGTTGATGCCGCTGAGGAAGAGCTGCACGCCGAAGGTCATGAAGGCATAGACGATCATCCACAGGATGTAGTTTTTGTTTTTGAAGGTGATGGCGATGGATTTGAACAGGTTGACGGTCTCGACCTTCTGCCCGTCCTCCTCTACGCCCTCCTTCGTGGACTTCTCCTTGATGAGGAAGAGGGGGATCAGCATCGTGAACACGATGGGCAGCACGATCATGGCCACGGTGCGGATGTTCATGCCGTTGAGCAGCATCCGGACCACCACGTAGCCCAGGATGAAATAGACGATGTCGCAAACCGACTTCACGTTGGAGATGTAGTTGCGCTCCTCGTGGGTGTCGACGATCTCGGTGAAGGTGGCGTAGTAGGTGACCATGGTGAGGGTGTAGAAGCTGTAGAACACGCAGAGCACGACGCCGTAGAAGATCGTGTTCAGCAGGGTGCTGCCGGCGGGGTTCGGGGTGACCATGGTGAACAGGACGTAGGCCAGGATCATGGGGATCAGACCGATGATCAGCGCCGGACGGCGGCGGCCGAACTTCGTCTTGAGGTTGTCGGTGAAGGAGGCCATGGGCACGTCGATGATGCCGTCGATGATCTTGGCCACGATGCCGAAAACCGCCCAGACAGCGGGGATGACCAGGTCGCGGCTGAGGAAGGTCTGGTTGGCCACCGCCTTCTCATCGAAGCCGCTGGCGATGATCGCGGAGCAGAGATAGGAGCCCACCATCAGGTTCAGCATGTTCACGCCCATGCCGCCGATGGCATAGAGGAACATCTGCCATTTCTTTGTCAGTTTTCTCATAACAGTTTCCTTTCCGGCCGGCTTGCCGACCGTGTTTTCAGTTCGCCTTGTTCAGAGCTTTTTCAATGATTGCCTTTTCCTCGGAAAGATCCTTGGAGATCGGCTTGCCGATATAGTAGGCCGCCATCAGGCCGGGGCCGATGTTGATGCCGCAGGAGGGGAAGACGTCGTTGATGAAGATCTCCTTGGGATGGAAGCGGTCAATGATCATCTGCTTGTAGACCTCCGCCTGGGGCATGCGGCTGGTCTGGGCGATGAAGATCGTCTGCTCCTCGGGTTTCTCGATGGTCTGGGCGATGTAATCCATCAAAACCGAGTAGGCGAGCTTGGCGCCCTTGACCTTGCCGACGATGGTGGTCAGGCCGTTGTAGTCGAATTCGCCGATGGGCTTGATGCCGGCCAGGGTGCCGAAGAAGGCCTTGGCGTTGGTCATGCGGCCCTTCTTGGCCACGAAGCTGAGGTCGTCCAGCCAGCCGGCCTGGTGGTAACGGTTTTTGTTCTCTTCAAGCCACTGGGCGGTCTGCTCCATGGTCTTGCCCTCGTCCCGCAGGCGGGCTGCCTGGATGACCATGAGGCCGAAGCCGGGTCCGAAGCGCAGGGAGTCCACGCAATGGATCTTCGCCTCTGGGTACTTCTGCTGCACCTGCCTGGCGGCGGTGACGGCAAACTGGAAGGCGCCGCTGATGCCGCTGGAGATCGTCATCACCAGCAGCTCGGTGCCGTCGGAGACAATGGCCTCCATGGCCGCGGCAAACTCGCTGGTATTGGCCGGCGCGGTGGAGTAGCTGCTGGGGTCCTTCTTCAGACGGCTGTAGAACTCCTCCCGGGAGACCTTGTCCCACTTCAGAGGAGAGGGGATGTCGGTCTTGTCGGGCAAAATGATGTGACCGGGTATGATGTGCAGATCGTACTGCTGTTGGTAGGCCTCGCCGAGATCACAGGTCGCGTCAGCCAGAATGGAAAATTTTTTCATGATACAGGTCCCTTCATTTCTTCTTTGTTGCGGTTTGTTGTTTCGTTATCGGAAGACAGGAAGGCAAAGAGCGCCTCTTCGGCGCCTTTGCGATCCGCCAAAAACGACTCGGTATGGCCTGCGCCCGCGGCGGTGAAAAAGGCTTTGGCGGAAGCGCAGGCTTCAAAGTTTGACCGGCCCTCTTCATAGGGGACGGTCTCGTCGGCGGTGCCGTGGAGGAAAAAGACCGGCACCCTTGCTCGGGAAAGCGAATCCGCTGCCGCGGCGGCAATGTCGATCCGGTAGCAGAGGAAGGCCAGCGCCCGGATCAGCGGCATCAGCAGCCGCCAGGGCACATGGCGCTTGATGCAGTCCCGCTGCATCTGTCGGTAGGGGGAGGAAAACGCACAGTCCACCACGGCAGCGCGGACCAGCTTCGGGTCCAGCTTGTCCGCGGCATAGGCCGCTGCGGCTCCGCCCATGGACATGCCGTAGACCACCAGCTCCCGGGCACCTGCCCCTGCTGCCCAGTCTACCCAGGCCAGCAGGTCGTACTGCTCCTTCAGGCCCAGATAGCAGCGCTTGCCGCCGCTGGCCCCGTGGGCTCGCTGCTCGGCCAGAAGCACATTCCAGCCCCGGGCGGCAAAGCTCTCCGCCTGCACGGCGAAGTTCACCAGCGGGCAGGAGCGGTAGCCGTGAAAAAAGAGCACGGTCCTGTCGGCGCGCAGGTCATAATAGTCTCCGAAGAGCCGGACCCCGTCCGGTCCGTCGATCGAGACCCGGACCGGGCCGCGGGCCAGCAGCGCGGCGCTGCTGCTGCGCAAAAGATCTGCGTAGGGGGCGAACTGCCCGCTCTGGCAGGCGGAGTCCAGGTCCGTCTCCGTCCCCCGGCCGAAGACCGTGATCACGGCGACCACCGCCGGAGCCAGGAAAAAGATCACGAAGAGCGCGAACAGGATGAGCAAAATCAGCAGGATCGGCATGGGTGTCTCCTTATGCGGTCATACGAATCCTTAAAAAAACGAGCTGCATGGCTGCCTTCAGCCCTGTCCGACGGCAGCCGGGCACAGGACCTTGGCGTTTGCGCCGTCGGTCAGGTAGAAGTGGGCAGAGGCCGCCTGCTCAGCCCGGAGGCTGAGCAGAAGCCCCTCCGCCTCCGGCAGGCGGCAGGAAAACACGTCGGCGTTTTGCGCCGCAGGCGGGCAGTCCGGAGCCCCGGTCCCGCCGATTTCAACAGCCACGTCCTTATTGGAGACCGCGGCGGCAAGCCAGCGCCCGTCTTGGGCCAGGCTCAGGCGAAACCGGTCGCAGCTCCACTCCCCTGTCCGGGGAGCCTCCAGGTGCAGGTCCTTTTCCTCCAGCCCGAAGCAGTGCCGGGCGGCCAGGGCGATCAGCTTCCGGGCGGCCAGCCGGGCGCCTTCGCCGGACGCGGCGTCCTCCGGCAGGAGGGTCAGATAGACGTTGCAGATGGGTCTCGACCGCC
>JAEEGL013811540.1_pt1 | contig 10283 bp, 9 predicted proteins | sample 9134231 | NCBI WGS metagenome assembly JAEEGL01 (sample SAMN16246548, study PRJNA631951) | gut metagenome | biome: gut microbiome; feature: rumen; material: fiber-attached | host: Bos | place: Iran: Karaj | collected 2018-10
CTTTGTTATAAACATCAAAGTTTTAAATTAAACAACAGTTACTAAAAAACCCAATACTTTTTCAAGGACGAAATTGTATAAGTAAAAAAAGAAAGGATTCGAAAAAAATGAGAAAATTTAAGACATTAGCAGCAATTGTTTTGAGCGCAGTAATGATCATTGGATCAACAGTAACAGCATTTGCAGAAGAGCCTACAACTACAAATGGAGAGGATGCATCTTCAGCAGGAACCGGTCAGATCTTAGACTTCAAGGTTGTCAGGCAGGTTGTTCCCACAGCTCTCAGAGTTGCAATCAACCCTAATAGCTATCCTGTTAACCTGAGATACAATCTGCTTACAGATGAGGATGAGTTCAAATCAGGAACTAAGTATTACACAGTAGATAACGGAACTTATTCTGTGGCTACAGATGTAACAGCAGATAATTTCGATGATAAGGTTGAGGCTGGTCTGTATACTGCAGATACAAGCGACTCCCAGATTGTTACTTTTAATTATGGACTTGCTAACAAGTCAACAGTAGACAGAAAGATTCTTGTAAAGCTTGATGTTACTGCAGACGAGAATATAGAATTTGTATCCAGCAGAAATGCAGCTACAGCCAAGACAACAGGCGGATCAGGAACAGCTGAGCGCGGTGAGTATAAGATCTATATGACTCTTATTCCTACCAAGGCCGGAACTACTCCTACTACAAATACTTATGAAAAAGCTACAGAGTATGCTGAAAATACTGATTACTATTCCAGAGACGAGTCTAATAAGTATTCTAAAGAGGATATTGCAGACGCAGAAGCTTTCGCTGCTTTTGAAGGAACTCTGTATAAGACAACAACCACTATCGGAACAGAGATTTTAGCTTCTGAACTTGGTGATATCACAATGGATGAGTCAACTGCTCCTATAGCATTTGCTGCAGGAACCGGCACTACATATGGTGATGTTGCATATTCACTTCCTGAATCTGAGTGGAGTCTGAATGATGACGCTTACATTGATTTTGATACAACTGCCTCTGAAATTGGAAGCAAGTTTTCTATGACAGGCATTGGCGGAGTCAGTGGATTCACAATTGCCGGAACTATGAACACAACTGCAGAGTGGAGCCAGCTTACAACAAAGACTATTACAATTACTCCTACTTATGCTATATCAGATTCAACAGGTACAGAAGTAGCAGTTGAAACAGGTCTTAACCAGGTTGAGACAGAGGCTAGAACTCCTGAAGTAGTTCCTTTGACCGTTTCTTTAACTTCTAACTCAGTTGCAATTACTGGATTGGAAGAAGGGGCAACTTTACAGTCTATGGTATTTAAGAAAGCCGATGGAACAGTTGCCAGCTTGACTGAGGGAACACATTGGTCATATGCAAATGGTACATTTACTGTACTTAAAGATGCGCTGCTTGGTGAAAGCTATGTAGGATCCACATATACACTGACCTTTAGTGATGAAACTACTAAGGTGGTTACAGTGGTGGCAGCAGAATAAGATTATTTTGGATTTAAATGCCGCATCATCTGTACTCAATAAGAGTGCGGGTGATGCGGTTATTTTAGTGAAAGAAGAGGAAAGAATTTATGGAAAAACTTGTTGTAAAGGGTGGCTCAGATTATTCTTATTGGCTTTACGAACTGATAAAAGAGAGGGGTATAATAGCAGAATTTGAGCGATGTAATTCTGGCAACAAGATAGTGTTTGATGATCTGATCATTGATTTGGATGTGTTATACATGACGGACTATTTTCCCAGACTTATGAGTATTTATCATGAAATGGGGGAAAAATATAAAGAAGCTGAGGGGGTTGTACTTGGACTATCATATGCCAGAGATAGCATTGATTGTAAATTATTGAGTAAAAAGTTTGTGATGTTTGCTAACAGTGCGCAAGATATCTATTATGACAACTGCTGCCTGGCTCATCATTATGATAGGATGTCGAATCTTAAGTATGTAATACATAATTACTCTCCGTTTTCATTAAGATATGACGAATCGATGTCGAGTAAGAAAGACGGAAATGTATTGTTCTATTATTCTATGTATGGAGATAAGCATAACTGTACTTTTTTGGATGATAGAATCAAACAATATTCAGTTGAAAAAAACAACTTTAATATAAAATTTGAAGGAGTATTGGATTGGTGGGAAATAAGAAAACGATTATGGTCAGTTTTCTTTGAACGTTCAGGATGGAGAGACCCGAGCTCAGAAGATGAGTATTTTGATCCAGAGCACATTTCAGAGGCTGACATAAATACAACTTTAGCTCAATACAATAAGCCATATCCGAAAACGATAGAAGAGAATAAAAGAATAATTACGGATTTGTACACAAAATTAGTGAAAGATGATGTTAGAATACTAATATACTTTCAGCCTATGAATGAATACTACAGAATGTATTGGAATGAAGAATACTATCATGAGGTTTTAGAGTTTGCAAATGATATGAAGAAAAGATTTGGTTGCAAAATCCTTGATATGACTCTTGATACAGTTCCGGTGCGATACTATAGGGATTTAGGGCACATGAATTTGCCTGGGAAAGAGTATATGTCTGGTATTATTGATAATGCGATGAGTGAGTTGTATTACTAGAGAGATAATGGATGCAAATACTTGATAATGAAAGATTAGAAGAATATACCACATTTAAAATGGGTGGCCGATGTAAAAAGATTTATTTTCCTGAAACAAGAGAAGATTTATCTATTATTTCAGATGCTTGCCCTGAGGCATTTCAACATGTTTTAGGTTGTGGATCGAATTTGCTGATTTCTCCAAAAGCTGATTTAAAAGAAGTTATATGTACTAAGAATCTTACTGAAGGCTTTGAAAATTTTGGAGGTGGCAAATTCTATCTTCCGGCAGGATTATTGTTGTCCAAAGCAATCAGTGCTATTAACGCTAGCGGGTATGGCGGGATTGAGTATTTGATATCGGTTCCGGGAACAGTTGGTGGTGCTATTGCTATGAATGCAGGAAGAGGACGTTCATATAATTTAGCAATCTCTGATTATTTGCAATGTGTAGATGTTTTCATCGATGGGAAAATTGTTCGGATAGAAAAAGATCAATGTGGATTTGGATATAGAAAGTCAATTTTTGGAAGCATGGATGCAGCGTTTATTATTGGTGCAGAATTTGTTTTTCCGGAATGCGATATTGGGGAGAGTGAAAAACGAAAAAGTGAGCGGATTATGCTTTGCAGGAATAGTCAGGATACCAGCGCTCCCAATATGGGGTCTGTTTTTTCAAAATTTTGTCCTGAAATAGTCAGTTTGGTACAAAAAAGTACAGGAAAAAAGTATAAAGTAAGGTTTTCGGAGAAAACAGGGAATTGGCTATTGAATGAAGGAGGTACTTATGAAGAGGCTTTATTTCTTATAAATACAGTGAAGATTATTCATGAACTCTTAAACGAAGATTGCGAGTTGGAAATAAAAATATGGAAATGAAGAAAAATGAAGACATGCCTATGGCAGAAGCTATTTCATTGCAAGATGGTTTTTTTTGGTATGTTCCCATTAATGGGAACTATGTCTGTAAATCTGATATTAGATCGGGAAAGATAACGGTTATATGTAGAATTTTAGAAGAACCAGAGAATGGGTTCAGACTATTCAGTAAGATAGTAGATTTTGGATTGTTTTTTTTCTTAATACCACTAAACGCGAAGCATCTGTATAAGGTTTATAAAGAAGATGGCTTTTATGAGACTATCAGAATAGCAAGCATTGAAGACGAAAACAGAGAATTCAAATTTAGCGATGGCCATCGTTATGAAGAATTGCTGATTTTAGTTTGCACTACTTTTGATGGCTTAGTGGTGTATGAAGATAGAACAAAAAATATTAGATATATTCGTGAATGGATGCCAGCAACAGGACATGGTGAGAAACGCAATGTGTTTTTCAGAAAGAGTTGTATTAGTGGCGGCGTTCTTTATGCCCCGTTCTATCATGAAAAAAAGCTGCTTGAATATAGGATGACTGATAATAAAGTTACTGTTTCTGACATAAATACACAGTCAAATGGTTTTTGTGGATGTTGTGTGTCGGAAGGAATTATTTGGATGTTGTCTAGTGATGGGGGTATCATCACGGAATATAACATGAAGACAGGGGAATCAAGGGATATTGCTGAAAAGGCGTATACAAAATGCAAATATGCGGATATAGAAAAGATTGGTAATTGGTTATACTGTATCCCGCTGGTTGCTAAGGATATTTGCCTTTTTAATATTCACACGGCAAGCATGAAATTTGTTAATTCGGAATGCGATCGCTGGATGGCTTTTTTTGATGCCGCTGGTAAAACCATGATTGCGGATGTTAAAAAGGGAATTTGTTACCGATGTGATAATGAGGGAATTGCCGAGTACTGTACAGTCAGCTACCCGCGTATGTTCTATGCTGATTTGGCAAAAAAAATAATTAAAGAAAATGAGTATATGTTTGAGAATGATACTTTTGGACTGGAATCTTTTGTATTAGGTATTAGCAAATGATAAAGGCATGAGACATGAATAAAAGCGATAAGATCGTGGATTTGTATAGACAATTTGTGAAAACTATAATTGATAATAAACTAAATGATTTTCTGTTGAAGAATGGTTTTGATTCAATTGCAATTTATGGATATGGTTCACTTGGGCAATCGTTGCATTATTATTTGCAAAGTAAAGGGTTTTGCGTGAGCTATGTTATTGATATGAATGACTTGATCAAGAATAAATATAATTCTGTTGCTGTTTATGGTGAGGAGAAGAAATATCCTGATGTTGATGTCATTATAATCACAACTGCATTTGATGGAGAGTCCATACAGGAATACTTAACTGGAAGGGTTAGCTGTCCTCTTTTGCTGCTGGAAGATTTGATTTAAGGGATGCATATGGTAAAAATAGGAATTTTGACATTTTCATTTAGTATTAATTATGGGGCATATTTGCAAGCATTTTCTTTGCAGAAGTCAATTAATGAAAAGTATAATTTTTGGGCTAAGGCAGAAATAATTAATTATAATTCGAAACGAGCATTGGACTTTTATACTTGCAAAAATGATTCGACTGATAACCAAAAATATGAAGCTTTTGAGAAGTGCTGGGCTCTATTTCCACTTTCTGATGGTTCGATTATTACAGATGATCTTGACAAAGTGTCAGAGTATATTAAGTCGAAAAAGTACGATGTTGTGATTGTTGGGAGTGACCAGGTTTGGAGAATAGATGGTTTTAGGGGGTTCCCAAATGCATACTGGCTAAAATATGATATCGGAGATTCTTTAAAAGTTGCGTATGCGGCATCGGGGAGAGACGATATAAAGAATTATGATGAGAGTGTATTGGATTATATTAGTGAATCAATAAATCAGTTTTCTTATATTGGTGTGCGAGATTATGTTACGCAGAAAGGATTACTTGAGCTAACGGACAAAAGAGTCCACGTTAATTGTGATCCTACTTTCCTTCAGGCGGACTTTTTTAAAAAGTGTCATACTAAGCAGAATGGCAAAAAAAGAGTGTTATTGCTGATTTTTTCTTGTCTTCAATTAGCTTCAAAGATGTATAGGATGTTAAGGAATGAATTTGAAGTAATTAGTGCATATGATAAATCAGCAAAATATTCTGATTACAATGCATTTTGTATCAATCCCTTTGAATGGGTTGAACTCATAGCTTCAGCAGATTTAGTGATTACAGATAGATTTCATGGGACGGTTTTTTCTATACTTAACCAGGTTCAGTTCATATCGCTGGATAGAGAGAAGGATAAATCTGGAAAGATTTATGATTTATTATCCAGAAATGGATTGGTATCACAGATGGTGTTTTTTAACGATAGCGATTTGAATAGTAATGACTTTTCTATGGACTTATATACCAGTTGCAGGAAAGCTTTATTAAATCCACCCCAAATTGATTATGAGGGGGTTATTAGAGACGAGCAAGTTCGCGCAAAAAGTTTTTTTGAATTTTTGGATTCGATATTGTTATATGATTGTGTGGAATAGAAGCGGCGTATGAGAAGAGTAAGAGTACTGAATTACCATAGGATCTGTGAAGACTATGATGATTACAATTTTACTAATGTGACCCCTAAGAATTTTGCCGATCAAATGGAGTATATATATAAGAACTTTGAGGTTTTACCATCCGAAAAGCTGGAAAATGATGAAATCTTTGATGACGGACCAGACTCAGTTGTACTTACATTTGATGACGGATACAGGGATGTGATGACTAATGTGCTTCCAATACTTGATAAATACTCCATGCCGGTGACGATATTTATTTCCACTGAGTGTATTGATCTTGATCACGAAAATTGGACTGACACCATAGTAAGAGCCATTTTTCAAGGAGGCAGTTATAAAGATAATTTTACATTGAAAAGCGGGGTCTTTAGAGGCATATGGAACACAGATTCAATTGAAAACAGGACGAAACTTTATAAAAATATCAGGGAGCTTTTGCGCATAGCTTCGAAGGAAGAGAGGGAATCCATTATTTCTGAGCTGAGCGTATGGGGAGACATCCCACAAGTGGCCAGGGCCTCCAGAAGAATTATGACAAGTGAAGAGATAAGGCTTGTAGATAAGGTAAAAGGGGTGACGGTTGGAGCACACACTGTAACACATCCATTTTTGGCTTCTCTGGATTCTGACGAAATAGAATGGGAGATGGAAGCTTCTAAAAGAAGGCTTGAAGAAATACTTGGACATCAGATTTCATATTTTGCATATCCATTTGGATCTTATTCGGATTTGACATACAGGATATCTGTTGAAAAAGGATATAAAATGGCATTTACGTCAGGGGCAGAGGGGGTTCTTCCGGACACTGATAAAATGCTTATTCCCAGATATAGTATAAGAAACTATAATCGTCATGATTTTATTAGTAAGATTGACGAGGTGTTTGGAGCTGAAAAGAAGAATGAAGAAATAGAACCGGGGTGTTATATAGGGCGGTTGGAAGATGACTATTCTTTGTTGAATTCATCGCAAAAAATAATAATTTGTGGTGCGGGAAATATTGGCATGAGCCTTTACAGACGAGTGCTGGATTTTGTCGAAGAAACAAGAGTTGCTGCATTTATTGACAACGATGTAGAAAAGCAAGGGACATCTTTATTTGGAAGGCGGGTAACTTCGATTGATGCAATAGAAGATGTAAACCAGTATGTTTTTCTTGTTACAGGATGGTATTCTGAAGAGAAATTTAAAGAATTAAGAGCGGTAGGCTGTAAAAATATACATATGGTGAATTGATTATGATATCAGTAATTATGCCGGTTTTTAATACGGGAAGGTATTTGGATGATAGCATTGGAAGCGTTTTACAACAAAATTATTGTGACTTTGAACTGGTCATTATAGACGATGCTTCTAGCGATGAAAAGACTGAGAGTAAACTTGAAGAGTACAAGAACAAGGATTCAAGAATCAGGCTCTATAGGTCAGAAGAGCATATTGGACCAGCTAAAGCACGGAATTGGGGGATAAACCTAAGTCGTGGCGACTATATTATGTTTCTAGACTCAGATGATTATTTTGAAAAAGAATTGCTTGTGTCATGCTTGGGTCAATCAGAGAGATATGAGGCAGATATAGTTGTATTTAATTATGCACATTCTGATTCGGAACATTTACATGACATTATCTATGCCAATAGGTCGAAAGAATTTTATAAGAAGTACGCTAAAAGTTGCTTTAGCTTTGAAGACTATGAAAACTCAGAAGTGTTTCTATATGCATTTGCTAATGGGACCAAGTTTTTTAGAAGCGAACTCATTTCAAAGAACAGAATCTTATTTCAAGATATTAAGCGACAGAATGATATCTTTTTTTCTTTGGTAAGCATGCTATATGCTGATAGAGTGATATTCATTGAAGATGATAAAGTATTGCTGCATGCTCGAGATCATGATCTAAATGAGCGCGTATCCAACACACCGATGCCGTTTTGCGGATATTTAGCAGTATGTGATGTGATGGAACGTGTGAAGTCCGATAATAAATTATGCCTGTTTTCAAAGATCCTATCGATTGCGGCAGTGAGACTCGTTTTTAATGGACTCTTTCAGTGCATAAGTAGCGATATTGAAGGAGCGGCTTTTTATTCTTACATGAGGAATGATGGGATAAATCACTTTGACAATCTTTTGGATGCTACACAAAACGATATATCGGTATTCTACAAAGGGCTACGAAATGCTTTTGCGTTAGAGTACGACTCCAAGTGGTGGTTGAAGAATGACTATATGCATGTATTGAATATTTGTGCAAATTCCGGGGCCAAGGACATAATAAAGAACAATAATAAGAAAAGATTTGTTTTTTGGGGAGTAGGTCCGAGGGGAGCTTTTATTCTGGGGGTATTGAAGCGTATTGGAATCGTAATTCAAATGGTGGTTGATAGTTCACCTGATTTGCGAGGAAAATGTATCGAAGGGAATGTGGTTTTCTTGCCTGAAGAGGCTAAGAAGTGTTGCGATTTGGTGATCACGGGCAATAGTATTGTCAAAGATTATGTTGAAACAGAGCTTTACTGGAGAGATAAGCAATGTGTTCTCATAGAACTATTTGATGATATGGTTAAATAAGAACAATTACTATATACAGAACGTGTCTTTAAAGTTGGACGGGGGTATATTTTGCAAAGAAAAACACGTAAAGATTTTGAGCATTATAGTAGAGAAACATACTTGAATAAGGACTGGCTGTTTCCTTATGGTGAGGTGGAAGGTGGTTCTAAGGTTATTATTTATGGGGCTGGCGATGTTGGGCAGTCATATTATTCTCAGATATTGTTAAACAAATATTGTAGAATCATTCACTGGGTAGATAAAAGCTATTTAGCTTATAGAGAGTTTGGGCTAGATGTTGAATCCATTGATGCTATATTGGGTAGTAATTACGACTATGTTGTAATTGCGATATGTGATTCTTTTAAAGCTCGCGAGATTAACCAAATTCTTGTGAATATGGGAGTCTTGCAGGAAAAGATTATTTGGAATTCAAGTGAAAGATTTACGTTCAAAGGGACGGTTTATGAAAAGAGGATTATAGATCCGGCTATTATGTGTGCAAAAAAAGTGTTGTCTCGAAGATGCATTGGGACAGGAAGTGGCTGTGGTAAAGAATATTTGGATTCGATAGTTGATAAGGCGCGTAATGGATTTGTTATTCCTAGACTTGTGGTTGAGCTCACTTCTGCTTGCACACTCAAGTGTAAGCATTGCAACAATCTTATACCATATCTTAATCCAAGGAGCATCGAGATTGAGAAGATTAAGAACAATATAGGAGTAATTGCAAATGCAGTAGACGAAATCGTAATTGTGGAATTGATCGGTGGCGAACCACTTTTGTATGCAAGATTGAAAGAGATTTTGGAGTATTTAATCGGATTAGATAATGTCTTTGAGGTGGAGATAACAACAAATGGTACTATAGTTCCAGGGAAAGAACTGTTAGATTGTCTTAAGAATTCTAAAGTAACGTTGAATATCAGCTGCTATGAGGCGTCTGAGAAAATCCAGGAGTTGGAAAGGGCAGCTTTTGATAACGGCATAAGATATGTTTGTCTTAAAGATTGTGAGTGGATTGATTCTGGTGACATCAGAGACAGAGGCAGAAGTGATGAACAAATCCGGGAGACATATTGGAAGTGTGGACCATCATATATATGTAAAACATTATTTGATGAGAAAATCTACGCATGTGCCAGAAGCGCAAGCTTGTACCAAATGGATGTCATAGAAGATTCCAATGGATATGTAGAAGTGAATGAAAGAGAATCGTTGAGGAGTGATTTGAGAAAATTCTGGTTGAAGACTTTTGATAGAGCCTGCAACTACTGTGATGCAGTTGACGGTTGGAGAGTGATAAGACCGGGAGAACAAATAGAAGGATATCGGGGCTGAGGAGAACTCAGCCCCGTATTGTAGTAGAAAGGATTTTAAAGAGTACCTTCAACAAGTTTCTTTCCATCAATATAAACTTCTTTTAACCCGATGCTTTTCTTCTTGTTGAAGTTAAAGCTCAACATATATCCTGTGCTAAGCCCGAAATAGTCCAGGTAATCTATAAGCTGTTGTTCACCGATGCTGTTATAGCGCTCTCCATGCCAGATTTTAAGCTCAATTATATATTGTTTGCCAAGGTAGTCTATTATTATATCAGTACGTTTCTGATCTCGTGTTTGTGCTTCTATATAGTAGTTGCCTGTTCCATTGATAATTGGTTTGAGGTAGAGGAGAAACTGCTC
>JAEEGL016334728.1_pt1 | contig 10283 bp, 5 predicted proteins | sample 9134231 | NCBI WGS metagenome assembly JAEEGL01 (sample SAMN16246548, study PRJNA631951) | gut metagenome | biome: gut microbiome; feature: rumen; material: fiber-attached | host: Bos | place: Iran: Karaj | collected 2018-10
CGGGCGCAGACCCAGGATGCCTTCGACCATGCCCACCATCACAGTGGAAGCCGTACCTGTCAGCCAGTGCACGTGTGCACGGCCGGGCTGCGGCGTTTCGTGGCCTTCAATGAACTGGGAATGCACATACGGTTCGATCTCGCGGATCTCCGCCCTGTCATTATACGCAGCCGGGCAGGATTCCTTAAAGTATTCAAATGCACGGTTTCCATGTCCGAGCAGTGCTTCCGCCAGGATCGCCCAGCCCTGGGACTGACAGAAGATACCACCGTTTTCTTTCGTGTTCGGGTTGAACAGGCGCATCCACGCACCCTGGAAGAAATGCTTCTTATAGCACGGAGCAAGCAGTTCGATTCCGTTCGGCGTATTCAGGATACGGTGAACAGATTCCATGCTCTTCTCAGCCTGTTCTGCGGTTGCGCCCCTGGAAATGACACACCAGCTCTGCGGGTTCAGCCACATGGCAGCCTCAGGATCGTTCTTGCTGCCGATCACAACGCCTTCCTGCGTATACCCGCGGCGGAAACGATCGTCTTCCCAGAAATGCTCATTGATCAGTTTGAGCTGCGCATCGGCAGTTTCATCCAGCCACTTCTTGTATTCAGCGTTCTCCGCGGTATCGGGAAGCATTTCTTTCAGCAATTTCATTGCCCAATAGAACTGGAAGGCAACAAAGCAGCTCTCACCCTGCGCGCCCAGCTGCAGGCAATCATTCCAGTCAGCATGCAGGCCGGCAGGCATACCGTGCGCACCCAGATGATGCATCGTGAAATCAATGGCACGCTTAAGGTGCTCTGCTACGGTGCCCTCGTCATAGTCCGCGAACGGGATCACCTCATCCATGAACGCTGTATCCCCTGTCTCGGCGATATACTTGTAAACTGTCGGGAACAGCCACATCGCGTCATCCGCCCTGTAATGCGGATGGCCGGTAGCCTTCACATAGCTCTCCTGCTCCGGCGTGTCCTCATGGCCCGCGTTGTGATTAAACTTGACCAAAGGCAGGCCTGCGCCATGATGCACCTGGGCGGAAAGCATGAAACGGATGCGCTCTTTCGCCATCTGCGGATCCAGATGGATGATGCCCTGAATATCCTGTACTGTGTCACGGTAGCCATAACCATTGCGCTCGCCCGCGTAGATCAGGCTGGCAGCACGGCTCCAGATGAAGGTGATATAGCACTGGAATGCGTTCCAGGTGTTGACCATTGTGTTCAGGTCCTCATCCGGGGTGTTGATCTGCAGATTGGCTAGCTTTCCGTGCCAGTAACCGATCAGCTGCTGCCATTCCTGCTCTACTGTTTTTTCGGTATCCGCGTAATGATCGAGCAGTGCGCGTGCCTGTTTCTCGCCTTTCTGGCCCAGCACAAAAGCAATCGTTTTGCTTTCGCCGGGAGCCAGCGTCAGCACAGTATGCAGTGCACCGCAGGGATTGCCGTTGAAATTGAGGGAGTCATCCAGTTTGCCATCCGTTACGCCCTGAGGCTCATGGAAGTGATGGCCGCCCAGGAAGCGTTCACGCTTGCCGGTATAGCTTTCGACCTTCGCGCCAGCCAGGCCGAAGAAACGCTCACGGCCGTTCTCGCCGTCGGCGTTCAGGTCACAGAACTGGTTGATGCGCTGCAGGATATGATCCTGGTTGAACTCGGTCTTGGTAATGAACTGCGTATACTGCATATTCACCAGGTCCTGGGTATAAAAGCTTTCCGTAGTGAATTCACAATATCCGAAAGCGCCGATCCTGCGGCTCGTATTTCCTTTATTCGTCACGCGCACGCGCCATACCTCATATGTGGTATCCAGCGGCACATAATACAGGGTCTCGGAAACAATCCCGCTGTATTCGGACTCGATCTGGGTATAGGCAGTACCATGACGTGTGGCGGTATTGTACTTATCAAGCGGTTTTTCCACAGGCCGCCAGGATGCGGACCAGAAATCACCGGTCTCTTCATCGCGGAGATAAACATAACGGCCGGGCTCATCAAACTGGTTAAAAGTATAGCGCAGGATACGTCCCGCAGCGCCTGACTTGACAAAGCTGTAGCCGCCGGCATTCTGCGTAACGATAGCGCCGTATTCCGGAGAGCCCAGATAGTTCGCCCATGGCATAGGCGTGCGCGGATCGGTGATCACATATTCTTTTCTTTTGTTATCAAAGTGACCGTACTGCATGCGTTACTCCTCCTTGTTTAAGCAAGTATTATAAATGTATTTTTCAAGTGCTCTTTTGCTGGATCACCAGGCCGGTCGATACGCCGACCGTATGCAGCGTATCATTAAACAGTTCGATCCTTGGATGAACGAATTCGCCCTTCCTTACGGGGAAGTTCAGGATCGTAATTGAAGTGTGTCCATAAGGCATTACCGTGCAGACATACGGGAACGGAAGTGCAAGCAGGTGTGAGAGAACACATGCGCCTGATCCGCCATGGCTGAAAACAGCAATGTTTTTCCGTTCATCAGTCTCACAGAAAAACCTCGTTCCCTCATGACGGTATCCATGCCGCAGAAGAAGCGCGTCAAACTGCCTGCTGATCTCCTGTACGTATTTCATCACATCATTGTTCTTGAAATAGAGAGTCTCACGCCATTCGTTATGATAGAAGTCAAAATCATCCTGGTCGATCATCCGGTCAGCAAGCGTCCATGGATGTGCATTCTCCGGAATGCCTTCGCCTCCCCATGAGATCTCATGCATATAATCCAGTGTTTCCACAGGCAGTTCAAGCAGTTCTGCCGTATAGGCAGCCGTCTGCGCTGCGCGTCCCATAGGCGAAGCAAAGATCTCGGATATACCTTCCTGCTCCAGCCGTTTCGCGCATGCTTCCGCCTGCTTATGTCCCGTTTCCGTTAAGCAGTCCTTTTCGTAGTTCGGTTCGCCGTGGCGTACAAATATGATTCTCACGATTGCCTCACTATTCACCAATTTTTTGGCAATTATACCTGCCAGAGAATACTATACACGAATAAATATACTATTCAATAGTGTTTAACACTTTATTCTCGAAAAGAAACGTGAAGCCGGTTATCTTGTTGATTATCCATGTATGGAGGATAATCACACAAGTTTCCGAAAGGCTCCTGAAAGCCTGCGAAAGCAAGACTTACGTATACGTATGAGCACCTACATAACCGTCCAGAACGCAGGACTCCGGCAGCGTCCGCAACACATAACACACAAGCCGCTTCCACTGAGGCGGCTTTCCCGTAAAGGACCGTGATTTTCGGCAGATTTATGCATTATGCAAAAATCTGCCGAAAAACGATCATCTCATAGTTATTTGCGTTTTGCGTAGGTAAAGGTCACTTCGATGGTTTCGATATGGCTCATGGCAGGGTCGCTGCGGTTCAGCGGGGTGGCGGAAATACCGGTAAAGTCGCCATAGAGTATCCGGATCCCCGATTTATCCAGGGACTTCATATCCACCCATTCATTAAACAGATTGGTACGGGTGCATTTTCCGTCGTCAGAGCAGGTGTAGTTGCGGCCTAGCAGCCTGACCTTCTCGCCGTTAATGCGGCATTCCGTCACATTGATGCACATGCCGGGGAATAACAGTTCTCCGTTGGCAATGCCCACAGCGCAGAACGCGGTATTTTCAGCATAACCTTTTTCCGTACCGGTGAAATCCAGCGCCACGGTGTAAACTCCCTCACCAGTGATTTCCACATCTGTCGGAACGATGCCGGGCGTTATGGAATCCGGAGAGTAAGTATCGCCCACGCTGTAGCTCAGCGCCCAGGAGCCTTCGCTGAACATGATCCAGGCTACACAAGTATCATCCGTCAGAGTAATGGCATCCTCGCGCAGGATTTCCGGCGCTGCTGCAATTGCATCATCCACTGCTTTTCTGCCGGCAGCCGCGATTTCTGCATAGTCCCTGTCCGTTTCAGCGGCAGCATTGCGTCCTGAGTACAGGCTGGCCATGTCCTGATCCACAATCTTCAGTTCTTCCCGGATGAAGAAGCCGCTGCAGTCCCACAGACAGGAAGTGAAGTCAAGCGCGTCGCAGCAATCCAGGAACGCCTTGTGATAGGACACGGCGTTGGTTTTCATCACCCCGTCGCTTCCTGGCAGCGCACCGTATTCGCCAATGACCACACCGTAGCCCATGGATACAAACTTGCTCATCTGGCTCAGCGTCTTATACATGGCGTCATAGTCCGACGCTTTCCCCCAAAGGGTAGCACCGGCAGCGGAGGAAGCGCCGCAGTAGCTCCAGGGATCATAATAGTGGACAGATACCATCAGTTTTTTCTCTGCCTGATCCTTGGGCATGACAAAGCGGCTGTCAAAAGTGCTCTTGATGTTAGTCCCAAATCCAGCGATCAGCAGAAATCTCTGGGCATTGTTACCGCCGGTAGCCCGCACGGTGTCCACAAAGGCCTGGTTGACCTTGTTGGTCAAAGCATAGCGCTCTGCTTCCGGAAGGTAGGAAACAACGGAATCCCGTGCGTAGCAGGGAGAATTCTCATCAAACCGGGCGCCTAATTCTTCATTGGCGCTTTCAAAGATCACATAGTCCGAATAATCACGGAAGTACTCCGCGATCTGCCGCCACATGCCCTGATAGGCTTCCATGGCGAAGGCAGCCGTTTCCGGCGATTCGGAACCGAACATGCCCCACCAACCGCCATCCCAATGGTCGTTGATGATGACGTACATGCCCGCGTTCCTGGCATAATCCACGATCTCCTTCACACGGGCCAGATAGCTGCTGTCCAGTGTGTAATCCTTCATCTCAAAGGGCATATGGGTGGCGTTGGTCATCCAGGCTACGGGAATACGGACGGTGTCGAATCCCGCAGCTTTCATGGCGGTCAGCATTTCCTGGGTGGTAATTGGCTGCCCCCATGCCGTTTCATAAACGGATGGCTTGTCGCTGTAGCGGCCGCGGGTGCTGTCGCAGGCTTCCATGGTATTGCCAAGATTGATACCGTTGCCCATCAGGCGGGTGGCTTCAACTGCCGTGAGTCCTTCCCGCATAACGCCATCATCTCCTGTCTCCTGTTCCGCAAGGACGGATGCAGCGCTGAACAGCAGAAGAAGCGCAATCGATAAACAGATGATTTTCTTCAAAGTGTCCAATCCTTTCGTTATCTGGAACGGCCCCCTTCCGTGCATGGAAAGGGGCCGATGAAAACGGAACGTTACTGAGCCAGTGCCGCCTGAGCCTGCTGGGCCGCCCAGCACAGGGCCGCCTGCTCTTCGCACCAGGCTACACAGTCCTGATAACCATACCTGTCGCATGCGTTGATCATATCCTTCAGATGATGCTCAAATTCTGCATCCGCTTTGGCATAGATGCAGCGCCAGGAATAGGTCGTGACCGCTGTCTGGATCTGACTCCACTTGGTATCCAGCACCTTATCGCGCTTCGCGGGAGCATATGTGCCCTTGTCCAGCATGACCTTATAGGGATGTTCCTCCAGGTACTGCAGAGCGGATGTAGCATTAGCCCAGTCACACCATTCCTGCTGGATCGGCTTCAGTTCGTCGGACAGCACACTGACCCAGCCCTGCTTGTCCAGGGTTTCCTGCAGCAGGCTGTCAGGGTTCTGCTGGCTGGCTGTCAGCGTGGTGTTATTGATCTGCAATGCGCCATCATTATAGGTGCCGCTCTGTGGATATTCGGTGCCCGTACGGGGACCTATCAGCACGGTACCGGACATATCATAGGCAGGGTTCTGGCTTGTTTGCTGGCCCAGCTCGGTAAAATAAGCACCGCCCTCGCTGTTGTAATCCCAGGTAAGGCCTTTGGGCCCGTACCACATGGTCAGGCTGCCTTCGGGTGTAGCCAGATAATCAATGATGGCCAGACACAGTTCCGGATATTCCGCATCCGCGCCGATGCTCCAGATGCGGTTGCCACCGGTCAGAGACAGACCGTAAGCAATGGGGGTAGCTTCATCCGGCACCAGAGTGTACATGTATTTGCCTTCATCCAGATGCTCGACCGTGTTGTAAATAGCAGAACCTGCATAATTAAAAATGCTCCAGAAAGTGCCGCCCGCTTTGACCTTTTCACCCATGGTGGGATATGTCTGGCTGGCAGAGTTGGGATCCAGCAAACCTTCACGATAGAGCTTGTTCAGGAAGCGCAGGCATTTGATGTACAGTCCGTCAGGCTCCAGACAGCCCTGGAATTCGCCTGTTTCGGGGTTGAACAGACCCAGCTCGAATTCATCCCAGCCATAATAAGCGGTAGCCAGTGACTTTACATACATGACCATGTTGCCGTCCCAGTCCGGCCAGATGGAAACGGCATAAGTTTCATTGCCGTTTTCATCCACGGGACAGATTTCTTTCATCTGTTTGAACAGATCTGCCAGAGCATCCAGGTCCTTAACAGCAGGGAATCCCAGCTCCTTGTAAAGATCCCAGCGTACATCCCAGGTGTATAAGAAGTTTTCGTGGCTGCCCGCCTTCAGGGCCACGTTATGGCCAAAGCCGTGGATCTTGCCGTCCGGGCTCTTGGCGCGGTTGGTCTCAAGTGCCATCTGGTAGTTTTCCCATATATAGGGAGCGTACTCAGCGGCCAGGTCATCTTCTTCCCAGTCCAGCAGCAGGCCCTGTTCCACGGCTGCCTGATACTGGTCGCCGTCCGCGCCCCACACCACGATATCGCCTAGGTTTTTGCTTTCCATGCGGGTGGCGTAGGTGCCGTCGGAATCGGGAATGATGTTGATTTTCACGTTGAATTTGTCCAGCAGCAGGTCAGCGCTCCAGTGTGCCTGGATGCCGCTGTAATTCGCCAGCTGGCTGTACACGTTGATCACGATGGGCTTGCCGTCATACACGCCGATGTCGTCCAGCTTTGCATAGATGTCGTCTTCTGCTATGGCTGGCAATGCCGCCACGCTCAGCAGCATCAGGCACGCCAGCAGGAGAGCAAGCAGTTTCTTCATTTCGGAATACCTCCCTGTCATTTTCTAGGTTACTAATCAGACGTCATGGTTGAAAGGGCAGGAAATGCAACAGACACATGATGAAAGATCGGCGGCAGGATACACGGAATCCTGCATCACGCCCTTTCTCTGTTATCCCTTGACCGCGCCCAGCATAATGCCTTTGACGAAGAAGCGCTGCATGAAAGGATACACCAGCAGAATGGGAATAATGCTGACCATGGATACGGTATACTGGATAACGCGCTGGTTCAGCATGGTTTGTGCCGCCTGTTCGCTGATGGCGCCGCCCTGGCTCATCATGGCGCCCAGATTGCTGGAAGAATTCAGGTAAATGTACAGGCGGTGCTGCAGGGTGTACAGGTCCGCCCGGTTGCTCATGAGCAGCAGGGAATCCTGGAAGGAGTTCCAGTTGCCCACAGCGCCGAAAATGGCGATAGTGGCCAGGATAGGTACACTTAGCGGCAGAATGATCCTCAGCCACACCTTTACTGTAGACGCGCCGTCAATAACCGCACTTTCCTCCAACGAGGCAGGAATGCTCTCGATGTAGGTCTTTACCAGAATGATGTTGTAGGGAGCCACCAGGCCAGGAATGATATAGGCCAGGAAATTATCTGTCAAGCCCATCATCAGCATATTCATATACCAGGGTACCAGGCCTGCGTTGAAATACATGGTAATGATCAGGAAGCGGTACCAGAAGGAACGTTTCCACATTTTCTGCTTTGTGACCAGATAGCCCGCCCAGGCGGAGGTGATCACCATAAGCGCCGTGCCCAGAATGGTGCGGGCCACGGTAACGATCACTGCCGACCCGAGATCCTGAACATTCCGCAGTGCGATATAGTTTTTGATCTGGGCTCCGAACACGCCTTCCCCTGCTGCATTTTTCAGCATGGGGAAGAAGTTTACCCGTCCGCTTGTAACCAGATCGTTATCCGAAATGGTATTGATAAGCAGATAGTAGAACGGGAAAATGCAGATCAGCGTAAACATGATGAAGAAGATAACCAGCACTGTATCGAAAATACGATCTCCCACGCTGCGCTGGATGTGCATGGAGTCATTGTTCTTATTACTCATTCAGCACACCTCCCTTATACGATGCTCTCGCCGCGGATGGCTTTGGAAATACCGTTCGCGGTAAACAGCAGCGTGATGCCGATCAGGGACTTGGAAATACCGACCACAGTACTGAGGGAGATCCTGTTCTGACCGATACCGATGTTGTATACGTACAGATCCAGTACCTCGATCACATCCTTGTTCATTGCGTTGGAGAACACCAGGTATTGCTCCATGCCGTTGGACAGGATGCCGGCGATGCTCATGAGGAGCATGACCATGTATGTGGGCATGAGGCCCGGGATCGTAATGTGCCAGATACAGCGGAAGCGGTTAGCACCGTCCACGCGAGCAGCCTCATACAATTGCTGGTCAATGCCCGCGATGCCTGCGATATACACGATGGCGCTCCAGCCAACGCCCTTCCATGTGCCCCAGAGCAGCATTTTCAGCCAGGTATGATCAGCGATCTGGAGATAGTTGGTTTTGGCGCCGCTCACATGCATCACGTTGGTAAGGAAGCTGTTGATGAAACCGTCCGTAGAGAAGATACAGATGGCAATGGCATATACCAGTACCCAGGAAATGAAATTGGGAATGGTCGTGAATGTCTGCACGAAACGCTGGAATTTGGTGCTTCGGATTTCAGCCAGCAGTACGGCGAAGGCAATGGGCAGCCAGGAAGTAGCAATGCCCAGGCCGCTCATAATCAGCGTATTCCGCAGTACGCGCACCAGGTCGCTGGCGGTGGCCGGGTCCCTGAACAGGAAATTGAACCACTTGAAGCCCACAAAGTTGTCCGCGCCGATACTGCCGCCGGGAGTGTAATCAAAGAACGCAAAGCGCCAGCCCCAGATGGGCAGATAGGCAAAAATGAAAGAGAGCAGGATCACGGGCAGCATCATCAGGAAAAGCCGGTATTTTTCGTCCATTTCCATCTTCACTGCCGGGTCGGTTTCCTTTTTTGTGGTAAAAAACACGATCAGGGAAGTGAGCAGCAGCAGCCCCGTGAAAGCACAGAAAACCCAGAATCCGCCGGGAATCATCAGGTTGATTTTATCCAGCTTGTCCACTTCAATGCCATGGGCGTTCATGCTTTCATACGCACGGCGGACAAGATACAGGCCTGCGGCCATGACAGGCGCACCGGCCAGGGGTAAAATCATGCCTGTTTTACGCATCTTGCGGTTGCCCAGGCTCATGCACCCGCCCACTGCACAGGCGATCACACCCGCCATGATCACACAGCAGGCGATCATCAGCAGGGTGATATCCTCATCCCGGATCCACTGGGAACGCAGGATACGGCCCATGCTGTTTGTAATGGTGCTATAGCTGACGCCTGTGGTGAACAGGCTGGACGACTCATTGATCTTTTCACTGATCCGTCCCGGATTGGCGGGTGGGAAAAACAGCGCTATAGCGGTCACCAGTGCCACGATCCGGAAAACCCACAGAGCCGCACGCTGAGGCAGTGACAGCTTTTCCTGGGGAACAGCCCCTCTCACAGCTGCTTGCATGAAGGCTTCACTTCCTTATCATTTTGCCGTTTCATTTGTGCCGAATAATACAAAGATGGTGGGAAGGCATCCGAAATGCCGAATACCTCCCCGCCGTATTACCGAGGGGATCCGTTATCAGAAGCCCACTACGGTGAAGGTGATGCTGATGCTGGCGTTCGCGCCGGGCACGGTGTAGCCGAAGGGATCTTCCTTCATGTTATAGACGTCGATCACCTTGATCATGGCGTACGTACCGCTCAGGTCAACATTGGTAAATTCCTTAGTAGCCGCATCGCCGATCTTGGTCTTGACATTCTCGATGGTCAGGAAGCCATCTTCAACCAGCTTGCTGGGAATATCGGTGGAAACGAACAGCAGGTTGAAAGCTTCAGTAGTGCCAAAGCCCATATCGCCCGTGGTCAGAGATACGGTGTATTCGCCATCAGCAGTAATGTCGACGTCCACGAATGTTCCGCCGTAATCCACTGCATTGTTGCTTTCGTCCCAGCCGGTCAGGCGATAGAAGAAGGGATTCGCTTCGTCGTTCATGCCGTAGTTGTCGTTCCAGGCATTGCGGAACACATAAGTGTCCTTGCCCTGCACGCCGATGTAAGCATGGAAGCCTTCAGCTTTCAGCGCATTGGCTTCGTCTTCGGTCAGAGGAGCATCAGCACTCTTTTCGATGGGCTTGCCATAAATATACTTGAAGGTAACTTCTACTGTCTTAACGGATGAGAAAGCTTCCTTATCCACGATGATTGCAGATGCGCCTTCCAGGTCACCGTCAGCACGGCGGGCTTC
>JAEEGL010147668.1_pt1 | contig 10282 bp, 8 predicted proteins | sample 9134231 | NCBI WGS metagenome assembly JAEEGL01 (sample SAMN16246548, study PRJNA631951) | gut metagenome | biome: gut microbiome; feature: rumen; material: fiber-attached | host: Bos | place: Iran: Karaj | collected 2018-10
AAATGGATTGAGGATATGTACCAGAGCGAGCAGTCGCTTGGAAAACTCATCACCATCGCCTCCTTCGTGGCCCTGCTGATTGCCATCATCGGAATCATCGGCCTGGTGTTCTTTGAGACGCAGTTCATCCGCAAGGAGATTGCCGTGCGGCGCGTCAATGGCGCCACCGTGGGCAGTATCTTGAAGATGATTAATAAGAAATATCTCATTATGGCCGGTGCCAGTTTCGTGATTGCAGCGCCCGTCGCCTATTGGCTGATGACCGCCTGGCGCAAAGGCTTTGCCTACCAGGCTCCCGTGCCGGTGTGGATCTTCCTCGTTGCGCTGTTGGCCGTTGCCGCCATTACCCTGGCCGTGGTTACACTCCAGAGCTGGAGAGCCGCAAGTGCCAACCCTGTAGAAAGTTTAAAGAATGAATAGATGCTCAGAATGACGAATTATCGCATGGAAGCAAAAAGGTCCAGATACCGGTTTGCAGCGGCAAGTTCGGGGAGGTTACGCTCCTCGAAGGCAGCACAGTACAGCTCCCGGAAACGGCAGAGCTCTTCCCACATGGCACTGCGGGCCTGTTTGCTTTCGCATGGCCTCCCGTATCGGATTGTAAGGTCGATAAGTTCCTGGAAACGGGCAAACGCGCTCAAGGCGCGGCTTTCCTTCCCAGCTTCAAGGGCCTTTAGGACACGAGAAGTTTCGCTGCCGATGTTGGCCATCTGCTGCGGAAAGGTAAGTTCGGCCCAGCGGCCTTTTTCCATGGAAGCGTGCTGCATTTATGCTGTAATGAATTTATCTACAATGGATTTGATGACTTTCTGAACCTCGGGATTTTCAACGCCACGTGATGGATTACCTTGCCAGGAGCGGATGTTGATGAGGGAGTCGAACTCTATAAAATCTTCGCCTTCTTCCTCTACCCAGAGGTTGAAGCCCCAAAGGTCTTCCTGTGCGGAGCCATCCTCCAGCAGAAGGTGTTCCAAGTCTGCATGAAGGTCGGCATCAACGGCCAAAAGCCCTCGCTTAACATCTGCTACGCATTTTATCATATCGCCGAAAGTATTCTGTGCCAACTCTTTGAGTTTCGCCATAGAAATTGCCTGCTGAAGGATTTGCATAACCGAGTGTTTTGACAAAGATACAAATAAATATGAAAAGTTACCTGAAATTCCTCTCCCGGAACAAGCTGTACACCGCCATTGAGGCGGCGGGGCTGGCCGTGAGCCTGGCATTCGTGATCATCATCGGCAGCTATGTGATACAGCAATTCGAGGTCAAGTATGAAAATCCAAATTGGAAAGACGTTTACACTTTCGCGATGGTGGAAGACGGCTACCCGGATCAGTTGGGTCTGACATACACTTTCACGGATGCCATCAAAGCATCAGCCCCGGAGGTAGAAATGGCCGGCGCTCTGTCTCCGATAGATTATCTGATGCTCCCGGATGGGGGGATGCTGCAGAGCAAAATCGTCACGGCCGACAGGAATTTCTTTGACCTGTTCCCCAATCTGAAATTTGTGACCGGAGGCCCGGAAGCACTGTCGGATTCCGGCAATATGATTGTCAGTGAGGAGTTTGCGCACAAGTCCGGTCTCAAAGTCGGAGACAATTGGAAACTCGGAGACGACACTTTCACCGTCGCCGCCATCATGAAGGACTGGAAGTCCACGCTTTTCGAGTATGCCGATATCGTCCTTTCCATCGACGGCCCCATCAAAGCCTTTTCCGACCCCAACGATCAGTTCGGGAGTGTCTATACGTTCGTCAAGCTGGCTCCCGGGGCTGACAGGAATGCCTTGAAAGAAAAGGCTGAAGCGGTTTGTAAAAACCTCTATGGTGGTCTTTATGGGACTTCCTTCCTGCAAGGGATACGGGTATACAGGGTGGATGAACTGATCTTCGGGGGAGTCCAGAGTGGCAACTACGTTTCAGGAAATATCGCGCATAGCGACAAGCGGACGCTGGACCTGCTCCTCGCCGCCGTGCTTCTCCTGCTTGTCAGCGCCGTATTCAACTACATCAACCTGAACATGGCCCTCAGCGCCAAAAGGGCCCGGGAGATGGCTGCAAGACGGCTGATCGGCGCATCGCAGGCTTCTATTTTCGGCCGCCGCATCCTGGAATCCCTGCTCTTTACGCTGGTGTGCTTTGCCGTATCCGTCCTCCTGGCCGTCTGGTGGACACCGACGGTAAACCGCCTGCTGAACGACCCGGACATCGCCATCCGGATCCAGTTTACGCCCAAATACCTGGCCATTTCCACGGCCCTGGTGCTTGTGGTCGGGTTGCTTTCCGGACTCCTCCCGGCCCTGTTTTCCAGCCGATGGAAGCCCATCGACGTGGTCCGCGGCAACTTCAGGGCACAAAGCAAAATGACTTTCAGCAAGGTGTTCATCGTCTTGCAGAGTGCACTGTCGGTTTTCCTGATTGCCATGGCCTTGGTCATGGAAGCGCAGTACCGGAAATCGCTGAACCGCCCTGTCCATGCCGATATCGAGGGCAAGTATCTCCTAAAGTCTGCCTCCTTCGGTCTGGAATCTCTCAAAAGTTCACTGGAGGCTTTGCCTTTTGTCAGAAGCACCGGTCTGGCTGTTCACGTGCCAGGGCTACAAGCCGGTGGGCAGTATAGCCAAACGGTGGATGGGAAGGACATCCTCTACCGGGTTTACCATATGGACAAAGCCGCCTTTGATATGCTGGGATTTGAGGTGCTGGCCGATTACAATGCCCCAGTGAACAATACCGTCTGGTTCGGAGAATCGGCTTTTGCGGCTTCCGGATTTACCGATGCATCTCACGATATCGGGGTCCTGAGTCAAAGAATGGGCAATTGTGAGAACATAGGCGGCGTCATCGCCGACTTCCCGGTATCCCTGAACAATATGGGAGCAAAGGAGAATATGATCGTCCTGGTGGAGGATGTACAAACGTCATATCCTTATGTTTATGGAATCCTGATGGAAATCGGTGGAGACCGCGAGGAGGCACGTAAACGAATCAGGGAGACTTATGAAACCTGGAAGAAGGACAATATGGTCCTTAACGAGTTTTCCGGCGACGGTTACCTGATGGAATTCTACGAAAAAGCACTGAGGCCCACCCGCAACAATATGCGGCTGATGGAGGTGTTTATGATACTGGCCTTGCTGCTTTCGCTCCTCGACCTTCTGGCAATGAGTACCTATTTTGCCGATGAAAAAGCCCACGACATCGCCGTACGGAAAGTTTTCGGAGGCACGGTGGACTCAGAGACCCGGCGGACGATCCGGGACTATATGATTCTGGTAGGCATCGCCTGTATCATCGGCATTCCGGTCGCAGTCTATGCCACGCAGGAATACCTCAAAGAATTTATCTATCGGCTTGAAGGTTACTGGTGGATCTTTGTACTGGCCGTAGTCATTACTTTCGCCGTCAGCCTTCTATCCATCCTCTGGCAGACGCTCAAAGCCGCGAAGACGAATCCGGCGGTAGAGCTCAAGAAAGAGTAAGCTCCGACAGTTCTCCTGTCGCCGAGTCGATGACAAAGCCGCGCACGGTCACGTCCGCGGGGATCAGCGGATGGTCCACGATGGCGGCGACGGTGTTCCGGACGGACGCTTCCGTGTCGTGGAAGCCTTCCAGCCAGGCATCAAGGTCCACGTCCGTACGCTCCAGCTCAGCGGCCGGGATGCCGCGACGGAGCATTTCCTCCTTGAAATGGCCGAAACCCATATGGCAGGCCCCGCAATGCGTGTGGGCCACCACCATGATCTCGTTTACGCCCAGCTCATACACGGCCACGATCAGGCTGCGCATGACGGAATCCCAGGGGGAAGGAATCACGGCCCCGGCATTCTTGATGATCTTGGCATCCCCGTTCCTGAGCCCCAGGGCGTCCTGCAGCAGGACGGACAGGCGCGTATCCATGCAGCTGAGCACGGCCAGCTTCTTGTCCGGGAACTTGTCGGTAAGATGTCTCTCATAGCCCTTGCGGGCAACATATTCGCGGTTGAACGCGAGAACCTGGTCAATATTCGTCATAATGCAAAGATAGGCTTTTTGCCGGATTATGACAGCGCCCGCCTACTCTTTCTTCAACTCCACGGCCGGATTCGTCCGGGCAGCCTTCAGCGTCTGCCAGAGGACCGTGCCGAAGGCGATGGCCAGGGAGATCGCAACCGCCGCCACGAACACCCATCCGTAGCCCTCGATGCGGTAGGAGAAACGCTCCAGATACAGCCTGGCGGCCCAGACGGCGATCGGGATACCGATCAGGCAGGCTATCCCGACGAGTACCATGTAGCTGCGGACATTGCGCCGGGTCTCGCTGCTGATATCGGCCCCGAAGACCTTCCGCACGGCGATCTGCTTGGTGTTCTCGTCGGCAAAATAGGTGCTCATGGCCAGCAGGCCCAGCAGGGAGATCAGCACCGCCAGCACGGCGAAGAGTTCCACCAGGCGCAGGGTCCGCCGGACCGGCGCCAGTTGCTTGCGGTGGATGTCCCGGATGAAGCCGTACCGCCAGGCGGGCTCTTCCACGCCGGAGGTTTCCAGACGGAATTCCCGATAGGCCTGGCGGATCTGCGCGTCAAAGGACGGATCTTCCCCGGTCGTGCCGATGAGAAGGCAATTGCCGTACCGAAGCTCTTCCACCCGGGTGACGACGACTCCGCCATTCGGGTTTTGGTTGGCCTCCGAGGCCGGCCGGGTCGGGTAATCCGCCACCACGCCGCCGATGAATTCCGGCCGGGCACCGTTCATGCTGATCCTGCGCGGGAATACGGTGGACGTGTCCGACACCGCCGCTGCGTTGAATGCGCTGCGGCTCATCCAGAGCGAATGCACCAGCGGATGGCCGAAGTCCTCCTCCACTTCCAACCCGAGTAACTGGAAATACGTGCTGTCGCAGATGATGACGGGCATATCGACATGATGCTCCTCGTCCACCTTGATGCCCATGGTCATATTGATCATTCCGGGGATACCGCGGCCGACACCGGCCTTGGTCACAAAGGGAAGCTGCTCCACCTTGTCCTTGAAGAGCTTCATGGCGTCGTAGTCCTGGGCGGAATACTCGATGTAGTAGCGGTTTTCCACGGCGGAATGCATCGGCCTTGTAAGCATGTGACGCATCTGCAGTTCCATCACCAAGGCCAGGGCAATCAGGAATACCGACAGGACGTTCTGCACCACGATGAACACCTTGCTCAGGACCATCTTGTTGCGGCGACGGAGCGTACCCTTGATCACGTCGATGGGCTGGTAGCGCGAGGCGACGATGGCCGGAAGCAGTCCGTTAATGACACCCAGAATCAGGATTCCGGCCAGGTAGGCCAGGATATAGCCGGGCGTGAATAAGAAAGAAAGCCGCACGCTGGTGTCGCCGATGCCCAGCATCAGCTCGTCCGGGTCGGCGGTGGAGACCAGGCTGTTCATCATCGGCACCAGCAGGTCGGCCAGCAGCAGCGCCGCCGCGAAGCAGACGGCGGTAAAGGCCACCGATTCAGCGATATACTTCCGAAGGATGCCGGTCTTGTCGGCCCCGAGCAGGCGCCGGGTAGCCATTTCCCGGGCCCGCTTGCCCGTGAGGGCCAGGCTTAGGTTCACATAGTTGAAGACGGCCGACAACAGGAGCAGCAGGACAACGATGGTCAGCAGGCGCAGCATCTGGACATTTCCCGTACGGGTGAGCCCGTTGCTGCTGCCGGTGAAGAAGAAGGCTTCATCCATGCGGTAAGCCTTCCATGCGTCCACCTTTTCCGCACCCCAGTTGGAATCGTAGTTCTTGTGCAGGAGCGCTTTCGCCTTGGCCTGCACGGCGGTCAGGTCGGCATCCTCCCGCACCCGGAACCAGGTGGTGTAATTGCCGATGCTGTTGAATTCCTTGCTTTGATCCGCCGCCCAGGTGGCCGTGATATTCGTGATGATGTCGGCAGGCATGAAGAAGGCGTCGCCGAAATCGGCAAAGATGCCCCTGACCGTACGGTATTCCTTGTCCACCCGGATGGCCTGCCCGATGAGGCCCCCGGTCGTGCCGGGGGTGACAGCGTGGTCATGGCCGGCCAGACCGGCAATCCTGCGGGCCAGGGATTCGCTGATCAACACGTCATCCTTGCCCACAAAATCTTCCAGGCTCCCCGCCACCAGCCGGTACTGCGGGAACACCTTGAAGAAATCGGTATCACCCTCGATTCCGGACGCCTGGACCAACTCATCACCATATTGGATGACAGGCTGCCAGAGGAGCGTCATGTGCGTGGCGGCTTCCACCTCCGGGATGTTCATCTCCAGCTCCTCCTTGTCCCAATAGGTCAGCCCGAGGAACTCATTGGTCCCCAGCACGAAGGTTCGCTTCCACTGCGGCGACTCATGCGCCACTTCATACTGCTGCACCACGTAGGAGCCGATCAGGATCACGAAAGCCAGGCTGACAGCCAGCCCCACCGCCTCGATGACGGTGTATAACTTATTGCGGGACAGAAATTTCAGGTAACTTCTCATACTACTCGTTCTTTAAGGATTCCACCGGATTGGCCCGGGCGATGCGCAGGCAGTTGAGGACCACGACGCCCAGCACGATGGCCAGCACCAGCACGGCTCCGCCGATGAAGTACAGGGGATTCAGGGACACCTTCTCGGCAAACTGCTCCAGCCATCGGCGGGCCGCGAAGAAGACACCGATGCAGGCAATGACGGCCATCACGGCGGAGAGTTTCATGATATCCCTGGCAAACACGCCCAGGATATCACGGGTGGTGGCGCCGTTGATCTTGCGGACAGCCATTTCCTTCGACCTCCGAAAACTCTCATCCTGGATGAAGCCGAGCAGGCCCATCAGGGCGATCAGCAGCGAGAACACGGAGCCGAGGGCCAGGGTATTCCGCATCTTCCGGCTGTCGTCATATGCCGCGCGCATCTGCTCCTCGTAGGAAATGATGTCGATTTCCCGGCCCTCCAGGGCCTGTTCCAAGGCGTTTCTGACATTATCCAGAGATTCAGGTTGTATCTTGAACAGCACATGCGGCATCCAGGAGTCCATCGACCCGATCTCCCCGTAAAACAGGGCGCTGGGTCGCCGGTCAACGCCGGTCAGGTTGCCGATGAGGTAGCTCTCGTACACGCCGGAAATGGTGAAATAGGTCTGCTCTGAATCGCGCGAGCGTTCATGACCGGTGATGAACACCTGCTTGCCCACGGCCCCGTCGCTCCAGTCCGTGAACTCGGCCATCTTCTTTACAAACTTCTCGTCCACAACGATTTCGGTAGAATCCCGGGGCGCGCGGCCCTCCAGGAATTCGATACCCATCAGGTCATAGAAACCGTCGGAGCATTCATACTGGTCGGCGATATTGAACAGTTCGCGGTCATCGTCCGGCAGATAGACGTTGTCTCCGTTGGAGCCGTTGAAGGGCAGGTTGTAGGCCGCGGCCACGCCGCTCACTTCCGGCAGGCCCTCCAGGGTGCGGACGGCCCGGGCGACCGCCTGCCGGTCGCCGTCGAACAGGCTGATATAGTACAGGTTGTCATAATCATAGCCCGTATCGGCATGGGACACCTTCTGATACTGCCGGCCGATGATGAGCATCATCACCACCAGGAACACGTTGATGAGCACCTGCACGCCCAGCAGGCCGAGTTTCCAGGCCCGGGAGTTCTCGGTATAGTTCTTCAGGGCGGCATAGACCGGGATCCGCTGGTACAGCTCCGCCGGGACTACGATGGAAATGACGAGCACGAATGCCAGCACCGCCACGATGGCAACGATGCTCTGCGGCACCAGCAGGGTCCGGAAAGGCACGCCCAGCAGGTTCTCCACGATGCTGCGGCCGGCGAAAATGATGACGGCCGCCAGTGCCAGCGAGAGCAGGATATGGATGGATGCTTCCTGGGTCAGCATCCCGTAGATGTGCTTCCCTTCCGCGCCGTAGCACTTGCGCACGCCCACTTCCTTGGAACGCTTCACCAGGGAGGAAATCACGATCAGGATGTAGTTCAGCAAGCTGATGAGGATCAGCAGCGCCGCTACGATCGACAGCAGGACCACCTGCGACTTCACCTCCGGGTCGGATGTGTGCATCGTACTGAAGGGTTTCAGGAAATAACGGAGGGTCGTGCCGCGCGCTTCCAGCATCTCCAGCGGCTGGTGGGCCTCCTGCATCTTCCGGATGGCATCGGAAAGCGAGGCCGGGTCCACGCCGGGGAACAGTTTGACATAGCCCTTGTAGCGGTCGTTGCCGTTCCAGTTGTCCGTGCTCTGCTTGCCGTAGGTATCCATCGACAGCAGGATGTCGTAATCCAGCGTCCCGTTCTTCGGAAAGTCCTCGAACACGCCTTCGATGGTCAGTTTCAACCCCGTCATATCCTCGTTGGCGATCTGCGTGCCGATGGCATCCTGCACACCGCCCAGTTTCTCCGCAAAGCTCCGGCTCACCATCACGCTCCCCCACTTGCCCAGCACTTTCACCGGATCGCCGGCCAGGACCGGCCGGTCGAAGACCTTGAAAAAGCAGGTATCGGCACAGACGAGCGTGGCTTTGAGCTTGTTGCCGCCCTCGTCCAGGTAGGTGTCGCCGTTGAAGACGTAGGTGGTACGGGTGCCGGCCTCGACCCCCGGGACCTCGTCCATGAAGCCCACGGCCACGGCACCGCTCACCTGGCCATAATCCTTCTCGCTCCCCTGCTGGGAAATCCAGGTGCTGATGGAATAAACCCGGTCGATGTCCTTGTAGAAACTGTCATAGCTCAGTTCGAAGAACACCTTGGCGATGAGTACGATGCCCAAGGCCAGACCTACGCCCAGGGACAGAATCTTGATCAGTATATCCGAATTGCGTTTCATACAAGCCCATCCCTCAACCAAAGGTCGTGCCATTCAACGCAAATCGCTGATTATCAGTTTATTGTTAAACAACGCCTATCCATCGAACGTAAACATTCTTTACACCTGCCGTAAACATTCTTTACAGTCCGTTTTTCCACGGAGAAATGCTATATTTGCACCCATGAGCGAGTTTTCCTTCCGGCCCATGCGCCGGTTCAAGCAGCAGCTCCCTGACGAGGAGAGCACCGGCATCCTGGAGCGTGCCTACCGCGGGTTCCTGTCCGTCATCGGCGACGGCGGATACCCTTATACGATTCCCGTCAACTTCGTCTGCGACGCCGGCAGGATCTACATCCATTGCGCCCGGGAGGGGCACAAGGTGGATGCGGTCCGCGCCTGCGACAAAGCCTGCTTCACCGTGACCGACACGCCCCGGCAGGAGCCGGACGACTGGTGGTACCACGTGCAGAGCGTCGTCTGCTTCGGCCGCGTCCGGATCCTGGAGGACGAGGAGGAGAAAGACCGCCGGCTGCGCCAGCTGGGGAGCAAATACTTCCCGGAAGGATACGACCTGGAGACCGACATGCAGCGCAACGCCCCGCGTGCCCTGGTGCTGGAATTCACCATCGAGCACATGACCGGCAAGCGGGTGCGCGAGAAGTGACCCGCCCTCCGGCCTACACTTCTATTTCCTTGATTTCGACTTGATTGCCCTGCAGCAGGAAAGTGTGTTCACTGCCGCAGTGCGGACATTTCCTGCCGTATCGGACCGTCCCGTACTCCGCCCCGCAGTCTTCGCAGCGCGTGACGGCGGGGATGGTGTTGACCTTCAGTTCGCAGCCCTTCAGCATCTCCTCCTTGTCGGCGGCCCAGCGCCAGCAGTCCGTGAGATACTCCGGGACCACCGTGGACACCTCCCCGATGTCCATGACGACAGCGGAGACGTGTCCTACGTGGTTCTCTTCAGCTACCTTCTTCACATCACGGATGATGTAGAAGACGATTCCCAGTTCGTGCACGGGTTATTTCTTTTTGAACAGGATGCGTCCGGTGCGCTTGACCATGTACGGCAGGATGCCGCCGAACTTGTCCTCGGAAGTCCGCATCACGCTGGCCTCCGGATGCACGCGGTGCAGGTGGATGGCGTCGAACCCGCACTTGGTCGTGCAGATGCCGCAGCCGATGCACTTGTTCTCGTCCACGACCGAGGCGCCGCAGCCCAGGCACCGGGCCGTCTCCTTGCGGACCTGCTCCTCGGTGAGCGTGCCGTGGTACTCGGCGAACCGGCTCGTCTGCGGGACTACGCCGGGATCCTGGCGGGAGCCGTTGTCGTAGCTCTCCACCACGATGTCCTGCTTGTCGAGTTCGATGAAGTCGCGGCGGTTGCGGCCGATGGTCATGTGTCCATGCTGCACGAAACGGGGCGGTGACTCGGCGGCCGCCTTGCCGGCTGCGATGGCGTCGGTGGCGAACCTCGGGTCGGTGT
>JAEEGL010166436.1_pt1 | contig 10282 bp, 9 predicted proteins | sample 9134231 | NCBI WGS metagenome assembly JAEEGL01 (sample SAMN16246548, study PRJNA631951) | gut metagenome | biome: gut microbiome; feature: rumen; material: fiber-attached | host: Bos | place: Iran: Karaj | collected 2018-10
GTTCCATTGAGGCTCTTACGCAAGAAATAACAAGTAGTGATAGTCCGTTACTCAAGGCTGCATTAGATGAGGATGATATACGTCTTGTCATAACGGCCTGGACCGGTATTCCTGTGCAAAAACTGGGTGAGGATGAGACTGAAAAACTGAAGAACCTCGAAGATATTCTTAAGCAATCCGTGATTGGGCAGGACGAAGCTGTCGCTGGAGTTTCAATGGTGATTAGAAGGAATAGGCTTGGCTTTGGCGATCAGGGGAAACCCATAGGATCGTTTTTGTTCCTAGGGACAACCGGTGTGGGAAAAACCGAGTTGGCCAAAACCTTGGCGGATTATCTATTTAATTGCGGAGAAATGTTGGTGCGCATCGATATGAGTGAGTACCAGCAAGAATTCAGTGTGTCCAGACTATTTGGAGCCCCTCCCGGATATGTGGGATATGATCAGGGAGGGCAACTTACAGAAGCAGTTCGACGGAAACCGTACAGCGTTATTCTACTTGACGAAATTGAGAAAGCCCACCCCAAGGTGTTCGAAACACTGCTTCAGGTGCTTGACGATGGCCGCATGACTGATGGTCATGGACGAGTTGTGGATTTTAAAAACACAATCATTATCATGACTTCAAATCTTGGGGCTGCTGCGCTGACTAGAGTCCTCTCTGAAAATGCGTCGTCGGCTGAGGCTGTAAAGCATGCGAAGCAGGAGGTCTTATTGCTTTTAAAGGAAAAGGTCGCACCTGAATTCATCAACCGAATTGATGAGATCATAATGTTCCGTCCTTTAGGATTTGAGAATATTCTTAGGATAACAGCCCTTCAATTGTCAAAACTTCGCGCAAAGATGAGTTTGCGCGGCACAGATATCCGTTTTGATGATAAAGCGGTAAGATTAGTTGCGCAGAGGGGCTATGCTCCCGAGTATGGAGCACGTCCTGTACGAAGGGCAATCAATGAGTATATCGTGAATGGAATAACGATGAGAGTTCTTGATGGCGAACTGACAAAGAATGAACCTATTCTGGTCTCCGCAAATGATGGAGGGTTTATTTTTACAAACGCACCCATCTCCCCGAGCGAAGAATGAGTTCGCTGGAGTTTATTTACTTTGCATCAAACAAGTAATAGTTTGCGTATGAAAATATTAGGTCTTCCCGGAACTTCTTTCTCTCCTAGTAGAGCAATGGGCGTCGATGTGCTGAAGCGTAAAATTGCGATGGCTACTGGTGTTCCTCTGACAAAGAATGGCTTGGAACGTAAAATAGGACGTCAAGTCATTAAAGGAATAGGAAAGCTGCTTAAGTAGAGATTAAGCATCCAGCAAAGGTCGAAGAAACTCTTTTAGGCTTCCGTTTATTCCTATTGCCCGAAAATCGGAGCTTAATCTTCCGGTTTTTTCTCGGACGGACTCGACTTTCCTATCATCAATGATTGAAACCATATCGAAAAGAGTGGCCGCCTCAGATGAAATACTTGATAGTTTTCCTCGATCTTCACTCGTGGGGAACTCGCAAAACGCCGAATTATCCTCGGAGAGCATATAGCAGGCAAGTACAGCATTCCCATACAGACTGGTTATGCTTTTGAGTAGACCAGCTTCTTTTTGTGTGTGTTGTAGATCATTATGGATGCTTTTACCATTCGTGACCAAAACAACGATTGGAGGAGGGCACTCTTTGTTGTGGAAGAGCCAATCCTGAACTAAAGAGGATGCATCTTTTATGGATGCGGCCGGGGAACATGTTCCTACGGCGGCCGACTCAGGAGCCCATTCCGTTTTACTTCCGTCTTTCGTGAGCCTCCGAATCATCTCTCTATATAGCGCTTTGCAGTCAACGAAAGAGCTGCCCCATTTTTTGTTCCAGCCAGGAAGAGATTCGGTTCCAAAACCGAGAAGGGCAAATTCATACTTATCAGACACATCGCGCGGAGTTATGCAAGACTCAAGTAATGAGCTAATGGTCTCGTTAACCGCAGTCTGCGCAGCCATAGAAGCAGAAGCAAAGAGACGTCCCTGAGCGGTGAGACCTCCGCTCATCGAAGATGTGTGGTCTATGATGAAAACAATGGCCTGTTTTTTATTCGTGACTGTGGTTTCGCCTCTATCTATTTCGCTTGCATTGAGGATATATGAAGGTGGGACAAAGCCCTTGACAAGTATCTCAGAAGAAGAATGACTATCCCCTATATCATTGCCGAATTGGGCAATTGAACTTGGTTCGGTAATAAAGGGGATATCCTTGTTCTTGGCCTCTAAAGCGTCGCACGGACTGATATATGTATCGTCTTGTTTAAAGACATCCAAAGACACTTCTACTATAACTGGGTGTTGGAGTCTTTCTGCCTGAAGAGCTTGATCAAGACAGGGTGGACTTGCTGAAAAAGACAAATGTACTTGATCCCCTAAACCCTTCTTGCATAGTTGAATCCTTCTGATTTTGTTACTACATGACTTTCCTGGATTGATGCCCTTTGCATTTAGGAAATCAAGACTAAGGATACCATTCTTTTTTATTGATGGCCAATTCTCTCTGTCGGTGATATGATATAGCCGATCTATGCCAAAGCTCCTAAGAGCTTGAAGGACTTCTTCTGCATCAATCCGAATCATACTCAATAAGAAGCTTTAATGTATGAAATAAACACCTCTCTAAAAACTGATTCAAACTCTAGCCCTATACTGCTGCCAAAGGCCGACACATAGGCCTCAGACAGAAGGCCAACGACCCAAGCTACAAATTTGTAATCATCCTTCTTCCCTCCGCCATTTTCAATAGCCCTACTTGCGCGTTCTGCGAGAAATAAAGAAGCAGAATTGAAAGGCAGCGAGGGTAATTCGGTGTCAATTACAAGTTCTTGTCTGTACTGTTGATAAAAGTGTTTCGCTTGTTCTTTGTGATCCAGGCATTGTTTCCTAAACACCTCAAGGTAGTAATTAGCCTTAGACAGGAGGATCCCTGGTTCGGGCAAGCGATTAAACTTAGAATCTATATACTCTTGCAGGTGACTAACTGAGTGAAAGGAGGAGTTCCGTAGTTTACGCCAGTTACCTTGATTTTTCAAGTATTCAGTCTCGGTTATCTCTTCTAAACCGCCATCCATTGGAACGAAAACTCCATCTTCTACCTTAAGGACAGTAATGCCATTTACAATTATCACCTGGCCAACTACTTCGTAAGTGGGGTAGAAATTATGCTTTTCCCACTCTTCGCGATTGGCGGGCACGCCCTCAACCGATGTCCCTGTATACGGAAGACAATTGTTCGGATTCTTTATTATGGCGTATTTCATGATGCTATTAAATGCTAAACGCAAAGATACTTAATGTTTTCTTGATGGGGAAATATAATCGAGCAAAATGATAGTGTCAGATTCCGGCGAATGTCGGTTTCGTCAGACCGAATCTACAACAATTGATTTCATATCTTCGACGATTTTCATTAACTTTGTTACTTTAAGATATCATCAATCATGGATTTATACAGGAAAAACATACACTACATCGCAGACTCCTATGAAATCTATGAGGGGGGAAGGTGTCTTGAAGCTGGCGTTTGCAATATTGACATCCGAGGAGTTGTCAAAGCCAATAAAATAACATTTACCTTGGTTGGAGCTGAGAATCTTCCATTGGCAAGTGTCTTTTCTTTCTATTTTACAGATCCGGAGGGTGAGCTGTTGGCGGACCGAATCTCATACCTCGCGACAGAACAAGGCGGTGGTAACATGCCGACTCTTTGCCATCTTTTCATTAAAGGATATGATCTTGATTTTATTAGATTTGCTACGCTTGGAATGAATGGCTATAAGCTATTCGAGTTCAAGGGGCGCCTCTTGGAGGATGCTTTTCAGGATCTTTCGGCTGAAATAAAAACAGCTGAAAAGATTATCTTTGAATTGAAAAGGAGTAATTCATATAATGCTGAAAACTTAACCGAGTGGGGTGCAAATCTGTATGCATCAAACGAAGGTGTGCAAGGAGCGGAAGAGATTAAAGGCATAGTCGAGGCTATGAAATTATTTGCGGAAGCGGATAGATTAATCCGCAAGAGTATGGAAGACGAGGGCGCGGCTTATTCCATTTCGCTCCCTTTTGTACTTAAGTTTCTAGCCTTATGTAATTATAAAATTGGTAATGTTTCTAGGGCTATTAGAATCGCTAAGATCGGTATTGAAGAAGTCGAAAACGTATTAGAGAATTCTGTGATAGGAGGGATAGATCCCAATACTCTAGGGAAGAATGTATTTGAGGAGCTTATTGCTAAGGACGGAGATGATGAAAAGAATGATCTTGAAGATGAGTATGACGAGGATGCGCCATTTAATGAGGCCGATCTAAAATTGGACGCAGCCGAAGGTTTTGTTCTACTAATGGAGGGTGATGGTAGTAAACCAGAGGAGGTCTCTGATAGAAATATCAAATCTATCCTTAAAAGAATCAAGTACGCGGGAAAGTTGATATGGCCAAAACTGAACAATAATGACGAGGCAATCACTCTTTTCAACGTTATGGATTTAACAAAACAGGCACTTTGTTTTTGTTGGGAGAAGCTTGGATTTGGGCATCACACGGATTTAATGGAAGAGGGAGATTCTTTGATGTCCTTCATGTTATTTCAAATGGATGCCCGTCCAAGATTAGAAGCATTATTAAGATTATATACGCTTTCTTCTCCTTTTGGTGATGTCGACAAAGAAGACTATATCCGGAGAGGTTTGATTTCTGTTTTTAAGAAGGCAATGGATAGTCTCTAGTATGTTAAGCGAAGAACGAATAAACATTATAGGGAGCCCGGATAATGCTATGGCGGTATCTGGTCGACTCCCATTAGAGTTCGGTGCTTCATATGTATCTATACAACCTATTGGTGGTGACTTTTCGCATCCGAACAAGGTATGTATTAAGATTAGAGTTGAGGAAAATGCAAGTGGATGTCCGGGCTATGTATTGAGTGCAGGAGTTGGCTATATTGTATCTGTAATCGATAACACCTCGGGGACTGTTCAGCTAGGGCCTTTCCCGATGGTGATAAAAGAGATAAGTCCAGATAGCATATCTCTTCAAGGTGGTAAATGTATAAAAGAGTCACTTTTCGGTAATCTTGAGGCAGATAATTCGCAAATAGGATTGACCCTCTTTTTTAAGGATAGGATTGTAAATAAGTGCGTGGTAACGCGGATTGATACTGGAAGAAATTATATGTACTTCAATTTAGAAGGCGGTTCAGAGACAAGCAGCTCAATAGGAATAGAGGCTATTGAGTTGGCTATAGATAACTGCCGACGGAATTTTGACGCGGAGCATGAAGATCTGAAAAATGATATTGAAAGGCTTAACTCAATGCTTAAGGAGTACGGTGCTTTCAAAGCTGTTCAAGAAATAGCAGATAAATCTACCATTGCAGAGTGTTTCCTGCTGAGTATACTTCTGGATGTCAACACTATAGATAAAACAAATGCTGCGGAATTAGCACTCTATGCGTTAAATGATTGTCTTCTAGATGAAGAGCACAAATTAAGAGATGATATCGCGTCTGCATATCTTAATTTATTCAATCTTGTGTATCATGGTCACGATTTATTAACGCCGTTGGTTCAGCGTGTGGTACACAAGGGTGATACGGATGATGAAGCTATCGAGCCTGGCGAGGGTGATAGCATTTCAAACACTGTTCTTGATCAAATCGCGTATCAGTGTATTCGTATCATTCGGCCATATGTCTACAACGACAGATTCGCAGTATTGGAACCTGAAGAACAGATGTTCTATAATAGATTGTTCTTACGCGGAGGCAATTTGAGGTGGTTTGATTTATCTAATCTTAAGAGTTTGTTAATCCTCTTGTCCGAGGAAGTTGAGAGGAAGAATACTCTATAATAAGGCGTATTATGAAAATCGGTTCATCTTTTAAGGCTGGCCTTCAAGAAGAGAGACAGAAACAAGAGCAATCGGCCCAGGACCTCGCGCCGTCGTTCTTTGGACAGGGTGTGGAGAAAAAAGAAATCATCAACGGGATGGAAGTTTTTACCGTTAGAACGCCAGCCGAATGTCCGTATGATTTCAGTGATCGCCCGCAGGTATGCCAATATGCACTTCGCTTTAATTGGGCGTTTAGTGTCGGAAGTGACGGCTCAGTTATTGACCGCACCCTCAACGATTTATATGGTTTCGTACAAAGAAATACAGGGAAAGTATTATTAGAGTTATCCCCAAAGGATTGCTTTTGCGTAGGCAATGCCTATGCTCTTATTGCACTTCAAACAGAACAGGTAAATGGTCAACGTGCAGTAAATTCTGTATCCGCGGAGAATGCCTTCTTCTGCTTCATGCATTATTATGAGGGCACGGGAGATAAAAGTGTTTTTCCGGCGCTGTTTTCTCTTTTGTACGGCCCGGATGACCTGCTAGGAGATGTCCTTGAAAGGAGTCATGCATGGTTCGCTTATAAGTCGGGAACACGTTCCCCTTTTATTGGCCCCGCTTATTCCTTGAATACTAATCAATTCCGCAACAGTGCAATTAGTTTTCGAATAGCAGTCTGCAAATACCTAATGGATCAGGTTTATGACTGGGATCGTGGGGGCTTCACTATTGACAAGATTGGAATTAGTGGCTTACTTATACCATCAGTGGATGTCATAGACCGTTTTATCCAAGAGTTCGAGGACTCTCGCTTTATCGCGATGGATTATTCTATCCCCGGAAAAATGTATCTGGAGAGGACTTATAAGGAGTGTGAAGATCTGCTTAAAGAGTTTTGACAATGCTTGGCTCAGAAATGATACGTCGAAGAAATGTCAGAGATACCCTTTCCGGTTCGTCAATTGCGGATCTTAAAGCTATCTCGCAAGGCGCCGCTTTTTGCTTCCGATTTAGGAAGCTAACTGTTTATAGGCGGTATTATGGCTCTGAGCAGGAGACATTGGCGGTGTTTGGTGACTTCCCTGATAGTGCTATAAGGTATGTTGTCACAAGAAGTGAGGAGAAGATATCCGTGCGATTTGGCAATCTAGACCAACTCCGTTCTCGAGGGTATATTGATACGGATAAGACTTTCAACATCAGTTTAAGATACAAGACAACAGAGAAATTCGAAATCCTCGAACATGTTTCTGGCGTGAAAGAAGTGAATGTCTCCATGTTCTCTGTTACAAAAGACAAAGAGGGTACAATAGTGGCATCGATGATATTTAACCCCTTGGGCATGGATGGAGATTATTATTATATGTTTGCGTTTTCACAACCTGAATAATATTTAGAATCATATGGGACAGTTCGATTTTTTACACTCCAACAGTTCATCGACTAGGGAATTCAAACCTTTTACGTTCCACTCTGATCGTCATCAACGTTAAGAGAGCGAGTGTCCAGTGTATGGACTTCAAACGTGTGGCAGAATTATATCTGTTGAAAAAAATGTAAATGGCTGTGAAGGGTATATCATTGAACCAGGAGTCGGATTCATCGTTCGTGCAAAGAACGAGGATACAGGTCGCGAACAGTTTGCTCCCAAACCCATGAAAATTATTAGTCATTCAAGTCAAAAAACAGTTCTGAGGGGATATATGACCAAAGCTCGGACACCGTTTGGTTATGAAGACTTCGACCTTTCTGATTATGGCCTGGAGGTGTACTATAAAGATGGCGCTGTAGATAAGTGTGTTCTCCACATGTATGATAGAGATACCCACATTGAATATATGGGCAATGAAGTCGGATCTTCGATGAGAACCAATGAAGGAGATGTGTACAGTAAAATTATTGAGAACGCCACGTACAATCCTTTCAACTTATCAACTGACCCAATGTTGAATCGATGCGTGATGCTCCCAGATGTTAGAAATGTATTTCGAAGGGAATTGGAGAGCACGTTTGATAACTTAGGAAGCATCTCCCTCCCGCAAAGCCAATGGGAAAGACTTCTCAGCGGATATATCTTTTCTCTTCTTGAATCATACTTTAAGAATGCCGGCGTTTTACCACAAAAAGCTATGGATATTATTATAGAGCAGGTATATGATGCGGTAATGACTTCAAGATATAAAAGTAGATTCGGGAGCCTTACCCTTCGAAGCTTGAAGGATAGGATGTACCACGCACTTACAACGCCTTAATCTTATATGTGAACACTGCGCCGCTGTTATCAATTAGGAATTTCAATAAACTGGTAACAGGGGCTTTGTTCAATAGAATACTCTGATTTGGCATCTCTTCCGGCATCCAAAAGCGCGAACACTTTGTTGATGTTATCAGCTAATGAAATGGACATGTCTAGGTCGCAGCCTTTTAATCGATTGGTTGATAAATCAACAATCACTCTAAAGCGTTTTCCTTGAACAATAGCCCAAAACTCTGATTCGCTAAGTCTGCACATTTGATAGCTCTTCTTTCCACAATGTATTGAGCAACAGTACACGGAACGACTCTTATCCTTGAAATACAAGCCTGCCAAGTCTTCAAAGAGAAAGTATCGAGACTTTGATCCGTTAATAAGAAAAGACGTATTCCCTCGATCGTTTGTCCTAGAGAACCAAACCATTTCGGAAGCCGCAAATAGCGGAGCCGCCAAGACATCTTTATTCGCTGTGTAGTCCATCTTCGTAATCGTCGTTAGCAAAACGCTGAAGGCTAATGTGCCCACGTCTTTAACACGATGCAAAGGTAAAGTATTTGAGCGAACAAGATTTTCGCGTCAATTAAAAGCTTTAAAGAACTCTTTAAGACTGAAAAGAACCAGTTTTATACCAACGGGGCCATTTACGATTCTCTTGCTAAAGATAAACATTCGAGAATCCTTCTTTTTATGCTCTTTCAATAACCCGCTTTCTGTCAACTCGAGCAGTAGCGCATGTGCTTCTGGCTCGCGGAATATAGGCATATACGGAAGATACTTCTCGCAAAATGACACATATGGAAGAGTAGAAGACTTCGTATCATCTTGTTTTTGCTCTTTTTCCGTCCCATGCATAACACGATTACGAATATGCACAAGCTGGTTTACTATGTATAGAATTCCGTTGTCACTCTGTTGTAGATACTGAAGATAGATAGCAGATAGTTTTTCAAACTGTGAGAAATCGATATTCGTCCCCTTTTCAAAAAGCGAATGCTCATCCTGAACATATATCAGATTATTCAATGGGTCAGGGTGAATATTACGGACGGTTTCAATGGCCATTTCATCCATGGTCCTCATTGAAAGGAAAGACTTGTCATTCTCGTTTGTTTTTGATGAAAGGATATATTTGGATAGTATTTCGAAGACCTGAATTAAAGATATATAAGCATATCTGTACTGAGTCTCACTTGAAGCAGATTCGGCTAACTGAAAGGCTACTTTCAATTGAAAATTACATTCTTCGAATAGTTCGTTGCCGTCAAACGCCTGTACGTCCTCGTTAATGAAACTGTAAAAGCCTTTCAGGAAATCTTTTTTATAGCAAAGAAGTACCTCTTCTTTTAACGCCTCTAAACTTTTTTTGGAAAAACTCTCCGAAAATTTAAATGACGGAGCTTCTTTGATATAATACCCGTTCGCACCAGCATTGGTGTCTAATAGGCGTTTGAAATTCCAGGCCTTATTGGAGGCCGTGAACATAATAACCTGGCGTCCACGATTTATACTCTTAATCCTTCTCAAGACTTTCATGCCAGAAAAAGCTGAGGTGTCATAGATGTCTTCTTCTTTGTCACCACCTAGCCTTAAATCCAGAAGATATAGGTCATACTCGTCGAATACAATACGACGTTTGGCTTCGTCCGAGAAGTCATCGAACTCGAGGATTGTTTCCGAAATAGTATCGATTTGTGCATCCTGAAAGAACTCTTTAAGAACAAGGGCCCATCCTCTGTCTGCCATATCGTCAATAAGAAGAATCCTTCTTCCCGCCGATCTGACAGTCAGATTATCGCTGAATGCTACTCTCTTTTCGGGTATGGCTAAGGTTTGAATATCGTCGACTGTGCATGCGAGTATATATTTGAAATAAAGATTCTTCTGAGCCTTTGTAAGAGCCGGGCATAGATCTCCGTCATATCGTTTGCCACAAAGAATCCTATATACAACACCAGCGCCCCACTGATTCGCAAGTCCATGTCTATCGTTAAGAGTTGACAAAGGAGGATTAATTGTTATCTTATTTAGAAAATCTTTTTGATAATCCTCAATTCGCATCCTTACAGCATTGCTGATCCCCTCAGATAATTGTGATGCTGGGGAGAGATAAACACTGGAAGTTAGAAATATTTGCGCGGACTCATTGAACTTTAAAAGTGCGTCTAGA
>JAEEGL011745805.1_pt1 | contig 10282 bp, 10 predicted proteins | sample 9134231 | NCBI WGS metagenome assembly JAEEGL01 (sample SAMN16246548, study PRJNA631951) | gut metagenome | biome: gut microbiome; feature: rumen; material: fiber-attached | host: Bos | place: Iran: Karaj | collected 2018-10
TACCGTATCGGACCCTTCGAGATCGAGAACGTCATCATGGAGCTCCCTTATGTTCTTGAGTGCGCAGTTACAGGCGTACCTGACCCTCAGGGCGTAAGAGGCATCGTCGTAAAGGCTACCATCACACTCGTTAAAGGCACCGAGAGAACAGAGGAACTCAAGAAGGAGATCCAGAATTACGTTAAGGAGAAGACAGCTCCTTACAAATATCCGAGAGTAGTTGAATTCGTGGATGAACTTCCCAAGACATTCAACGGCAAGATCATGAGAAAGGCTATCAGGTCCTCTTCTGAAGAGCAGAAGTGATCTTAAATCCTAAGAAGCTTTCAACCAGAGCGGCTCTATCGTGGAGCCGCTCTTCTTTTGTCCGGGTATGACCCTCACATCAAAGCGCTTATCCCTGACAAAAGGCCACAGGAAATCATATGCTTCCTTCGGATCCCTGAATTCGGATATCGGGAAATCGGATATGTCGAGGAGCATATCCTGTCCGCAGGATCTCTCAAGGAGCAGACAGTGCTTTTTGTCATAGACGATGAGGCTGTCGAGCTCGCGCCTCTTCAGTATCGATGGCCTTATGAGAGGCAGTATGGAATTCTTTGGATCGATCATTGCGCATGCCGCCTCTTCGCCAAGATAGAAATCGATCTGAGCCAGTTCCGACTGTGCCTCCCTGTATAGATCCCTTATTGCCATCTGTATGCCGTTCATCGTTACACTCGAATAATCTTCGGCGATCCCGGCGCCATACTTAAGAGCGCAGAAGATCATCTTATAAAGATTGATCTCAAGATCCCTGCTGTCCGTCAGGAAATAATCCGATGCCATCTGCTGAACTTCAGCGCTGCTTCTCGCGGAGATCGTGGAATAAAGGTACTGTGCATCCTTGAGATTTGTGATGATATTGAAGGCGTCATCCGTGCCGGACGCACGCCTCCTGTCGGTTATCGCCGCAGGCACCCTTCCCGACCTTAAGGCTGCGAGCACTGCACAAAGATATCCTTCAAAAGTACCGTCATATGTATACCGTATGCCTTGATCCGACATGCTTCACGCCTCCTTATGCTTTAATGGTGCCGTCATTCTAGCACCCCGAACATATGTTTGTAAATAGTGATTTTCGGGCATGTCCTATTATTGGTACAGGCATAAAAAGAGGCCGGTCAATGCCGGCCTCCTGACTTCAAATCCTTATGTTGATTAAGGCTTGGGGAACTTGAGTTCCTTGAGGAAGTTGGAGATCTTCTCGTTGTCGCGCTTGCTGCCGTTTACGGAATAGACCTCAATGTAAACGTTCTTGTTTACATATACACCGCCGTAAATGTCGGAATCCTCATACATGTAACCGCTGCCTACAATAAAGCCGAGTTCTGAGCCCTCTTCTACCTCACCATTGAAGACAACGGAACCGCGTGACTTCAAAATCGAGCGGACATTACTGCCGTCAAAGCCATCGTCATCAACGATGTCTTCGAAATCCTCATAGAAATCCTCGAAGCAGTCCATAGCATCCTCTTCATCTTCAAATCTGACGTAGACATAAGTATTGTCGCCGTCGCTGTAATAGATAACGTATTCAGCGTCATCTCCGTTGATCGTCCAGTTCTTCTGGTGTGTTGTTTCCTTCTTGCTGACGTCTAAAACGTTCTCTAATGCATCATAGAAAACATCCTCGTCATCAATGACCTTGAAGCCTGCGCATCCCGAAACCGAGAAAGCTACCGCGCCGGCAAGGAGAAGTGATGTTAAAACATGTGATTTCTTCATAATCCAAGTCCCTCCTGACATCCGGAAAAATGCTAAAAAAGCTTTAATAAATCATATTCTACGCTACGCCCAAAAGCTTTTCAATGAATAGAACCCGACAATATTAAAACTATATGTAAATATCCCCGGCTCTTTCAAACCGGGGATCATGCTGTTCCATTTTTACTCTAAGATCAGACGACCTTGAATCTGTGGTAATTCTTCTTACCCTTACGTACGATGGCCTCGCCGTTTGCGTCGAAGTCTGATTCCTTAAGGTCGTAGAACTGATCCTCAACGACTGCATCATTGAGGTATACACCCTTCTGCTGGATCATTCTTCTTGCCTCGCCCTTTGACTTCATGAGTCCTGCCTTAACAAGCGCGTCAGCGATCTGAAGTCCGCCCTTTATCTCGTCAGCCGAAAGCTCAGTTGTCTTCATGTCTTCAGATCTTCCCGCGTTCTCGAAAAGATCCTCTGCCGTCTTCTTCGCGATATCGGCAGCCTCTTCGCCGTGAATTATCTTTGTAACTTCGTAAGCGAGTCTCTTCTTCGCCTCGTTGATAGCAGAATCCGTAAGCTTTGCGTACTCGTTGATCTCATCCATCTCGAGGAATGTCAAAAGCTTCATGCACTTGATTACATCAGCGTCATCAACGTTTCTCCAGTACTGGTAGAAGTCAAAGACAGGTGTCTTCTCGGGATCGAGCCAGACAGCACCCTTAGCCGTCTTACCCATCTTCTTGCCTTCGCTGTTTGTAAGAAGCGTGAATGTGAGTCCGTAAACAGATTCGCCCTTCTTACGGCGTACGAGCTCCATGCCTGCGAGGATATTGGACCACTGGTCGTCACCGCCGAACTCAAGATCGCAGCCGTACTTCTCGTGGAGGTAGTAGAAATCGTAACCCTGCATGAGCATGTAGTTGAATTCAAGGAAGGAAAGACCCTTCTCAAGACGCTGCTTATAGCACTCTGCAGTAAGCATCTTGTTAACGGAGAAGTGTGTTCCGACCTCTCTTAAGAACTCAATGTAGTTGAGATTTCTAAGCCAATCTGCATTGTTAACGATAAGAGCCTTGCCCTCAGAAAAATCAACGACTTTGCCCATCTGCTTTTTGAAGCACTCAACATTGTGGTCGATTGTCTCGACTGTCATCATCTGACGCATGTCCGTACGGCCTGTAGGGTCGCCGATCATGGCTGTACCGCCGCCCATGAGGGCAATCGGGCTGTGGCCGGCCTTCTGCATGTGGCTCATTACCATCATCTGAACGAAGTGACCTACGTGAAGAGAGTCAGCTGTCGGGTCAAAGCCGATGTAGAAAGATACACCGGGCTTGCTTAAAAGCTCATAGATCTCGTCTCTGTGTGTTGCCTGTGAGAAGTAACCTCTCTCTTCAAGCACATCGAAAACATTTCTGTACATATATTCCTCCAACAAATTGTTGTCTAATTAAACACCAAGCTTGATGTAATCGATTGCTGCGAGTGCAGCAACTGCGCCGTCTGCGCAGGCTGTTGTGAGCTGTCTTACCTTCTTGGTTCTGCAGTCGCCTGCAACGAAGATGCCTTCCACATTCGTCTTGCAGTTCTCACCGGCCTCAATATATCCGCCTGTAAGTGTAACAAGATCCTTGAAATCAGCTGTCTTCGGCTCCTGGCCGATTGCAACGAAGAGTCCGTCAACTTCAACTGTCTTCTTGCTGCCGTCTTCCTTATTTGTGAGCTCGAGGCCTGAGAGCTTCGGCTCGCCTGTGAGTGCATCAACTACATAAGGTGTAACGATCTCAAGGTTAGAGAGTTCTTTCGCTGCGTTAACGAGAACCTCGTCAGCTCTGAATTCATTTCTGCGGTGTATAAGATATACCTTTGCAGCAATACCTGCAAGGTAAATAGCGTCTTCAACAGCAGTATTTCCGCCGCCGTTAACAGCAACGACCTTATCCTTGTAGAATGCGCCGTCACATGTTGCGCAATAGGAAATACCCTTGCCGAGGAGTGCCTCTTCCCTGTCGATTCCGAGGTGGCGGTTGGATGCGCCGACTGCGAGGATGACTGCCTTTGCTGTGTCAGTCTTACCTGAATCGAGAGTTACTTCGAAACCGGATTCTGTTTTAGCGATAGCGGAAACACGATCAAACTCAAGTGTCGCACCAAGGTTGATCGCCTGGTTGTAAAGGTCATTTGCAAAATCGAAACCGGAGATCTTCGCAATCGCCGGATAGTTCTCGATCTCGGGGGTGTTGATGATCTGGCCGCCGTACATCTCACCCTCATAAAGGGTCGTGCTCATTCCGGCGCGTCTTGCATAGACAGCTGCCGAGAGTCCTGCCGGGCCTGCACCTACGATGATAATGTCAGCCATATCAGCCTTCCTTTCCGTTGACGAGTTCGTCCATTCTCGCGTGCGCTTCGGGATTCTCCCTCTGCAGCGAGATAACCTTTCCTGCACGGCTGATAAAGCAATGTTCGCTCGTTCCCGTGCATCTTACCTGCTCGGTCTCCTTGTCGAAAACCGTGTATTTGATATCAAACCTTACGCCCGTATATCTCGTGATCTCAGCACGGATAACGACCGTGTCGCAATACTTAGCCATAGTCTTATACTTTGCGGTAAGTCCTACGACGGGGCTGATGATACCCATTTCTTCCATTCCTTTATAGCCCAGACCGATGTCTTCAAACAGCTTTGTTCTGGCCTCTTCGAACCACCTGATGTAGTTCGAGTGATGGGTAACTCCCATCTGATCTGTCTCGTAATACTGTACGAGATGTTCGCAATCTGTAGTTGCTGCCATTTTGGTTAATTTCCTCCGCCCCATATAGATTTATTTATTTTATTTAGAGTAAGGGTAACTGTCAAATTTACAGATTTGCAAATGTGTCTTTCTGCGCATGCTCCATTTCATCTCGAAAACATATATAATGTCACCTATGGATACCGGACTCTTCATCTTGATAACAGACATCATCGGCACTGTTGCTTTCGCAGTGTCAGGTGCCATGGCGGGCATCCGCAAAAAGATGGACATCTTCGGCGTCAACATTTTGGCGCTCCTGACTGCAACGGGCGGCGGAATCATCAGAGACATAGTCATGGGCTCCACCCCTCCGACCGCATTCAAAAACCCTATGTTCGTAATCATCGCGGCAGTCACAGCCAACATCACATTCATCTTCGTATGGTGGCAGCACAAGAAGAAGCGCGAAGTTTCCGACAAAACACGTGCTATCTACGAGAAAGTCTTCTTCTGGTTCGACACAATCGGCCTCGCCGCATTCACTGCTGACGGTGTTCACACGGGTCTCCTCGGCGAGCACTCACACAACGCATTCCTCGTAATCTTCCTCGGTGTCGTTACGGGTGTCGGCGGCGGCGTATTAAGAGATGCGCTCTCGCTCGAGATGCCCTATATCTTCGTAAAGCACATCTACGCATGCGCCTCACTGGTCGGCGCCGGCGTCGTTTATATCATTTATTCGGTAACCGGTTCTTCCGAAGCCGCAATGCTGTCAGGCTTCCTCTTCGTCTGCATCATCCGCTACTGCGCGGCGCACTACGGGTGGAATCTGCCGAAAGCGTATAAGTAATTGCTTTGTTAATTTGAGAGCGGCTGTCACTTCGGTGGCAGTTTTTTTGTTAGACTTTCGAACGGCACGGCGTGGGATTTTCGAGAAAGCAGAAAATTACTGACGGGAAAAATATGGGAGTAAAACGCCTCAATTACTCCCAAAAATGAGCAAAACCACTCCAAATTGCAGAAAAATGGGAGTAAAACCGACGTTTTACTCCCAAAATAATCCCATGTTATAAAACTAGACTCAGTTCGAATCCGGAACCGCCTTGATGGCAGCCAGCAGATCAGCGAACTCCTCGAACGCCGGAATATCCGGGTTGTCAGCGATGATCTTCTCTGTGCTCTTGAAAAGGAAACCTGCCTTAGAAGCCTTGATCATTGCGAGGTCATTGTATGAATCGCCGGAAGCGATGGTGTCAAAACCAATGGACTGCAGCGCGCGAACCGTGGACAGCTTTGAATTCTCGATTCTCATCTTGAAGTCTTCGATCATGCCGTCCTCTCCTACGATGAGCGAGTTGCAGAACAGCGCCGGATAGCCGAGCTTTGCCATCAGGGGCATAGCGAACTGTGTGAAAGTGTCGCTGATGATAATGACCTGCATATCCTTACGGAGCTCGTCCAGGAATTCCTTTGCACCCGGCAGAGGATCGATCTGTGCGATAACATCCTGGATTTCCTTGAGGCCGAGGCCGTGCTCTCTTAAGATTCCGAGTCTCCAGTGCATGAGCTTATCGTAATCAGGCTCATCTCTTGTGGTGCGGGTAAGCTCCGGGATGCCGGTCTTCTTTGAGAACTCGATCCAGATCTCCGGTACCAGAACACCTTCCATATCAAGGCAAACAATATTCATAAAAAGATTTCCTCCCCTTAGATTGTAGCGTATATAAATGAGCCAGCGTTATAGCCCATGCCATACATTCCGAAAATTAAAGTTGCTACCGTAATGAACATAAATGCTGCCCAGAGAACGACGATGCCCTTGCTTCTTAAGAAGGCGATCGCGGACTTGGCCTTTTCATCTTCACTCGGTACGTATTTGTATGCGTCAACCAGAACGACGACCAGAACAGCAGCGATGAGAACAATAAGGTTCTTGAGATCCATTCCCGAAGATGAGAAATTCGCCCAGTTGAGCGCAACGCCGCCTCTGCGGAAAATCGCTGCATACATGTCGATCGCGTCCTTAACCGTTGCTGATCTGAAGAATACAAATCCCGTGAGCATCAGCACGAAAGTGCGCAAAGACTGGAAGATCCTGAAGTAGAGTTTGTCTGCTCCGATCTTCGGTCTGATCTTTTTGAACAACGGCTCGAAAACCATTCCCAGCACGATATAAACGAAGTGCAGGATACCTGAGCCGATAACGTAATTCCAGAGGCCGCCATGCCAGTAACCGACTGCGAACCAGAGGATCAATAATGCGATGTAAGTAGGAACTTTCTTACCGTTCTTCTTGCCGAACTTCGCCTTCGACCAGTCACCGATCCTGATCAGCGGAGTGGACTTCAAAATAGGATACATGAGGTAGTCACGGAGCCACGCGCCCAATGTGATGTGCCATCTTCTCCAGTATTCCTTGACGGTCTTGGAGAAGAACGGGCAATTGAAGTTCTCGGGCAGTTCGATGCCGAGCATATGTGATACACCGATTACAACTTCCATACATCCTGAGAAGTCGCAATAGAGCTGGATCGCAAAGAAGAATACTCCGAGCGGAACGTACCAGCCTGTGAAGTTAACATGGTCAGCGTAGATCATGTTTACGACCATAGCGGCACGGTCAGCGATTACGAGCTTTTTGAAAAATCCCCATGCAACTCTTACTGCGCCGTCAGTGATCCTTGAGATCGAGAACTTAACTTCTTTTGTCTTCTCAAATTCTGCGGACAAAGAAGCGTAAGTGTTCATAGGTCCCGACATAAGCTGCGGGAAATATGTTGAGAACAGCAATACCTTGAAGAAGTTCTTTTCGGGAGTTATCTTCTCCCATCTGCAGTCCAGAATATATCCCGTTGTCTGCAGAACATAGAAAGACATTCCGACCGGCACTGCGTATTTGAAGAACGAATTTGCTCCGTCAACTGCGCCAAACAGCAGATCCAGTCTCTCGGATGCTAACCCGATTACGTTATAGTATTTGACCGCACAGAGGAGTGCGATGTTGATTACAACTGTGATTATCGTGGCCGCATTGCGCGCGCCGTTGCTCCTGCCCGCGCCTGACAGCAGACCTCCGATATAACAAAGAACCGCTGATATGAGCACAAACACCAGAGTGTAGAATCCCAGAAAACCTGCGAACACAAGGCTCGCAAGCATTACGACCCAGATTCTGAAACTCTTGGGCACGACATAGTAGAGCAGTAAAACTGCTGCAACAAATACCAGGAAAAGTGCGGATACCAGCGACATTAATTAACCCTTAGCCGAGATGAGCGATGATCCTGTCTACCATCTCACCGACATTCTTAAGGCCTGTCGTCTCACCCATTGTGAACTTGATGCCAAAGCATCTCTCGACTGCAACAATAAGATTGATGTGCTCTAATGAATCCCATCCGTCAACGTCTGCAGCAACAGTCGCATCGTTTACTGTGATGTCCTCATCATCGAAAACATCCTGGAACACTTCATTAAGCTTGCCGTAAATCTCTTCTCTTGTCATTATCTTATCTCCTTCAAACCGGGCGGAACTCAGTTTACCTTGATCGCAACGTTTCCGCTCTTGTGGGGCTTCGAGAGGTCGAGCAGCCACTCTGATGTGCCGTCTTCCATCTCCCTGATCTTCTCAAATCCCTGAAGCTCGTAGAAATCCTTGACCATTTTATTCTTTGCAGTCGGATAATAATAGCCTTTAATCATTGTGATATTTTTGGATTTTGCCTGGGAAATCAGCTCGTCCATCATTGCAAATTCCATACCGCGCTTGAGGACACGGCAGCTCATGAGCCACAGATCGATGTGGAAGAACTTATCATTTCCGTAGTCTTCCTCATGTCCGAAAGTAACCGCTACAACGCCGTTATCGCCGAATTTGTCCTCCAGCCTTCCGTACAAAGTAATGAACTTCGGGTCAGCTGCGAACTTCTCGATATCTGCCTGTGAGCATCTCTTTGTCGTGAGGTTGAACTGGTTGCTCTTATTTGTGAGCTCTGCAATTCTTGCCATATATACCGGCGCGAAAGGCTTGATCTCGGCAGTCATTTCGAGCGATCTCAGGTACTCGTCGTAATTCTCGAACGAAGCCGATGCCTTGGCACGCTCCATGTTAGCCTTATACATTCCGCTGCGCTTGATATCCTCTTCAGAAATTCCGGTTACCTCAAAGAATCCGTTTGAATCGATAACGTCGATATAAGTCTCAGGCGCGCCTACCTCGGGAACGCTGATTCCCTGGATCTGATTCTCGACCAGCGCACGCTCAACAGGATTATCGTCAACGAAGACGAAACTGTCGGCACCGATGTTTATCTCTTTCGCTGTGTTGGCAATATTGATATCCTTGTTGTCCCAATTGGCCTTGATAATGAGGAAGTCATCCTTCTTCAATGTCGAGTCGGGACGCGCGAGACCAGCCAGCGCATTCTCTTCGTCGTTCTTCGAAGCAACGGTGAGCAAGATTCCCAAATCCTTGTGAGCCTTGATGTACTGCTGGAATTCCGTATAGAGCTCAGACTCTGCATCCTCGTGGCCGATCCTGATATTCTCCGGACCGTCGTCACCTACGATGCCGCCCCACAATGTGTTGTCCATGTCGAGCGCGAACGCCTTTTTATTGCGTCCGTAAACCGCCTTGATGATGTGAGCGAGATTGAACGCGAAATCAGGGATCGCAGAAACGCTCAGCGCATATTTATATCTGTACCAGTCACCCGGATCTGCCCACTTCTTGATGCCGTAGACAGCAGAGACGTAGTTAATGTCGTTAATGAAGAAATTCTGGTGTGCCTGGGCATAATTGCAGAACCTGTCGTTCAGTCTGTTGATGAAGTTCAGTCTTCCGTGAATATTCGTAAAATCGCTGTTGCCCAGGAGCCTGAAATAAGGCTGCTCGAAATTATTCTGGATTACCGTGCACTGATAACGGTCAGCCAATGCCTTCCAAATCTGCTCGAATCTTCCCATCGTCTCTTCGATGAGGGCATCGATCTGCTCAGGTGAATCTGTTACCTTCGGGAAGTTTGCGATATTTCTCGTTGTCGTGTGAACGAACACGAGGTCCGGATTAAACTCATCCAGCTCAGGATTGCCGAACACAGCATCCTGGTAATACTGGTTATATTCAGATTCGTAGAACTCGGGCCTGATGCCGTAATTTAAGAGGAACAGCTCTAATATCTGCTTGATATCGCTCGTTGTGGAACCGCCCAAGATAGCGATCTTCTTATCGATGTACTGTATTCCTTCCCTCGCCAAAAGCTCTCTTCTGATAGCCTTTTTCTTGCGCAGGATAAAGTCAGAATCGTAAGGATACTCCAGCTGTTTCATTCCAAAATCTCCATATAAGTGCTTTTACCTGTCCTATAATATCATTTTTATCCCTAAACCGCCCTATTATAAAGGTAAGTTTGTATAATATGCAGTCCTCCATTATTCCGGGCGCGTGATATAACTAGGTGCGGTGGTTATTTCGAACGTTTTATAACTTTTTAGGAAGTGCAAATTGGAAAGTCTACGTTTTTTACTTGATGTCGCGATGATACTGTTTGTTGCCAAGTTGTTTGGCATTATCGCGCGAAAACTCCATGCTCCGGAAGTTGTCGGAGAAATTATTGCAGGCCTCTTGATCGGACCTGCTGTTTTAGGTTTGGTCCATCAGTCTGACTTCATCAACAAGATGGCCGAGATCGGCGTCATCATGCTCATGTTCGAGGCAGGACTGTCTACAGACATGAAGAAGCTTAAGCAGACCGGCCTCAAGGCTACTGCCATTGCCTGCGCAGGTGTATTCGTA
>JAEEGL014519408.1_pt1 | contig 10282 bp, 6 predicted proteins | sample 9134231 | NCBI WGS metagenome assembly JAEEGL01 (sample SAMN16246548, study PRJNA631951) | gut metagenome | biome: gut microbiome; feature: rumen; material: fiber-attached | host: Bos | place: Iran: Karaj | collected 2018-10
AAAATAGGCGAGGTATTCGCTGCGGCCGATTCCGTGCTGCTCTTTCCGCACGTGAACGCGGACGGAGACGCCGTCGGATCGTGCGTCGCGCTCTGCCGCGCGCTGAGGCGTATGGGCAAGAAGTGCGCGATTGTTCCGGACGGCGGGATACCGTTATTTCTGCAGTTCCTCGACAGGGGATACACGCTTCAGGGCGGAAGCGCCGGAACGGGCGCGCATCCCGAAACGGCCGGAACGAACGATTTTCCGGAGAATCCGGACGTCTGCGCGTGCATAGACTGCGGAGAAAAGAAAAGGTTTCCGGGTACCGTAAGGCTCTTTGAGAAGGGCAGGACGAGCGTATGCATCGATCATCACCTTACCAGCGAAGCGTTCGCGGACTATAACTATATCGATCCGGGCGCGGCCGCGACTGCCGAGATCATATTCGACATGCTGAACACCATGGAGTGCGGCATCGACAGGGAAGAGGCCGAAGCGCTGTACTGCGGAATAATGACGGATACCGGCAACTTCCGCTACTCAAACACGACGGCAAAGACTCACCGCATAACCGCGGCGCTGTACGAATACGGTATTGACGCATCCGGAATATGCGTGACGATAAACCAGAACAACAGCCTGGCGAAGACGCTTCTCAACGCGAGGGCGATGCGCGGTCTCGAGCTGTTCGCGGAGGGAAGAGCCGCGAGCGCGTACACTACGCTCGATATGCTCGACGAAGTCGGCGCGACGCTCGAGGACACCGACGGAATAGTCGATACGGTACGCGACCTCAGAGGAGTGGACGCCGGCGTGTTCTTCAGGGAGATCGAAAGCGGCGTGTTCAAGATAAGCATGCGCGCCAAGGTGTATACGGACGTCGGAGCCGTGTGCGAATCGTTCGGCGGAGGCGGCCACAAGAAGGCGGCGGGATGTACTGTAAAAGCGCCTCTCGAAACCGCGAAAAAGATGATTTACGAGGCGCTGGAAAAGCAGATCGAAAAGGACGCGCCTCAGAAATAGAAAGCCTGGGACGCGCGGGGCAACAGACAGCTTAAGGACGCTTCCGGCACGCAGCGCGGACGCGCCGAAAAGGTATGGTAAAAGAGGGCATTATCAATTTATATAAACCAGTCGGGATGACGTCGCACGACTGCGTGAACAGGATCCGCAGGATGACAGGCATAAAGCGCGTCGGGCACACCGGCACGCTCGATCCGAACGCTTCGGGAGTTCTGCCGATATGCATCGGCAGCGCCGCGAGGATCACGGAATACCTAGACCTCGATCTCAAGGAGTACAGGTGCGAGCTTGTGCTCGGCCTTGAGACGGACACGCTCGACGTGTGGGGAAAAGTGCTGGCGGACAGAAGATCCGAAGTCCTGGGAACGTACGCGGATGATCAGGCCTGCGGCGCGCTTGAGCGCGGTCGGATCTTCGCAACTCTCAGAGAGTTCGAGGGCGTACAGGAACAGATCCCGCCCGTTTATTCGGCGATACGCGTGGACGGCGTAAGGCTTTACGAGTATGCCAGACGCGGGCAGGAAGTCGATCTGGAGGCCAAGACGAGACGCGTGTTCATCGAATCCGTAAGGCCCGAAAAGGCGGAAGCACGGGACGACGGATTATACGTCACTTTTTCGATGGTCTGCTCGAAGGGCACCTACGTGCGGTCGGTGTGCAGGGACCTCGGCGAAAAGCTCGGCACCGGCGCCGCGATGACGGCGCTCGAACGCACCGCGAGCGGTGTTTTCAGAGCCGAAGACAGCGTGCGGCTCGACGAGCTGATGGCGCTGAGGGACGGAGATGACGTTCGCGATCCCGAAACGGGACGCTTCATATCGTACGCGAGGGCCGACGAGGAAAAGCTGAACGCGTTCATACTGCCGGCAGACACGCCGCTTGTGAACTTCGGACGCGCGATGCTCCCGGCTGAGACCGCGGGCAGATTCGTAAACGGATGGCACGTAGCGCCGGACGAGGCTGTCATAGAAAAGGAACCGGTGTACGCCTCAAAGGACTTTCCGCTTCCGATAAGACCGGAATTCAGGGCGGCCTACAATCTGTACGACGCGGAAAGCGGCGGCGCGCCCGAGTTTCTGGGCGTCGCGTTTTTCAGCGAGGAGTACGGCAAACTTGTGGCGGACAAAGTATTCAGAAAGAATCCATAGCAAATGCGAGTATTCAATTCAGTAGATGAAATAAAGAATATAGAAGAGACTGTAGTGGCTCTCGGCAACTTCGACGGCATCCACAGAGGCCACAGCGAGCTTATAACGCGGACAGTGCGCAGCGCGGAGGCCGCGGGGCTGAAGAGCGCTGTGTTCACGTTCTCGAACCACCCGAAGAACGTGACCTCGGGCAGGACCGTTGTAAAGAACATAATGTACTTCGAGGACAAGGTCAAGCTCCTGGAATCGATGGGCGTTGATTACATGTTCAATCTGCCGTTCACCGAGGAGATAATGGTAATGTCGCCGCAGCGGTTCATCGACGAGCTGCTCCTGGGCAAATTCAGGATGCGCCAGGCGTACTGCGGCTTCAACCACCGCTTCGGGTACAAGGCGGAGGGCACTCCAGAGACCCTTATAAAGGCCGGCATCGAACGCGGATTCGGCATTCACGTGCTCGAGCCGTACATCATCGACGGCAATCTCGTGAGCAGCTCGTTCATACGCGAGCTGATCGAGAAGGGCGAGATGGAGCAGTGCGCGAAGTATATGGGCAGATGCTATTCGATCGGCGGCGAAGTCGTAGTGGGCAACAAGCTGGGCAGGACGATCGGCTTTCCGACCGTGAACCTCGTGATCGACGAAACGATGGTCACACCGCCGAACGGGGTGTACGCCACGACGTTCATCTATGAGGGGACGGCGCATCCGAGCATAACGAACGTAGGTGTCAAGCCGACGATCGGCTCTTACGACAAGAACGTCGAAACGCATATATTCAACTTCAGCGAAGACCTGTACGGCAGGACTATCCGTGTGGAATTTCTGAAGAAGATGCGCGATGAGCGCAAGTTCGAGAGCATAGAGGCACTTTCAAAGCAGATAACCGCGGATTGCATATCGGCGCGGGCTTTCCACAGAGAGCTCGCGAATGAGAGAAGGTGAGCTTATGAACATGTACGACATCATCCATAAGAAGCGCGAGGGCGGAAAACTGTCGGGTGACGAAATACGGTTTTTCGTAAACGGATACGTTGACGGCTCAATACCTGATTATCAGATGTCGGCGCTGCTGATGGCGATATATTTCAGGGGCATGGACAGCGAGGAAACGTATCAGCTCACCGACTGCATGCTCAGATCCGGCGATATCATCGATCTGAGCGCCATCTCGGGAATCAAGGTCGACAAGCACTCCACCGGCGGCGTCGGCGACAAGACCACGCTTATCACCGGGCCGATAGCGGCCGCGTGCGGAGTTCCGGTCGCCAAGATGAGCGGCCGCGGACTCGGCTTTACCGGCGGTACGCTCGACAAGCTCGAATCCATTCCGGGCTTCAGGACGCGCCTGACGCCCGATGAGTTCATAAAGAACGTAAACGAGCTGAAAATAGCCGTAATGGGGCAGACCGAGGCGAAGGCCGGCGACAGCCCGGTGAACCTCGTGCCTGCCGACAAAAAGATCTACGCGCTCAGGGACGTGACCGCTACGGTCGAGAATCTGAGCCTCATAACGTCCAGCATCATGAGCAAGAAGCTCGCGGTCGGAAGCGACGCGATAATGCTCGACGTTAAATGCGGCGACGGCGCGTTCATGAAGACTCCCGAGGAGGCTTTTGAGCTCGCGAAGGCTATGGTAGGGATCGGCGTCGACGCCGGTAAGACTACCGCGGCGGTCATCAGCGGCATGGATCAGCCGCTCGGAAAGGCCGTAGGAAACAGTCTCGAGGTCATAGAGTCGGTCGAAACGCTTAAAGGCAACGGCCCGGATGACCTTACGGAGCTTTCGCTCTCGCTCGCGGGGATCATGGTCCACATGAGCGGGCTGGCGGAGAGCGTAAGGGAAGGCCTCGTAATGGCCGACGAGGCGCTGAAGAGCGGAAGAGCGCTCGAAACGTTCCGGAAGTTCGTGGCCGCGCAGGGCGGAGACACGCGCATTATCGACGATTATTCGGTATTCGCGCAGGCTTCGGTCGCTAAAGAAGTGAGAGCGGAAAAGAGCGGATACGTATCGCGCGTGGCCGCTGAAACGGTAGGACTCGCTTCGCAGAGAGCGGGAGCGGGCCGCGAGAAGAAGGAAGACTCGATCGATCCGGCTGCCGGCATCATCCTGAGCGCCAAGCTCGGCGACAGGGTGGAAAGCGGCGATCTGCTCGCGACGGTTTACTCAAATGAAAACGCCAGGGCGGAGGAAGCGGTAAAGCTTCTCGCCTCGGCGTATGAGATATCCGGCGAAGCGCCGGAGGTAAAACCGATAATTATAGATATGGTAATGCCGGAAGGACTGCTGCGCCTTAAATAGGGCCTGCAGCCGCTTAACGGTTATCGCCGCTGCCGCTTTCGCCGAGCAGATCGGAGAGGGTGGCAAGGACGCTGTCCATATTGATCGGTTTAGCTATATGTGCGTTCATGCCGGCGCCGAGCGCCTCGGCGATATCCTCGCTGAAGGCTTTCGCGGTGACCGCCACGATAGGTATGTTCGCCAGCTCTTTGTTTCTGAGAGAGCGGATCAGGCGCGCGGCGCTGTAGCCGTCCTTTACAGGCATCTGAATATCCATGAGAACAGCCGCGTATTTGCCGGGAGCAGACGCGGCTATCTTTTCGACCGCGTCCTCGCCGTTGACCGCGGTATCCACGTCGAATCCGGCGCCCCTGAGGAGGGTGGACGTAACGTCCCTGTTGACTGCGTCGTCCTCAACGAGAAGCAGACGCTTGCCCGCGAATATCGGGCAGGCGTTTTTATTCGCGTCTGAATGCTCGGGAACCGAAGCGGCAGCCGGATCGACTTTAAGCGAAACGTTTATCACGAACTCGGAACCCTTGCCCTGCTCGGAGAACACCTGAATATCGCCGCCCATGAGCTCGACTATGTTCTTCGTTATGGCGGTGCCGAGACCGGTACCCTGGATGTTCTCGACCGCAGCGGTCTTTTCGCGCGCGTACGCCTCGAACACCTTCGCGGCGAACTCGGGGCTCATGCCGATGCCGGTATCCTTAACGCTCAGCCTGAACGACGCGGTATCGTCTTCGCGGCCCGTCTGAGTCAGCTTCACGTCGACTGAGCCGCCCTCAGGCGTGAATTTATAAGCGTTGCTTATGAGGTTCTGCAGGACTCTGTTCATGCGGTTCCTGTCGCAGAGCACGCGGGGATCCGAAACGTTCTCGCACGACACGCTGTAGTTTATGTTCTTGGTCTCCATCTGCGTGGAGAACAGGTCGCGCGTCTCGTCCATCATTCTGCGGATATCCGTAGGAACAGGCATCAGTTCCATGCGGCCGCTTTCGATGCGGCTCATCTCCAGAACGTCGTTTATGAGCGCCAGAAGGTGGTCGCTCGACACTCCGATCTTATTGAGATAATCCATAGTCTTCGGCGACAGATCCTTTTCGCGCTTAGCGAGTGTAACGTAGCCGATTATCGCGTTCATAGGCGTGCGTATGTCGTGGCTCATGTTCGAGAGGAACATGCTCTTGGACTGGCTGCTCTGTTCGGCCATCAGCTTGTCCTCGACGGCTGTCTGGCGCTGTTTCTGAACGTTCCTGTAAGTGTTGAACACTATCAGCAGAGACACCAGAATCATGATGAACTGGATCATGGTGTTCCGGATGATCAGGCGGGTAACTTCAGAGAAATGAGAGCCGATATTGCCGATGAATCCGGCCGGATTGCCCGCTGTCGACGTAATGCCTTTCGAGGCGAGATCCGCGGCGTAGTATTTCTCAAGGTCGCTGACCGAGGACGCGGTTATCTCCGAAGTGGTGCCCGATACCCAGACCATCGAAGTGAAGAACATCAGAAGCAGCAGCACTATCCATATCGACGTGCTCTGTCCGAGCCTTTTCTGAGGATCTCTGCGGAACAGGAGGTAGAACACGATGAATCCGAGCAGCGACCACGCCACGAGAATCATGTACGATTCCGTTGCAAGCGCGGAAATAGTCGATACGCCCGGAAGCAGGAAGTATACGAGGAAGAACAGCGACACCGCGATCCCGACGGCTCCCGTAGCCATGACGGAGAAGCGCTTTTCGTCGCGCGCGGCCTTGAACGCGGCCGCCGAAGTGTAGGCGTACGCGATTGTTACGCCGATGGTGTTTACGTCTATTATCCAGCTGATGGACGCGCGGCCCAGAAACGGGATAGGGAGCGATATTATGAGGAGCAGAAGGAGGGCGTTGGCCGGAGCCGCGCTGCCGTTGAGTCTGCCGAGAGAAGCGGGTATCAGATCATCTCGCGACATGGAGAAGAGCATACGGCTCGCTGCCGTCATATTGCCGATGAGCCCCGTTAGTATGCCCGCGGCCGCCGCGAATCCGAGCAGGACCATGCCCGGAGTGCCTGCCGCCGCTCTTACGGCGTGGAATACCGGGATCGAAGCGATGCCCTTGAACGCGCTCAGCTTGGAAAAGTAGTCCTGCCATCCGGAAAGCCCCGCGGGCACGGATGAAGAGGAGATGAGCGCGAGGAGTATGTATGCCGCCGCGGCGGTTATCAGCGCTGCGATCATGATCATGAACGATCTGTTAGGCTGGAACCTGAATTCCTCCGCCGAATGCGATATCGATTCGAATCCCGCGAACGCCCACGGCGCCAGAAATACTATGAACAGCATACTGAGCGCGAACGGACGCTCCTCAGGCCAGAGAGGCTTCATGTCGGTGACCGCCGGCGCGTCCGGGTGCGTGAATACTATGCAGAACGCTATGATTATGCCGCCGATCAGCACTATCGCTCCGATTATCTGGGCGACAGACGCGACTCTGGCGCCGCGTATGCACAGGAACGCCGAAACGAAGAGCGCTATGAGCGAGATCATTATTTCGCCGGCGTATACGTCGAATCCCGCGACGGAGTATGAGAAACCGAATTTGAAGAGGTCGCCGAAAAGGCCTCTGCAGATGAGAGGAATGGCGGTCGCGTTGGCCCACACGATAGCGAGATATACCAGACACATGAACCAGGAGGCGAGCAGGCCGTGGTCGTAGCCGAATACGTTCCTGGTGTAGCTGAACGTTCCGCCCGCGTCCGGGTATCTGTTTATAAGATAGCTGTAATTTGCGCCGATGAGAAGCATTACGGCAGCGCCGGCGGCAATTCCCGCCGCGGTGCCTATCGGGCCCGCGATCGGCAGGAAAGTGGTGCCCGGCATAACGAACGCTCCCCATCCGACGCTGCAGCCGAAAGCGAAGGCCCATATAGCGAGAGGAGAGAGTCTGCGCCTGAGATGCGGCTGATTTTCAGAAAATAATCCCTGTTGTTCCTTCATGTCGTTCACCCTCGGTTATCAGCTGCGTCCGCCGAGTATGCCGCGTATCGTATCGCGGATCAGCGCGGGATCTATCGGTTTCGAAGCGAAGCTGTCCATGCCTGCCGACAGCACCTCGTCGACGCTTTCCTGTTCGGTACTAGCAGTGAGCGCGATTATCGGCACGCAGGCGAGTTCCGCGTCAGCGAGGGCGCGGATGGCGCGGGCGGATTCGCAGCCGTCCATGACAGGCATATGCATATCCATCAGGACCGCGTCGTACGTTCCGGCAGGGGAGGACGAGATGATGTCGAGCGCTTCTTTGCCGTCGCACGCGATATCTACGTCAAAGCCCTCGGAGGAGAGCATGAGCTGTCCGATCTCGCGGTTAACGGCGTTGTCGTCCGCGAGCAGTACGCGGTAAGACCCGGCAGGAGCGGGCTCGTCCTGGACTTCTGCCGCCGGCATGTCCGCTTCTGACGGCGCGGACGGTTCAGCGGCCTCAGGAACGTCTGTCTCAGCCTGCGAAGCTGTCTCGGTTTCCGCGCGCGCGGATCCCTCCGCGTCGGCGGATTCATCGTGCGATTCCGTAAGCGCCGGACCGGTTATATCGGTCGTATCCGCCACGAGCATAAGATAGAACTTAGCCTTTTCATCTATGTTGTAGAAAGCGATATTCTTGCTGTGAGTGCCGTCCTCGAGATCGAAGACGCCGTTGACTTCGTATTTGCCGCTCTCCTCGAGCGCCTTGTCGATGACTGAGAGCCTGAGAGGGTTCGGGTCGGTTTCTATGCGGTCCGGATCCCAGCGCATTGTCGGAAGGATGTAATTCAGATAGAGAGATTCGTATGTGTCGCCGGCTCCGTCCGGAAGCAGCAGGCCTTCTTTTCTGCCGTAATTACTGATAACCTCGTGGAATCTGCCGTCGATAAGGTAGGCGATGCGGTCGTAGCGGTCCATCATGACTCTCTCGACGATAGTACGCGTGATCACGTCGTCGTTGTACGGCGTTTCCGTGATGAAGGCCATGATATCGCCGGACACCGGCATCATTGTGAGCGCGGCTTCGAATTTCACGAACGAAGGCTCGCCGTCCTTGAGGCGCACGAGGAGTATTTCGGTCGCCTTTGTCTGACCGTCGTGATAGTGCTGTATAAGTCCCTCGCGGGTGAAGAGGGTGTGGTCGTTGCCGCCGTAGCCGGCGTCGATGATGTTGCTGCCGCGCGCGGCCATCATTTCGGTATATGAATCGTATTCCAGGTCGGAATCGTAGAGGGATTGCCCCGAACGCTCCTCAATCGTGTCCTTTGTCAGATTGACCTGAAACGACGCAATGGACTCGTTCATGATCGCGTCGAGCTCGGCGCGCATCTCCTGGTAGCGCAGGGACAGGATATTATCGGTGTCCTTTACTCGTTCGATGATCGTGAACATCTCGCGCAGCATGAGGAATACGAATATGCTGCCGCCCAGGAGTATCGACGCCATCATCAGGTCGGCGATGCCGCTCAGACCGACAACGACGTATCCGATAAGAAAGAAGATGAGAAGGATCTGCGGGATCAGGAGAAGGCCGGTGCGGCTGCTCTGCTTCTCAAGCTCGGCGTTGCGCTTCATAAATGAAGCGTAGCGGAGTATGTTCCAGACCATAAGCGCGCTTCCGCCGAATATCATAAGATTGATCAATACGCGCATTCCGAGTCACGTCCTTTCGAAATGTGGGAGACAATACTTACTTATATTATAATGCGGTTTCGCCCGGCGCGCAATTCTTTGCGCGTCCGGCACAGCGCTGAGGCAAAAAAACAAAAGAGACGGCATAACCGTCTCTCTTGCTTTTGGCGGACAGGGTGGGATTCGAACCCACGGTACCCGGAGGTACACCTGATTTCGAGTCAGGGCCGTTATAACCACTTCGATACCTGTCCATGCGCCGCCGGCGCTTCTGCGCCGTCAACATTGCAATAATAACACATTACTCGCCCGGAAACAAGCGGAAAATTGCGGAAGGGCGCGTCAATCTTTCGCGAGCGCGTTCTCGGCGAATCCGATGCATTTTATGATGCTCGCGGTGCTCGTGGTCGACTCGTCGACGTCTTCGAGCCTTCTCTTTATGCAGTCCACGAAATCGGAGCTCGACGTTTCGCGGGCGATGTCGCTGAATATTTCGCTGAGCCAGTAAAACTGCTCGTCGGTGCATTCGTTTTCTATGAATGAAATCGTGTCGTCTATATCCCGGCAGAAGAGTTCGACCATCTCGCCGGAAAGATCCTGAAAGAATACGTAATTCGATTCGCGCTGCTCTATGCGGGCGTTGAGAGCCTCGTTGAATTCGCTGAAGTCTGTCATGATTATCGCCTCCGTCCGCAATCTAGGATAACGCCGCGGAAACGTTTTTTCAAGCATAAAAAGACGAACGCGGCTGGTTCCGACCGGCCGACCTTGCGAGGGTCGGGCCGAAAATACGAAAACGGGCAAAAAAATCTAAAAAAACCCGAAAAATTTTAAAAAAATAGAACCGCCGACCGACCCGCGGGTCGGCAATTCGGACCGGTTTTTCGGGGAGCAAAAAATAAAAACGTTGATATTTCAACGTTTCCGGGCTGAAAACACCGCTGATAAAATATTTTGTTGACTTTTCAAATCTTGTGGTATAATGTCGCAGATGGCTAAAACGGCGTAAACGCCGGGGAGAATAAGGAGGCGACATTGAACCGCCTTTACAAGACTTCTTCGCGGTATAATGTCGCAGATGGCTAAAACGGCGTAGCCGCAAAATGGTATTACGGCTAAAACGGCGTAGCCGCCAATCACTATTAAAGTTTAAAAAACTGGTTTCCAGGTATAATACAGATAATCAGTTTCTAGTTATGATGGAGGTAT